>JGI20215J15232_1000304_pt1 | contig 10479 bp, 10 predicted proteins | sample WetSurMetagenome_2_FD_15232 | JGI IMG/M metagenome (IMG submission 15232) | reverse complement strand
CCCGGCCGAAGCCATCGTGCGGGAGCTGAAGGGCATCAGCTGCCACAGGCTTGTCTGGCAGGCGGGGGACAGGATCCTCTCCTGCGCGGATGCCATAGGGAAGACCATCGAGTGGCACCTCGGCAGCGCACCGGAGAGGATGATCCCGGGGCAGGCGGCCGAGCCGGTCAGGCCGCCCGAGCTGCTCCGCGAGGACGACCTCCTGAACCACGCCGGCGCCTGTCCGAGCTGCGGAGGGCCGCTCAAGTACGAATCGGGCTGTGTGGCCTGCGCCCTCAACTGCGGCTATTCGGAGTGCGGCTAGCTACTTCTCCCGGGAGCCCACCTCTGCGACTGCCTCCAGGATGTGCTCGGCGACCTTCTTCGCCATGTCCGGCGCGAGGCTCAGACCCTTCTTCGTGGGAAGCCATTCCCCGGTTTCGGACATGTAGTAGATGCGGGCGTCCACATACTGCCTTCCCTTGAAGTCGCGCAGCATGACGCGGACCAGGTCTTCACCCTTCTCGATCTCGGCGACGGTCTTTTCCATCGGGCCTTTTCCCCTTCCGGATGTAAAGCGGGGTTAGTTAAGCTCCGGAGAGGTCCTCCGTCAAGAGAGGGGAGGCGCTCCGCCCGGTTTGAAGGCATTCGGGAGCAGGGATCCCAGGGAGTGATGCAGCAGGGGTCCGGAAGGCGGCCGGATCACCACCTCGAAATCCTCCCCGCAGAACTCGGCGAGCACCTGCCTGCACGCGCCGCAAGGCATGGCGAGGCCGTCCGGGGAGAAGACGAGGATCCTCCTCCAGGGGGGCTCGATGCCCGCCGACAGGGCGGAGCAGACGGCGGCCCTCTCGGCGCATATCGTCAGCCCGTAGGAGGCGTTCTCGATGTTCACGCCGATGGATGTCCGCCCGTCGCAGGCCTCCAGCACGGCGACGACCGAGAAGCCCGAGTACATGCAGCGGCACCTTCCCAGCGCCTCGTCAGCCAGGCGCGACAGGGTCACGCAATCGCTCACGGCATCCACACCTCCGGGAAGGCCGTCCCCGGGAAGCCCCCGGGGAGGCCGAAGAAGAGCGCCAGGGTCGCGGCGACATCCGAGAATGTCGACCTCGTCCCCAGGTCGTGCCCGGGGATGCCTGGCGAGAAGCACAGAAGAGGGGAATGCTCCCTGGAATGGTCCGTCCCCGGGGTGGTGGGGTCGTTGCCGTGGTCGGCCGCGATGATCAGGAGCTCACGTTCTGCGAGCAGGGCTGTCAGCCCCGGCAGCCGCGAGTCCACCTCCTCGAGCCCCGCGGCGAACCCGGCGACGTCGTTGCGATGCCCCCATCGCATGTCGAAGTCGACAAGGTTCGCGAAGACGAGCCCTTTCCCGCCCTCGCGCAGGATGCTCTCCAGGGTGTCCAGGGAGACGGCGTTCGAAGGGGTGTGGAGCGTCTCGATGTTCCTGTGCGCGAACAGGTCGTCGATCTTGCCCACGCCCGTCCTCGGGATGCCGGCATCCGCCAGGGCGTCGAGCAGGGTCCTGCCGGGAGGCGGCAGAGAGAAGTCCCTGCGCCCGGCGGTGCGCACGAACGAGCCGGGGGAGCCGGTGAATGGACGGGCTATCACGCGGCCCACGCCGTCGGGAGGCTGGAGCAGGCGCCTGGCTGCCTGGCAGGCCTCGTAGAGCTCGCGGGGAGGCACGACGGACTCGTGCGCAGCCACCTGGAAGACGCTGTCCGCCGAAGTGTAGACGATGAGGGCGCCGGTCCTCAGGTGCTCGACCCCCAGCTCCTCGATGATCTCGGTGCCCGAGGCGGCCCTGTTGCCCAGCACCCGCCTGCCCGTGGCTGCCTCGAAGGCGGAGATGATCCCCGAAGGGAAGCCGTGCGGATAGGTGGGGAAGGGCGTGCAGCTGCAGAGGCCCATCATCTCCCAGTGCCCCGTGGTGGAGTCCTTGCCTGCGGACCGCTCCGCCATCCTCCCCCACGAGGCAGCCGGAGCATCGACCGGCGGCACTCCCTCGATCTCGTGGAGGTTGCCGAGTCCCAGGGACTGGAGGAAGGGCAGGTGAAGCCCGCCGAGGGTCCGGGCCAGATTGCCAAGGGTGTCGCTTCCCTCGTCCCCGTAGGCCTCTGCATCGGGCAGGGCTCCGGCTCCTACGCCGTCGAGGATCAGCAGGACGGCCCTGGAGCCCGCCGCCGCGGCCGGAGGGAGCCCGGAATCCATGCTCAGACCGCCCCCGGATCCCTGAAGAACCCGCCCGGATTGCGCCTCGGCCCGAGGCGCACGAAGATCGTCTTCTCGCCCGTGTAGACCACCTCGCCCGGCCGGGAGCCCCTCGGCTTCCTGACGTGCTGGACCCGGGTGTAGTCGACCGGCACTATCGCTGAGGTATTCCTGGAGTGTTTCGCCGCGAGGGCGGCGGCCTGGTCCAGGACGGCTCCGGGAGGGTTCTCCTGCCTGCCGTCGCCCCTGAGTATCACGTGCGCCCCGCTGGCGCCTCGCGCATGCAGCCAGATGTCCCCACGCCTCGCGTGCCTGAACGTCACCCAGTCGTTCTCCTTCGCATTGCGTCCGATCCAGCAGCGCCAGCCCTCGAAGAGCTCCCTGACGAGCGGCCCCGTGACCTCCCCGGCCCCCGGCCTCCGCCGCATCTCGGGCGAGATCGCACCCTCGTCGATCGTCCCCCCTGCCCGGACGGTGTCCTGCATGACCCGCAGAGCGGCCAGGCGCTCGCCGAGCCCTGCCTCGAGCCGGGCCATCCCGTCCAGCTCGAGCGAGGAGTTCCTGGCCTTCCGGAAGTAGCGCCCGGCGTTCTCCACCGGACCCCTGGACGGCTTCAGCGGGATCGTGACGGTTCCGCCGTCCCAGTCGGGCAGATCGACCGATGTCGCTCCCCTCGGGATGCCGGCCGAGTGAGCCAGGAGGAGATCCCCCCATCTCCTGTATGTCTCGCCGGGGACGGCCTGTGCGCGTGCCTCGGCCACCCGCCGGAACTTCCGCTCGAGAAGCTCGATCTGATGCTCCAGCCTCGCCTCCAGGGTCACCGACCGCCTGGCGGCCTCCTCCTCCGGTTTGCCCGGCGAGAGCACGGCGGCGACATCCGCCCCCCGCCCGAGCCTCACGGGCATGGGTCCGAAGGCGCTCATCCATGGCTGGAACTCCTGCCTCTCGACCGCCCCGGACAGCGACAGCGCGACGTCCCTCAGCGTCCGGCCCGAAAGCCCGGCCTCCTCGGCCATGGCGGAGGCGGTGGCGGGGCCGACGCCTTCGAGGAGGCGCACGAGCTCCTGCGGAGTGGTGGCCGCGGCCAGGGCGGCTCCGCATTCCTCTCCGGCCCACTCCGAAGGGGGGAAGCCCGAGGGCGGAGGACCCGAGTAGATCTCTCCCGGGGCTATCCGCCTCAGGCGGGACTGCCTCGATGTCACGGTGCGGAGGCATGCAAGGATTCTCATATCGATGGCCCGCATAAGTATGACATTGGCGTTCCGGCCCGCGGGCTCGAATACGACGGCAATGCCGCTCTTCAGGTAGGGAGAAGCCGGCCTGAAGTCGAACCGGAGCACGCGGTCGAGACCTGCCTGGCCGATGCCCGTGAGGACTGCTCCCGGGAGGTGGTCCCCCCAGACCGGGGCGGGACCTCCCGCGGGCCTCCCCTCCAGGAGCTCGACGCCCGGGTCTCCGGGAGAGGCCGACAGCACGAGGACCCGCCTGCCGAACTCGAGGCAGACCGAGTCGCCCGGGCCGAGCCAGACCGTCCCCACCCTCCGTCCCCTCAGCTCTCTCTGGAGGAATTCCCTCACCACTGCGTAATAGGCGCCTTCCATGTTCCCTTTCCCGGATGGAGCCGCACTTGATTAGTATATGACGACACAGGTTTCATGGAGGTGATCCCCTGGAATCTATGACCGGTTTCGGCCGCCATGTCTCCGACGGCGGGACGGCCAGGATAGTCTGCGAGGCCAGATCCCTCAATTCCCGCGGCCTCCAGGTGATCGTGCGCCTTCCCGAGCCTCTGTCCTCCCGCGAGGAGGCGGTGAGGGAGCTCGTGCGGGGCTCCTTCGCGAGAGGCCGTATCGAGGTATCCCTCTCGATCGAGGAAACATCTCCATCGGCGGGATCCGGAGTCGACTCCGGAAGGGCCGGGGCACTCTGCCTGGCCGGCGCCGAGCTGGCCGAGAGGCTGGGGATCCCGTTCTCGATGACGGTCGCCGACCTCATGCGGATGCCGGGGGTGATCAATCCCCCCGGAGCAGGCATCGACTCCTCCGGCCTGGACATAGAGCCGGCCGTCAGAGGCTGCCTCGAGGATCTGAGGAGGTCCAGGGCGGCCGAGGGCGAGGTGCTGGCCGCCTCCTTCGCGGAGAGGCTCGGCCGCGTGCGCAGGATAGCCGGTGAGATACAGGCCGGAGCCGCGGGCAGGGTGGCGGAGCGCTTCCGCAGGCTCAGGGAGCGGGTGGTGCAGCTCCTGGAAGGCTCGCCCGTCGACGAGGCGAGGCTGGCACAGGAGCTCGCAGTTCTGGCTGACAGGCTCGACACGAGCGAGGAGTACGAGAGGTTGAACTCCCATGTGGACAACTGCCTCTCGATGCTGGCCTCGAGCGAGCCCGATTCCGGCCGGCGGCTCTCCTTCCTGCTCCAGGAGCTGCAGAGGGAGGCCAACACTCTGGGCTCCAAGCTGGACGACCCGGCGGCGGTGATGAGCGCGATCGAGATAAAGAACGAGCTTGCGTCGATGCGCGAGCAGGTGGCCAATGTCGAGTGAGAGAGGGCTCCTGGTGGTCCTCGCCGGGCCGTCCGGGGCCGGGAAGACCACGCTCGCGAGGCACCTCGAGGCCGGGGGCCGCTCCTTCAGGTTCTCGGTCTCGACGACCACCCGCCCTCCGAGGGGCGGGGAGGTGGACGGGTCCGACTACGACTTCGTGGACGACGCCGAGTTCACGAGGAGGGTCGAGGCCGGCTATTTCCTGGAGTGGGCGGTTGTCCACGGCCACAGGTACGGAACATCCCGCGCGCAGGTGGAGCAGTCCCTGGGCAACGGCCGCAACATAGTGCTGGACATCGATGTCCAGGGCGCCATGAACGTCCGGCAGAGGATGCCGGGCGCGATCCTGGTCTTCGTCATGCCGCCCGACATGGGAGCTCTCTCGAGCCGGTTGTCAGGACGAGGCACGGAGAGCGCGGACCTCGTCGGCGCACGCCTCGCAGCTGCAGTCGAGGAGATCCGCTGGGCGGGGTGCTTCGACTACACGCTGGCCAACGGGAGCCTGCCGGAAACATTCGGGGCCATCGACGATATAGTCTCGGCCGAGGCCGTCAGGAGCAGGCCCTCGCCCTACACCGGGGATCCCGTCTTCGAGCCGGAAGCGCTGAAGGGCGGGGAGTTCTGGATGGGGCGCAGGGTGGTCGTCACCGCCGGACCCACCAGGGAGTGCATGGACGATGTGAGGTTCCTGTCGAACAGATCCAGCGGCCTGATGGGATGCGAGCTCGCCAGGGCCTTCATGGAATCGGGGGCGAGGGTGGACCTGCTCCTCGGCCCCTGCTGCTCCCCGCCTCCGGCGGGTGCGTCGGTCTCGCGGTTCGAGTCGGCGGCCGAGCTCGAGGCACTCGCCGGCGAACATGTCCGCGGCGCCGACCTGCTTGCCATGTGTGCAGCGGTGAGCGACTTCAGGCCGGTGCACAGGATCGGAGGCAAGATCGCCCGCGAAGACGCTGCGGGGAGCATCGAGATCGAGGTCGTGCCGGACATCCTCGCGGGCCTCGGGGCTGCCTGCCCTGTCCTGGCGTTCAGCCTCGAAGCCGGCCCGGGAGCGGAGGAGAGGGCCAGGAGGAAGATGTCCTCGAAGCGAGCCAGCGCGATCTTCCTGAACAGGGCTGACATGCCCGGGGTCGGGATGGAGTCCGCCGCCAACGAGGGAGCGCTCCTGTTCCCCGACGGAAGCTCCGTGCAGGTCGGCCGGGGATCGAAGCGGTACGTCGCCGCGTGCATCGCAGCGGCGCTCGGAAGACGCCTTGCCGGCCGGTAGCATCAGGGATCCTCTCTGGGATGCCGTCCGGAGTTTCGGCCTCGAAGCGGTGCACATCCGCCGGGCTCCTTCGGCGGGCCCGGGCGGAGCGCCTCCCGGGGGCGTCCCGGCGACCGCGGTCGAAGTCCCCGCCGTCGAGTCAGCCCGGGACGGGGAGCCGCTGGAGAGCCTGCGCAGGTCGCTCGGGGAATGCCGCAGGTGCAGGCTGGGCGAGACCCGGCTGAATCCGGTCTTCGGGGAGGGCAATCCCCGCTCCGGCGTCCTCCTCGTGGGCGAAGGCCCGGGGGCCTCGGAGGACGAGAGCGGAAGGCCCTTCGTAGGCCGGGCCGGCCAGCTCCTCGACAGGATCCTCGCCTCGATCGAGCTCGACAGGAACTCCTGCTTCATCGCGAACGTGGTGAAGTGCCGCCCCCCGGGGAACAGGGTGCCGTCGTCCGACGAGATCGAGGCCTGCGGGGGGATCCTGGAGGAGCAGATCCGCATCCTCCAGCCCGGCGTGATCGTCGCCCTGGGCGCGACCGCCGCCACGCACCTCCTGCGGACGAGGCAGGGTATCAATTCGCTGCGCAACCGATTCCACGACAGGGGAGGCATCCCCGTCCTGGTCACCTATCATCCCGCTGCGCTGCTGCGCACCGACGCCTTGAAGAGACCGGTGTGGGACGACATGAAGAGACTCAGGGAGTTCATGCAGGGCGCGGGGCTGCCCAGGAACGGAAGCGATGGCTGAGACACCCGGGTTCGTTCCTCCCAAGAACGTCGATGCCGAGCGGAGCGTGCTCGGAGGAGTCCTGCTGGATCCGGAGATAGCGGTCGAGGTCATCCCCAGGATCGCCGCGGACGATTTCGCCGACGAGCGGAACTCCCTGGTCTTCCAGGCCTGCACCTCGCTGGATTCGAGGAACTCCATCATCGACCTCGTCACTGTGACGGAGGAGCTGAAGAGGCTGAAGTGGCTCGAGGCCGCGGGCGGCGTCGAGTACCTCGCCTCCCTGACCTCGGACATCCCGATCCTGTCCAGCATCCTGCATCACGCGGAGATGGTGCGGGAGAAGTCCATGCTGCGGAGGCTCTACTCGGCGTCCCAGAGCAGCATCGGCGATGTGATGGACGGCTCCCTGCCGCCGCGCGAGATCATAGACAGGGCCGAGAAGAGGATCTTCGAGATCGGCGAGGGGCTGGTCCAGAGGGATTTCACGCCGGTGCCCGAGCTCGTCAGGACGGCGGTCGAGGAGCTCGAGAAGCTGGGCCAGGCCGGATCCTACGTCACGGGCCTCTCGACCGGCTTCGACATGCTCGACAGGATGACCACCGGGCTCCACGGCGGGGAGCTCGTGATCATCGCGGCCAGGCCCTCCGTGGGGAAGACGACTCTGGCGCTCAACATGGCCGAGCAGATAGCGGCGAAGTCCCAGGGCGCCGTGGGCTTCTTCAGCCTGGAGATGTCGGCCGACCAGCTCTCCCGCAGGCTCGTCTGCTCGAATGCGGGAATCGGCATACAGGCCATCGCCGAGGGCACTCTGCCCGCCAGGCACTGGCACGACATCCTCGATGCCGCCGACAGGCTCTCCCGGCTGTCCAACTTCTTCATCGACGACTCCTCCCTGCTCACCTCGATGGAGCTGAGGGCCAAGGCGAGGCACCTCCGCAAGCGGCACGGCATCTCCGCCGTGTTCATCGACTACCTGCAGCTCATGAGGGGCCTGGGCGGCGAGGAGAACCGCCAGCAGGAGATAGCCAGGATCTCGGGCGACCTCAAGGCGCTCGCCAAGGACCTGGATGTCCCCGTCATCGCCCTTTCGCAGCTCAGCCGCCGCGCCGTGGCCCACGAAGGCGCACCCAGGCTGAGCGATCTGAGGGAGAGCGGCGCGATCGAGCAGGACGCCGACCTTGTGATCTTCCTCCACGATCCCCGGGCGGACGAAGGCGGCAGCGACGACAGGGGAGGCAGCGCCGCCCGCGAGGTCAAGCTCGTGATAGGGAAGCAGCGCAGCGGACCCCGCGGGAGCATGGACCTGCTCTTCGAGGTCGGCAAGGGCAAGTTCATAGAACGCTCGGCGGACTACTGATGGCCAGATCCCGCGCAGTATTCGTCTGCAATTCCTGCGGGACCGACTTCCCCAACTGGAACGGGAGGTGCTCCGCCTGCGGGGCCTGGAACACCCTGGTCGAGGAGGCCATCCCGCAGCGCAGGGCGGCATCCCAGAGGACGACTCCGGCCCCGTCCGCGCCGGCCGAGATATCCTCCATCCCCGAGAACTCGGGGGAGCGCTCCTCCACAGGCATCCAGGAACTCGACCGGGTCCTGGGCGGAGGGCTGTTCAGGGGGTCCATGAACCTGATAGGCGGTGAGCCCGGCATCGGCAAGAGCACCCTCATGCTGCAGCTCGCTGCGAGCATGGCCGGTGCGGGCGACCGCGTCCTCTACGCCACAGGCGAGGAATCCGCCGAGCAGGTGGCCGCCCGGGCCAGGCGCACGGGATCCTCGAAGGAGGGCCTGCTCGTGCTGTCCGCCACGCTCCTGGAGGACATAGTCTCCGCGGCATCCTCCTCGGGCGCGTCGGTCCTGATCGTGGACTCCATCCAGACCATCTGCTCGGAGGAGATCTCGAGCGCCCCTGGTTCGGTGGCCCAGGTGAGGCACTGCGCATCCCGCCTCTCGTCGTTCGCGAAACCGGCCGGTATGACCTGCCTCGTGGTCGGTCACGTCACGAAGGATGGATCTCTCGCAGGACCCAAGGTCCTCGAGCACCTCGTCGATTCGGTCATCACCTTCGAGGGGGACTCGGGGCATTCCCACAGGCTGCTGCGGGCGGTCAAGAACAGATTCGGGTCCACCAACGAGATCGGCGTTTTCGAGATGACCTCCGGCGGCCTCAGGAGTGTCGCCGAGGCGTCCGCCTACTTCCTCTCGAGGCGCAGGACCGATGTGACGGGCTGCGCCGTGTGCGTCGTCGTGGAGGGCACCAGGCCCTTCATGGTGGAGATCCAGGCTCTGACCACCCCCACGAGGTACGGCTATCCCCAGAGGAGTTCCAGCGGCCTCGATTCCAGGAGGCTGCCGCTGCTCCTCGCCGTCCTCGAGAAGAGATGCGGCCTCGAGCTGGGCAGCCAGGACGTGTTCGTCAACGTCGCCGGAGGGGCGAGCCTCTCCGACCCCGGCGCGGACCTCGGGATCTGTCTCGCCGTGGCGTCCAGCAGGCTCGACAGGCCCCTTCCGGGGGGAGTCGCCGTGTGCGCCGAGGTAGGTCTCGGAGGGGAGCTGAGGCCCGCGGGCTCGTTCGACCGCAGGGCCAGGGAGGCTTCCGTTCTGGGTTTCCCGATTCTGGCCGGCTGCGGTGAAGACTGCGCCGAGCCTCGGCCGGCCGGTTGCGCCGGCTATTCGTCGTTGCGCGAGTGCCTGGATGCCCTTCTTTCCCCGGGCGCCCGCGATGGAGGGAGTTTTCCGTGAAGACCGAAGGCTGGGGAGCGCGGATCGTGCTGCTCCTTGTGTTGTGCCTGATCGGCGTCTCCGCCGTCGACTGGCGGATGGGGCTTCTGGGCCTGGGCATCGGCATCGTGGCGATTGCGATCGAGGCCTTCTTCATAAGGCTCCCGATCGAGGAGGTCCTGTACACGCTCGCCGGCGGCACCGCCGGGCTCGTCCTGGGCATGCTGGTCATGCTCACCCTCAGGCTCGGGAATGTGCGGGTTGGTCCCGAGGAGGGGGCCGACCCCCTGCTGATGATCCCGCTGGCACTTTCATATGCATTCGGCCATGTGGCCCTCGTGAGGGGCCGGAGGCTGGGCCTGCTGAAGGCTCCTGCCGAGGCGGGGAGAGCCTCGAGTCCCATGTTGGTGGACCTTGCCGCGATCGTCGACGGGAGGGTGGCCGACATGGTCATCGCAGGCCTCCTCTCGGGACCCTTCATCGTGCCCGAGGGAGTCAGGCCGTCCCTGGAGGCCATGCTCAAGTCGAGGGACATCGTGCAGCGCGGGAGGGCGAGGCGGGGAACCGAGACCCTCGAGCGGCTCGAGGAGGCTGCCGGCCGGTCGGGCGGCCTGGAGTTCCGCGACTTCGGCGAGCCCGACCGCGAGAAGTCCCGGATGCTCGACTGGATCAGGAAGGAGGGATCCTCCCTCCTCAGCTCGGACGCCGATTTCCTGGACCAGGCCTCACGGGAGGGCGCCAGGGTGATCCGCCTCGACGAGATAGGCGCTGCAACCCGCCCTGTGATCCTCCCCGGAGAGAAGCTGAAGCTCAGGCCGGTCCGCAAGGGCAAGAACGCCGGCCAGGCCGTGGGCTATCTCAACGACGGCACCATGGTCGTGGTCGAGGACGGCGAGGAGCACATCGGCAAGGCAGTCGAGGTCACCGCCCACACCACCTTCAGGGCCTCGGGGGGGACCATGGTCTTCGCGAGGCTGTCCCAGGCCGAGGAGGAGCAGCTGCAGGAGCAGCCGCGCGCCTCCGAAGGCGCCGCCGCAGATGACGAAACCGACTGAA
>JGI20215J15232_1000299_pt1 | contig 10544 bp, 13 predicted proteins | sample WetSurMetagenome_2_FD_15232 | JGI IMG/M metagenome (IMG submission 15232) | reverse complement strand
TTTCATCGCGATTGCAGAGATTGGCTGCATGATGAGGGGCCGTCGTCTAGTTTGGACAAGGATACTTGCCTGGGGCGCAAGCGATCCTGGGTTCAAATCCCAGCGGCCCCACCACATTTCCAGTTGCCCTATTGGCGAATCCAAATTCGGTTTAGGCATTACCCTACTGCAACTCTTGTAATAGTTGTAGAGTAGCGTTTACAATTTGGCTCTGTTGAAGTTCTCTTGAAACTCTAGCTGCGTTGTCTCCCTGCTGAGTTCCATACCAACCGAACTGCGCATGATTTCCTCCAGCAATTTCAACTCTAACAGTACTGGGTGGAAGTTGCATCAAAGAATCCTGAATTTGCTTACTACTAACAAGTCCATCTTCGCTGCCATGAATAGTAGTTACCAATAAGTTGCTATTTGTCAGATTTGTTCCAGATTCCGGATAAGCTGCCCAAAGTACAAGACCTCTAGTTTTTCCGGGATTGTCATAGCAGAATTGTGCTGCAATTGTTCCTCCAAGAGAATGCCCACCAATTGCCCACGAACTTATCTGTGTATAAGAAGCAATTATGTCGTTGGCTGCGTTTTCGCTGAAAACAGCCAGATTAAGCAACATAGGAGCTACAACAGTAAGATAGCCTTGTGCAGCTAAAGCATGAGCCTGGGGAGCGTAAGACCTGTAGTCAACTCTTCCACCAGGGTAAATAATGAAACCTACGTTACTGCTGGAATTAACAGGTGAAAAAACAAGCCATCGACCAATAGTAACTGTGACATCAGAATCACTTCTTAAGGCTGCATAGGTTTCAGGCATCGGTTCCAGTGGGGTCTCAGCCCAAACTACAAAGCCAACTAAAACAACCATAACTACGAGAAGAACAGCAATTATTACTTTGTATCTTCGCCGCACAATTTCACTTCAATATATTCTTAGGCTGTTAAGGATTATTTTTAGCACTCGCTTTCAAAATAACACCTTTTCATTTTAAAACCTAATGCTTAACTAAAAGAATTTCGATTTGACTCAAGGAGAAAACCTTTGCCTCATGTGGTGCTATCCGGAGTTGTCAGTGTTGAGAGTATTTTCAAAGAATTGATTCCTTTATTCATAAAAGATGGAACAGAAATTTTGAGAACAACAGATGCTTTTCTTGAACGAGGTAAGAATACTATTTTGATTGATTCTTTAGCTATTGACGCAAATAGGAAGATTAGTTTTCTTGCAATGATATCGGGCAGAGAAGATGGAATTGTAATTCGGGTTTATCCAAAGATTGAAGTTGAGAAGACAAACGGCGTCAAGAAGACACTAGCTGAACTAGCCAAACAGATCACAAAGACATTTCCGCAACTGAGAATAGCCGAGACAAACTTAAACGATTACTTAAAATAGAAAAGAAAGGCGTTACGGACGCGCGTCAAATAACGACTATAGACAATAATAGAATGGGGACTAGCAAGTTTGCGCTTTGTTTGAAAAAAGAAAAATAGGGATTAGAATGGTTTGAACAAGCCTGTAAACACTAGCCACACTAGTAGTGTTTTTGCGACAAAGCTTAGAATTATGTATGCCCTTTCACCGTAAAGATAGTCTTTCCATTTGCCTACGCCTTTGTATTGAAGAACTTGGTTCACTGCAAAGCTCATGAACAGGACCAGATAAACAAATAATATTGCATAGACGAAGTTTGGTACATTGTTTTCACTGTTAATTACTGCGCCTGTGAAGTAGGCAAAGAGTACGACCCATGGGAATCCTCCTGAGATGCTGCCTAGTATGAATGGTGACCAGCTCGTTTTTTCTGTGTTTTGATTTAGTTTTTCCATTAGGTAGCCAAACATTATCATCATTGCGTTTAGGACAAATATCATTGCTAGTGACCAGAAATCCCAGATTCCAACGAAAGTTGAGATAACCCATATCATTATGGAGCTGGAAAATGCGTATTCGTACCATCTGTATGGGTTCATTCCTTTCTTTAGGTTTTCGTTGTAGCTTTTGTTCTTTGGAAATGCGATTATGAAATGCGCAAATGCTGATATCAGCGGGAAAGCTGCAAGCAATGCGCCTAAGTGGTTTACTGAGAAGATTACTTGTGGAGTGGGGGCACCAAAGAATGCTGGGTTTGTGGGAGATACATGTTGGAAGCTTAGGTAGAAGGTGTATAGGTCTGTTCCTTTGGGCCATGTTAAGGTGAAAGTTAGTGCCAGAATTATGATGCCGTTTATGAGTTGCAGGATGCCTGCGCCAATGTTGAATCGTTTGAGGTAGGGAAAAGATATTGGTGACTTCTCGATTATTTCCTGTCTTTCTTTGTAATTCATTTTGGCTTTCTCCTTTCTGTTTTCTTTTTGTTCTGTTTGCGTTAATTAAATTAACGGAGCAGTTGGTTCCTCTACTTCTATTGCGACTTCATTTCTTCTAAGGAAACCAGGAATAAACGGCGGATTATATAGCATTGTAAATACGTTGCCTTTTGTTTTAATTTCTGCCTTGGTTAATTCGTCTAATAGTTCTCGAGTTTCTTTTTCAAAATGGGCTTCTGACCAGCCTCCGGAAAAACACAAAGCAGCAACGAGACGCCCAGGAATTTCAGCTACGGCTACTCTGTTGTCGGAGGGTTCGGGTGTAGTTTCAAGTGTGAATTCTACAGGCATAACAAAAGCCATTGAACCAACATCTGAAAGTACGGGGGAAGTCATGGCGATCTTTTGAGATACAACAGGCGAGGTCATTTTGACTTTTTCTTTTTGCCTATTACCACCAGTAATGAAGTTATAGAGTAGACTAAAGGCATCTGCGTTTGGGTCTTCCACTTTGGCTATTACGATTTTTGGGTAAGCTCGGATCTCTACTTTACCTATTGTACGAACAATTTTGTACTTTATTGTTTGCACCATTTTTCCATTCTCCTTACTGTAAATTTGAGCACAATTGATTCAGGAAATTTTTCGTCTAAACAGCAGGATACTTGCGCCGAGGCTAATGACTCCCACAATCAAGATGGCTATCAGCTTCTACTAATATTATGAATGTACCTAGGAATTTTTTGAGCTTAATTAAACCTCTCTTTTCTTGACCACGGTATTTAGTTTCTCAAATTATGTTTAGTCGAATATCTTGCTTGGCTGCCTCAGTTGCCTTAGCAGCGCTTTTTTCTTTGTCCTTTATTTCTAACATTACATCAAAATCAAAAGGTTCAGTCTCCAACAGAAACTTTTTGAAATCTTCAATATCTATCGAAGTAACATGTTGACGAGATGTTCCACCCAAATTTCGAGAACTGTAATCTACCATGGGCACACCATCTTGCTTCTTATTCCAAGTTCCAGATGACAACTGAATCGCTTGATTTACACTCACCCCAGTGCCATTTACAGAATGATGAAAAACATCAAGCAACACAGGAACCCCCACTTTGCTGCTTATATCAACACAATCATTTAGATTATATAATCTATCATCGTTTTCTACAACCAATCGACGACGTATGAAGTGGTCAAGCTTGAAGAACCTTTCTACAAATCTTTCGATACTCTGCTGTTTGTTATCGTAGACTCCGCCTACATGAATTTGAATTTTGGCAGCACTGTCAAGATGCATTAAATCCATTACTGAAGCATGATATTCTAGTTCTTTGACACTTCGTGCAAAAACGTCTTCTCTAACTGAATTGATTAGTGTGAATTGGTCGGGATGCATCGAGATTCTTATTCCTTTTTTCTTGATGAAGTCACCGATTTCTATGAAGTTGGAAGCAAAGTAGCCCTTCCAATTGAAAGTGTTTATTGGATGTGACGCAAAAGGAATCAGATCTGAGGTTATCCTGAAGAAAAATATGCCGTGCTCGGTGTTGAACTGCAATATTTTTTGCAGACAATCGAGATTAATCTTAATTGTTTCTTTCAATCGACTCTCAGAATAGGATCTAAGTCGAAATGTCCTGCCGCTGGTGCATCCAATAGTCCTGTTTATGCATGGATAACCAATTTTCATTTTAGAGTTCTCAGTAACTAACAATATCTTCTCTTGAGGTAAAAAGACTTATGAAACGTCCAACACTTCCTAATATCGAGGCTTCAAAATAGAGGCTATTGAATGAGAAAATTCTCCAAACCAACAGTTGTCGTCTCCAAATGTATTACTTTCGCACCAGTAAGATGGGACAGTTCAATAATTGAAAGCGACTTTGTAGAAAAACTAAAACCACACGTAAATTTCGTCCCAGTTTGCCCAGAGATGGAAATAGGACTAGGTGTACCTCGAAGTCCCATACGGATAGTTCTAGTTAATGGCGAAAACAAACTCATGCAACCATCAACTGGAATAGACTTCACAGAAAAAATGAATACTTTCGCAGATTCGTTCTTAAACTCCTTAAAAGAAGAAGTGGACGGTTTCATCCTAAAAAGCGGTTCACCCAGCAGCGGCTTCAAAAACGTCAAAATTTATCCAAAACTTGAAAAATCAGCTTCAATAGCGAAGGGACCAGGGTTCTTCGGAAAAGCAGTCCTCCAAAAATTTCCTTCTTTAGCAATAGAAGACGAACGCCGCTTGCTCAATCCAAGAATAAAAGAACATTTCTTAACCAGATTATTCACTTTTGCCAACTTTAGAGAAGCAAAAAATCTGGAAATATAAACGACCTTGTCCGATTTCAATCTCAAAATAAATATCTGCTTACAGCCTACAACCAGAAAGAACTTGGGATTCTGGGAAAAATAGCCGCAAATCAAGAACAAAAACCATGCAACGAGCTATTCACCACTTATGAAACACACCTCTACAACGCCTTTGGGAGCCCACCAAGCGTTGGCTCAAACATAAACGTCATGTACAAGATTATGGGTTATTTCTCAAATCAACTGTCAAAAGAAGAGAAAGATTTCTTCATAAAATCCCTAGAAAAATACAAAGAAGGAAAGCTTCCTCTAAGTGCAAACATAAGCATTCTTAAAGCGTGGATAATAAGATTCAAGCAACAATATCTTATGGACCAAACCTTTCTCGAGCCCTACCCAGAAAAACTCGTTGACTTAGACAGTTTCAGTGCCGAATTCCTGGCAAAAGAATACTGGAAATAAAAATACATCCTATTCAGGCTTTGAGTTAACCTATCCTGAAATAGCTCGAAGCTTACAATTAACTATGGGGATCAGCTGTGAAAACTATTAGATTACCTAGAATGCAAGATCACGAGGTAGACGAACTAATAAACGAACAATTCTTGTGCCGCGTCGCCTTCAAAGGACTGACATATCCACATATTGCACCTTTCCAATACGCGGTGGTTAATGGAACAATCTATTTGCACTTCACAGAATACGGCAAGAAAATGAACTTTCTTGAGCAAGGCACCCCTGTTGCCGTGGAAATCGAAAGATACACCCCAAATCTCAGCGAGTATGCTTTTGTGGTCTTGACTGGAAAACTGAAATTAGTTAAAAACCCCGAGGAGAGAAAAGCGGCGTTGCAGAAAATGGCTGAGATAGGTAAGAAAAGACTTTCCCCAAACTTTCTGGTTGCTCATGGTTATTCTAAAGGATCGAACTGGCTAAATTTTTCAGAAAATCAAGAAATTCTTATGATAAAACTTGAAGTAACTGAAAAGATGGGGCTAAAGTCTCCATGACTGTCATTGTGCGTTATTGCTTTCGCTGCGGAATTTATGGTTAACAGAATGTATTAATTTCTAATTTTTAGAAAAAAAGAAGAGTTTTATTTTTTCTATTGGGATTTTTTCCTCTATCATTTTGCAGAGGTGCTTTTCATGACCTGGATGAGGTTGAGCTTTAGACATAATATTCACCTACCAGAAATTGAACAATCCATAATAAAATAATTTTCATTAGTATCTGCTAGCCTGTTTTGCGCGAGCTCAATTTGTCATTCATATTGGTCCCTTGTAGTCTTTGGTTGCTGGACACCCTGTGCATTCTGATTGCTTAAAACTTAAACATACTCCGCATTCTTTTCCACAAGGTGTCTTTTCACATTTTTCAAGGATAATCTTTAGATCAAACGCGCCTCCAGCATGGTAGAGTATGCGTTCCCATGAGGTAATTTTAGCATTTAACGCAGTTTTGAAACAGTCTATCGCCGAAATTATCGTGTCGGCATTTTCAGCATACACTATAGCCGTAAAAGTGTTTTTTCCAACCTCTTGGAATAATTGAAGAAGCCTTGGACAAGTTGACAGTTTTGCAATAATGTTTTCTGTGTCTTCTGTCTTTTCTGATTCAAAGTGAACTGAAGCTAGTTTAAAGCCGAGCTTTGCAACGTTAATTTTGGCTCCGAAATCAACTATTTTTCTTTTTGCAAGAGAGTTCATTCGAGCAATTGTAGTTGGTCTTGAGGTTGCAGCTTCTTTGGCGATTTGAGTGGTGGGTTTTCTAGAGTTTTCACTGAGTGATTTGATTATTTTTAAGTCGAGCGTATCTATTGTTTTTGGCACTTAATTCCTCAGAGTAAATACTTTACAGATTGTAAACATTTTACTGCAATTACTTAATGCTGGGAAATGTTTATAAGTCTTTTCTTTATAACGTGTAATGTGAGATGAAATTTTATGGCAGATATAGTAGATACAGCAGTAGCGGCAGGAACTTTTAAAACACTTGTTGCTGCAGTAACCGCAGCTAAATTAGTTGATACATTGAAGAGTAAAGGTCCGTTCACGGTTTTTGCTCCAACAGACGAAGCTTTTGCAAAATTGCCAAAAGGAACAGTTGAAGGACTCCTAAAAGACATACCCAAACTGACGGCAGTTCTAACTTACCATGTTGTCGCAGGCAAAGTTATGGCAGCAGATGTCGTTAAACTCAAGAGCGCAAAAACAGTTCAAGGACAAGAAGTCAAAGTTGACGCATCCAAGTGGCATCTTCACAAGAACGTAAAGATAAACGATGCTGAAGTAGTCAAAGCGGACATAGTCACAGACAATGGCGTAATCCACGTAATAGACAAAGTGCTACTGCCAAAGTAGAAAAAACAATAAACTTTCCGAAACTATTTTTTTTTCTTCTTTAGTTAACATGGGTTGGAACTCTTGCTAAATTTAACATAAGCTAGTCAAAATAAAATCAATTTAGTGTTCTGAGTTTTATTCTTTTGCGTTTAGGCTTAACTAGATTCCGTATTGTCCAGTGTTTGGATCTTGGAAAACTGTTAGGTGAGGCGGATAGAATGTGAAGACGATAAACATCAAGGCTAGTAGAACTATCGCTATTACTGCAATGTATTGTTGAACTGTAGATTTCTTGGTGCGGTTAAACAAAAGGTAACTTGCTATTTGACCAATAATTACCGCCGCGAAAAATGAACCTATGTCAATTATGATGTTATCTTCCATAAACGCGTTGTAAATGTAGTATATTAGGGGGATTAGGAAAACCATGGTGTAGGTTCCAAGGGCTTTGGATACAAAGTAGTTGTTTATGGTTTTTCTAAGCTGAGTCAACTCTATTAGAATCCAAAGAATTGATGGGAAGAAAGCCATTTTAAGGTGCTCCCAAACTGACTCGTTAACTGGTGAAAAAGAGCCTACAAAATAATTGTAACCTGAAGCTTCATAAAAGAAATGCATCGAGGTTCCCACAAAAATAATGAATAATGCCCCAATTATCGTCAACGTCAGAGTTTTCATTATTAACGCAACCTAAATGATAATTAGTTGTTTGGTTTACATAAAAGCTTGAGGGAAACAACATCGCGCACCCTCAACGAGAAAAAATGGAGTTGTGGGATAAACCTCCATTGTTGGCGTTGTCAAATTATCCCCATTTTCCACTGCTCTGTTTAAACCGCATCTGAGCCACTGACCTTATTAACCAAAACACGAGTATTGGGAGTTCTTAAGAAGGTGTTTACGGGTCACAACCTATGAAGAGCATCACTGTCATAAATGGGCGCTTCTCTTAAAGCAAAGACGAGAAAAACTCAACAAACTCTCAGATAACATAGCTCAAGATGACTATGAAGGCGCAAAACGACTTTTCCAAGAAATATTCTACGGTCTGTCAGGCAAACAAGCTGACCCCGGCATGGTCGGCTCCCTCCTATACCACATGGCCATGGTTACCAAAATGGAGACGGAAACTCGCGTCCTTCTAGCTGAGTTGAGGCTTCCTGCGCCTGACATAGGCGAAAAGTTGCGGCGTTTCTTTGGCGAATTTGTTTCTGACGCAAATGAACTCACAAGAACGTCAGTGCCACTTAACATAAACCCAGGAGAAATTCCCATAAAAGCGAATTTAACCACAAACCAGAAAATTGCCCTATTCACAGAACTAAACGAGAAAACCCGTTTAGTCGCAAAAATGCTTGGCCACAAAGACCCAAAAGCGTCATCTGCATTGGAAGACCTTTTCCAAGAGTGGGCAAAACACGCTGTGGAAACACGCATGCGACAAGAATACGAAACCATAAAGGGGCTCCTCACTTTAGCAGATTTCTCCAAAACCATAGGCGTTCCACGCTTGAAAGCAGCCATGGAAAACGTTCAAGAAAAATTCGGTCAAGAAACCGTCAATATCGCACTCAACGTAACGCTTAAAGTTGGACTGCGAAGAGAAAAACTCCAATCCATCATGCTCAGCGACCACTACATCAACTACAACATGAGCATGGAAACCTAGATGGCCACATGGAGTTCCTCAACTGTCCCATCTACGGCGGACACAAATACATCGGTGAAAAACTCGGCATAACTGACGAAGTAGCCTCCCTTTTCTGTACGCATTTCTGTTTCGCCCACGCAAAAGCCATGCTGGAAACCGTGTTGCCCTTCCCGTTCGGATTTTCGCAACCTAAAAGAATGGCTACCCACGGAAAATGCGACTTCTACCTCAAACTTGGCTACTCGCCAAACGCAACAAACACGGAAAAGTACGTTCCCCTGGTCCTTTCTTGGAATGTCACTCGTAAATGCAACTTGAAATGTTCCCACTGCTACATAAACGCTGCACCAAGCAGGCACACGGACGAGCTCACTACCGAAGAAGGCGAACGTCTCATTGACCAAATCTGCGAAGTTAGCCACCCCCTACTGATCCTTAGCGGCGGTGAACCCCTCCTGCGAAAAGACATCTACAAACTCATCGAATATGGCACACAGAAAGGCTTGCGGATGGGTTTAGGCAGCAACGGCACATTAATAGACAACTCTGTCGCAAAGAAACTCAAACAATCAGGCATAAAAACAGTCTCCATCAGTTTAGACTCCCACATCCCAGAGCACCACGATGACTTTCGAGGCGTCCAAGGGTCATGGCAAAAAGCCATCAATGCAATTAAAGCCCTCAGAGAAAACGACGTGCTCGTCCAGATCAACACCACACTGACGCAGCAAAACTACAACGAAATAGACGATATCATGTCGCTGGCCGAAAAACTCGGCGTCGAGAATTTCCACCTGTTCTTCCTCGTGCCAACCGGGCGGGGCAAAAAAATAGCCGATATAACACCCGCCATGTACGAAGAAATGATTAAGAGCACCTTCGCAAAAACGGTCCGTCACAAACTCAATGTGAAGCCTTCGTGCGCACCCCAATTCATGCGGATCGCAAAAGACATGAACTTGGACATGAGACAGTGGGTCCGCGGTTGCATGGCTGGTCTCTACTACTGCCGCGTTTACCCAAACGGCGAAATAACCCCCTGCCCCTATCTGCCAATCAAACTGGGAAACATACGCGAAAAATCTTTCAAAGACATATGGTTCAACGCTGAAGTCTTCAAAAAGATTCGCGATTTCAACGGCCTCAAAGGCAAATGTGGTGCATGTGAATACCGCATTGTATGTGGAGGCTGCCGGGCACGTGCATATGGGCTTTCAAGCGACTTTTTAGATTATTGCGGTGACCTGCATGAACCTGCTGAGTTGAAAGGAGACTACCTAAAAGAGGACCCATGGTGTGTTTACCAACCAAAAACTCAGGAACCACACCCAGCAGGGAACGCTAAGCCCAAAGCTTCTTAACAACAACAAAAGCTATTTCAACAGAAAGTTGCTGTGTGAAAAGCCTTTATTATTTTGCGATCAACAGCGCGAGCGTACATTGGGCATTTTGCTGTTACCTTGTCCTATAGGAAATATTCACCCGCAACGGGAACAGTTGATTATTCTCGGAAAGTTATTTTGTCTCCTGCCAAATTTGACGCCAAACAAGAAAAAGGGATTTTGTATTGTTTGTGTCATTCCCATTTTCCGGCACTTTATTTAAACTGCATATGAACCCCCCGGCGCGGGAGAAATCTCCACTAGCGTGAGGGTTCAAATCCCAGCATCCCACCACAAATACCAGCGTCACCTTCTTGCTGATGCTACTTCCTTTTCTTGAATGTTCAATCTCTTCAAAATTGCAGACATATTCGAATCCGGCTTCGGCAGCACGAAATTTTGAATTCGATTCATTAGGCGAAAAACGTTATAGCTCTGGCTTTAGTTATTGAACTGCTTGCGGGGCGTTGTGAAGATTAGGTATAATTGGTATACGAGAACAATTGCTGTCTTATTGGTTGTCTTGTCCCTTTCTTGTATGATCTCTATTTC
>JGI20215J15232_1000298_pt1 | contig 10562 bp, 7 predicted proteins | sample WetSurMetagenome_2_FD_15232 | JGI IMG/M metagenome (IMG submission 15232) | reverse complement strand
TTTTTTTTTTTTTTTTTTTTTTTGAGTCCTGTATATTCTGATTGATATTAAACTATTTTTAAAAAATGAACGAGTTTATGTTATTATCACTGAATCTATGATAACACCACATTTTGTTCCTTCGGAAATGTTTTTTCTCAAAGGTTGTTTTCAAGTTCAGTTAAAAGTTCTAGATTATTTACGAGACATTTTGGAATGTGTAAGCGTCACCCATCAATGTATTTGTCGGGTTGTATCTGAAGGTGACGATTACAGTTCCGGTAAGTGACTGATCGGTGTTTAAATTAATAACATCTCCTGCGGATACTGTATCGGTTTTTTCAAGATAATCATAACTTGTTCCATCTGTAAAAGTTATATTGATATCTCTCCAATTTATATTCGTATCAGCTGAAGCTACAGTAATTGTTTTTTCTGATGCAGATGGTGTAAAGGAAATGACCGGTGTTTCTGTTTTTGATTCTCCAATCATACCTGTAAAATAAGCATAAGCTACCGCTGCCATTGCTACAGTAATTGCTACCATAATGATGACACCAATAACTGCTGAAACTCCATTCTGATTTAGGATTGTTTTCTGCATTTTTTATCTCCTCTCCATCTGTATATTCTTTCTTTTTAAACGTTAATACTGTCTAAATTGAGTATTTCTTAAGATAGAAAAAATAAAAAATAAAAGAAAGAAGATATGAGGTGATTAGACGTTTATTGTCCAAGAACCAAGTAATGAGTTCGTGGGGGTATATTTCAACGTCACTTTTACATTACCGATCATACCTGGATGAGCTGTAAAATCAAGTAGTATATAATCACCAGCTGTAACATCTGCAGTAGCTCCACTCGTCGACATAGCGGCATCAATTCCAGTTGCGCTAGCCGTAAAAACTTGCCAATTTACAGATGTATTATCTACAGTAACTACTATATCCTTCCATTTTATGTTTGCATCTGCGGTAGCTATTTGTATCCTATTTGACGTTGAATCTGTCGTACACGCTACATTTGGTGTTTGATTCTTTGTTCCACCGATCATTCCACTAACATAGACATACACAGTGGCGGCAATTGCGACTGTTATGGCAACCATCAAAATGACACCAATAACAGCGGAGACTGCGCGTTCGTCTGCTTCTATAAATTTTCTATTTGCTTTCATTTTACCCATTCTCTCCTAGCTTTTTTTCAAAGCTGTTTTTATTGGACAATGCATATGATACTTGGTATAAAAACTTTTTGAAAAACAGATGAATCATCTAACCACTCCTTATCCTTCATCTGTTGTCTTTCAATCGGTTTTTATTTTATTTCTCTCCATGCCAAGTATGTTCATGCATACCAATTCTACCATGATGTTTTTATTTTTTTCCTATTTATACTCTTGCTGGAAGAATACAAAAACCGTGAATTGACAAAACGAACAAACAACATTTTTTGCGATAAAAAAATTTTTGATAAAAATAAAAAAATTTCTTTCCTAATATATTCATCATACTTATTTTTTTAATAATATAGAACAAGGATATGATAATTGGTTGAATATTATTGAATGTAAAAACGAAACGTTTATTAGAAAACAATTCCTTACGGATTTGTCATATAAATTGGGATGCGACACAGAATCAATACGTTAGAGCATCGTCTCTACAGGATGGGATGGAAACCGTATGCCTCAGCAAGAAAGAAAAACAAAGGGCCGAAAAACACAACCAATGATTTTTTTACCGATCACGGCGACTCTTTTAACAAAAAAAACAGCTCCAACGAACCAAGAACAAAACACCCTTGATTTTCACCTTGACATCATCAAAAAAATCGACAAAATCCTTGAGGAACATCATCAAGAAACACCCCCTGTTGAATCGTTTCCCACACCACCACTGAACCCTCCTTCACCACCAACACCTATCGAACCACGACCACCCTTAAACAAAACATTCCCCTGCCAAGAAGCTCCATGGGAGCCAACATCAGAGTCACCACGAACGATGACACCCGTCGTCCCTGAGGAATTCAAAACCGAGATCTCCTTCAACCCTGAATTCCGATTCATCTCCGGACAAGAGTTAACTGAGACGATCTCACAACCACAACTCTCACCAGATGATCGCATCGAAATCATCGATTTCAATACCCTAATCCGTGATGATTCCGGATTCCATAAAACCCCGGATCTCACACCTCTGAAAAATCCAAGGAACAAAAAAGGGACCCCTCCCTTTAAACACATTCTCATCGATGAAGAGACACCTCATACTAACATAGAGATCATCGATACACGATCCTTACAACAGAAAACCTACGAACATGTCTTGCACGCCTCAGAGGAACAAACGGAACAGATCGACAAAAAAGCACAACTCTATTTCCTCAACAGCAAGGATTCAACACCAAAGAAACAACAGAGATTAGACCAAGACCAAACAACCAATTCAGATGATCTGGAGGAACAATCCAAAGATCTGAAAAAAAAGTTAGTCGAGGAAGAAAAGAAACTCAAACAACTCGAATTAGAATATGAACGATTAGAAAAAATGGAAAAGAAAAAAACAACACACCCTGATAAAAAACAACTATCTGGTGAAAAAACATCATTGAAAAAAGAGCGACCAACATCACAATCAAAACGAGATCTCAAGAAGCAAGAAAAAGAACAAAAACGTCTCAAACTACTTCAGATTCGACAAGCACGCATCGAGGAAAGACGACAGAAAAAACTGGAAAAACAAGCATTGAAAATCAAACAAAAACAACAACACCTCAAAATGAAAGGAAACAAACAACAAAAAACAGGCAAAACAGACGCACTAAAATCCGATAAGAACACCCCGATTCTTCTCATCGATGAAGAACTCATCAAAGTCCTGCATATGACCGATTCACTGCTAGGAGAACTACCTGAAGATATTCTAACTGATTTTATTGACTCAAAGGATTATAAATTATATGAAAAAGTCATGAATAAATATAAAATTAAGTGATCCCCATGGGCTTGTTAGAAAAAGCAAAACAAAAAAAAGCTCGTACATCTGACGACGATGGACCTGCACTTCCAAAAACAAAGAAACGACCACAACCCGCTCATCAAACAAAAACACAAAAAAAAGAAAGAGATAACAACTCCCCGATCGAAGAGTATCATATCCATACCTCAGAAAAAACTATAGAGCAACAAATAGTACAACAGCGACAGGTAACAATACCCACGTCCCTGGAACAGGATCAAACAGCGGAAACAGAGGCTTCAAATTTCGGAGCAGACCTTGCCTTAGAGACCCAACAAAACGATGGGACATCAACTGAACTCCTCCTCGAAACTCCCCCTGAACGAGATATCGAGATTATCGAGGAACAAACAGGATTTGGCTGGAAAGAACAAGGTTCGAAACGCATCGTCTACGATCATGTCACCCATGATTACATCTATGAAGTCATGGAACCCCAACTGAGTGATGAAGAAAAACAAACAAAAAATGAAATCGCACATCTCTTCAAAATGATGGCAGACATCGACACCTTTGACATGAGCTATGAGGAGAAAACAAAATTTTTAGAAGAGACCATTGAACATGTCATTAGCGACAACCATATCTACATCGAAGAAAGCTCCAAAGACACCATCTATTATCATATCTTCAGAGATTTCCTTGGATACGGACGCATCGATATCCCCATGCATGATGATGGAATCGAGGATATCTCCTCCGATGGGCCAAACACCCCTATTTTCATCCATCACCGGAAATACGAGGCGATTGAGACAAACATCTACTATGAATCAGAACCTGAACTCAACTCGTTTCTCGTTAGACTCTGTCAAGTCTCAGGAAAACAGATTTCGATATTCTCCCCCATTGTTGATGGGAAACTCCCTGATGGGTCTCGTTTGCAAGCAACACTTGCCCGTACAGTGACCAAAGGATCCACCTTTACCATCCGTAAATTCAAAGAGATCCCTCTCACCCCCGTCGATTTGATCGAATATAAATCCATGTCCTCGGAAATGGCAGCATATTTCTGGATGGCAATCGAGGATGGTGCATCTATCCTGTTCTGCGGAGGAACCGCGAGTGGGAAGACCACAGCACTGAACGCGTTAATGCTGTTCATCCCCTCGTCCCATAAGATCATCTCCATTGAAGACACAAGAGAAGTCAACATTCCTCACAAGAACTGGATTGCGGGCACCACCAGGAAAGGATTTGCTGCAAGCGATGAGAATAAAACCGGAAAAGACATCGACATGTTCGACCTCATCAGGGCAGCATTGCGTCAACGGCCTCGTGTCATCATTGTCGGTGAGGTCCGAGGAAAAGAAGCCTACAGCCTGTTCCAGGCGATGGCGACCGGGCATACCGCATATGCGACCGTGCATGCAAGTACGATTCATACACTGATTCAACGGTTGGAGAACCCACCCATTGAACTACCAAGGGCTCTGCTTACATCACTGGATGTCATCGTCTTCCAAAACGCAGTGGAGATTGGGGGGAAAATGGTCAGGCGCATGACGAGTGTCACAGAGATCATCAAACTTGACTCTGATACGAATCAATTGATTTTCATGGCACCCTATACCTGGATCTCGAAAACCGATGATCGCTTCGAAGCTTCGGGGTCAAGCAAGATCCTTAACCGGATCAAACAACAGAACGACTGGTCCGATGAACAACTACAGCATGAGATCAACAACAGGGTCCTTGTCCTAGAATGGATGCGGAAGAAGAAGATCAAATCCTACAAGAAATTTGGTGCTATCATCGCCGAGTATAAGAAATTCCCTGAACGCGTCCTTGAGCGGATAAAGAGGGATACAGAAGATGAAGTCAACTAAATACACACGGTTTTGTCGGCAACTCTTTTCAAATATCTTTGATAGATTCAATGTCAGTGAGACCAATAAGAACAACGCCCTTGAAAAAGCAAACATCAGCATGGTGTACCAAGAGTACTACTCTATGGTTCTGATGAACATCATTGTAGGGTTTATCGCCTCGTTCACATCAACATTATTTCTGTATCTACTCCTTCCAAACAACGTCACCGCGTTACTCATGCTTGTCGTAACCTCTATTGTACCATTTGTGATTGGTATGGTGTACCTTCAGTTACCAGCAACAAAAGCAAAATCACGGGGAAAGAACATCGACCGTCACCTCCCCTATGTCGCTAATTTCATCAACACCATGTCGGTCGCCGGGATATCTCCCTCTGAGATTTTTGGGACGCTTGCTGGGATCGAGCTCTATGGGGAAGTACAAAAGGAAGCAAAGAAAATAACCACAGAAATCGAACTTATGGGACGTGATGCGATCACCGCTCTCAATAACGCCATTAAAATATCCCCCTCAAGGAAATTCAAGGATTTCCTCCAGGGTATCGTAGCAGTCCTCCAGTCCGGAAGTGATCTAGCCCCGTATTTTGACCGCTGTGTCGAACGGTACATGTACGATGATTTATCAGACCGGAAAAAGAACCTTGATTCACTGGCGATCATGGCAGAAAGTTTTGTCACCACCGTCATTGCGTTCCCCTTATTTCTTGTCATCATATTATCGGTCATGGGACTGACCAGTGGGGGCATCTCCTTTGATTTCCTTTATATTATCTCTCTGTTCATTCTTCCAATGGCATATGCTGGGTTTTATGTTATGATGAAATCAGGGATGGGTGAGGAAGTATAAAGAAGATCAGATACACAAAAGAATACAACATCAACAGAAAATACGGCAAGGATAAACTGGTTGATATCATCCTTGGTATCTCAATCCTTCTTGCCGCGTTTTGTTTTGTCTTTGGTTTTTTCGATTTCATCGGCAATCCAATCATCAATGTCAGTTTCATTCAACCAATCGATTATCTGGTCTTTGGTGTCCTTGGTTGTATTGGACCGCTCGGTTTCTATAATGCGATGAAACAAAAACAAAAACGAGAGATCATGGATAAACTCCCTGATTTCCTCCTAGACATCGCCAACTCTTCGGCATCCGGGATGAACATCTATGACTCCATGCGATCCGCATCTGAAGGAGACTATGGTCGACTGACTAGTGAGTTAAAAATGATGGTCGCCCAACTCTCATGGGGAATCTCAATTGATGAAGCATTAACCAATTTCGGGGAACGGATCAATAACAATGAGGTCAAACGACTCGCGATCACCATTAACAAAGCATTGGAGATTGGTGGGAACACCTCCTCGGTCTTCAACGCAGCGGCAAAAGAACTTGATCAGATTCGACGAGTCGAGCAACAGCGACGCACCGAGATGTCCATGTACAGCATCGTGATTTTCATCAGTTTCTTTGTGTTCCTCGCAGTCATCCTTGTCATCAATGGGACCATCTTCCAGGCTATCTATGATCTTCAGGGGAAAATGGCGGGAAAATCCATCGGGAATATCAGGATAGCAAATATCGATCCAATGGAGGTAAAAACCATGTTTTTTACCTTTGTCTTTGTTCAAAGCCTCGGTGGAGGTCTTCTTGGTGGGTTCATGATGGAAGGACGCATCTCTGCTGGAATTCGTCAGGCGTTTATTCTGGTCCTGATTTCGTTTATCACCTTTAAAGTCCTCTTCTAAATTGTCAAACCCGCATAATGGCACGATACCATTAAATACGCAAAGATAACAGAGATGTACCTGTGGTCGGAGAGATGAAGAACGTGTCGTTCTCAAATAATTCCAATGCAGCTTCAGAAGTCATTGGTGCGATTATGCTTGTCCTGATAGCAATCGCAGCATTTGGCGTGATTTATTTTAATTTCTTCCCAGTTCCACTCCCATCACCAGACCCTCATATCACCATAGCAGGGTATGTCACCGATGATGGACGAGTGGTCCTTCAGCATGTTGGTGGTGAGGAGCTGACCACCTACAGCATTCGAATAGAACAGTCCGATGGACCCCGGACCTATACCTTCGATAACGACCCCTGGGTGATGGGTCAATGCTACTATCTCCCTATCAATCAGGCTCTTTTTAACGAAGAAAAACAAGTAAAAGTCAGCGTCTATACCATACTTGCTGATGCGAGTACAAAGACGATATTCGATGGTATCATCACACCCCGGGATCATCCGTCTGGGCCTGAAACAGAACCTGTTTTGGACCCGATGTTGGTGACAACATTACGGACAAGTACCATCGATGAAGATCTTATTTGTTATGATTATACTATTGTACCGAACATTAATCCTGTGACCTTCATTTATCAATGGATGGTGGCATCAGCGGGTCCGTATTCCTCGCTCACACGAGTTTTATATCCCTTTGATAGTCAGAATCCCTTCCAAACAAAAGACTATTCCGGGAATGATTATAATGGAACCATCAATGGATCAGCCTGGACGGATCAAGGGAAACTTGGTGGTGCGTACCAGTTCAATGGTGATGATTTCATATCCATACCCTATTGTTTCGAGGGGAACTATATCGATAATGTGACCGTGGAAGCGTGGATTAAAACAAGTCAGAACTCTGGTACGATTGTTTCTTACAACCGGAATAAATACTGGGAGTTAGCGGTGACTGATGGGTTCGTAAAATGGAGTACCAACTCTAGTGATGGTGCGATTGATCTTACCGGATCGATCCTCGTGAACGATAACAGCTGGCATCTGGTTGCTGCTACTTACTCGGCGTCTTTAGGTGATTGCGCGATTTATGTTGATGGGCGACTTGATACCTATCAGCATACGCATGCTGCAGGAAAACTCCTTGGGTCTGGTGAAACCCCTGTTGGTGCGGTTGGGAAAGGAACTGGTGTTGCTGGTAGACAAACCATTTTTTCGACTGGTTTCGAGGCTCAGGATGAAAAAAACGAATGGACTGAGAATAATGCGACAACGGGGCAACAAGAGAATTGGACCTCCCTGCGTTATGATACGTTTGAATCTGGGTGGGGAAATTATGTTCCTGGGAGCAATGGTACTTCTGCTGATTGTTATCGATCTACTGCGTACAAGCATGAGGGTGCCACCTCGGCATGTGTCCGAGATAATAGTGGTACTTACTCAGCCATTACCCTTAGTCCGATTGATATCGACACCCCGGCATATAAATCAGTCAAGGTCGATTTTTGGTGGATGTGGCGGGGGAACGGCTGGGCAAGCGGGGAAGATTGGTGGTTACGGTATTATAACGGTTCTGCTTGGGTTACTATCCTTGATACAAATTATCCAAGTGTGTACACAAAAGGTGTCTGGTATCATACTATCGTTTATATTAACGAAAGTAACTATCGATTACCAACGAATATGCAGCTTCGCTTCCAATGTGATGCGAGCTACGATGATGACTTAGTCTATCTTGATCAGATTTATATTAACGCAACAAGCTATGCAAGAATAGAATGTGATTTTGGTTTGCTGCCTTCNACAGCATTGACACCACATATGGGGACGTACTCAATTGGAGGATCTGGTGATTTTGACCCAGAATACGCCGCGTTTAACCGAACAGGAATCGATGTCTCAGGGTATACGAATGTCGAGGTTTCTTTCTGGTACAGCTATAAAAACACGGATGCGAGCGATTTCATTGGACTTTACTATCGTGATGGGAATCAATGGAAACCCATCTTTGAGATAACAAACCCTGTGATGCCTGGCGGGCAGAGACCATGGGCACAAGTCGTGTTCTCACTGCCCCCCTCGATAAATATCCTTCATTTACAATTCAAATGGCGTACATCATCATCAACTAAATACATGGCGATTGATGATCTGGAAATCACGGGGATTCGACTCGCTGGTGAAATGAATTTTACCGGCACCATTGATGAAGTAAAAATCTATTCAAGGGTGCTCACAGCTGAACAACTCTATCAGAATTACCTTTGCACAAAAGATGGTAATACTGATTGTAGTGTGATTGTCTCAGAAGAAATACACCTTGATGAATCCTGGAAATGCCTCGTGATTCCAAATGACGGGTTGTATGACGATGTTGACTCAGAATCAAATATATTATTTATCATTAATTATGGTGGAGGCGGATAGGAAATGAACAAAAAAATACAAACGATAGGGGTTGTTTCTCTGCTGGTGATTCTCGCTTTTCTAGCGATTGGCCCAAACATAGTACAAGCTGGATCTTATGATGGGAATGATCTCGCGATAGCTTTGCTTTCGGATCCTACGACATTGATCAGCTCCCAGTATTGGGATAGGGACACAGTAGGACATCGACAATCCATGGTTCTCCCCTCGCGAGGTAACCTTATTCCGACCGATGGATCATCATTCGTTATCTTTAGCACGGGACGGGCTGATTTGGTTTATGCCACTTCGAATGGGTTATGCCCGGGTAGTGAGCGTGGAAACTGGTTCCAAGGCGGACAGTATGGAACCCCACGAGATGAAGCGAATCTTCAAATGCAGCTCCTCGTCCCAGCATATATGCATTATCTCTATTATGATATTCAATTCTTCACCGTCGAATACCCAGATTATGTAGGAACGCAATACAACGACCAGCTGACCATCACGGTCAGTTCCCCCTCAAAAGGTGTCTCTTCCTACATCATTAACGTCAATGGAGGAGACTTTGTTCTGAACGCCCGCGACACAGCCCTCCTAGGGACTGGGTATAATTTATTCGCCCAAGATAACGCACCCTCCGGGGTAGACTGGTTACAGGCAACACAGAATTCCAATGGTGCTGATGCAGGAGCGTCCGCGCTCATCGGTCGTGAACACCCTGTTACCCCTGGAGAGATAATCACCCTTACTATCGATTTAAAAGACGAAGGAGACAATCAATTCGATAGTATGGCATTCTTCGATAACCTCCGGTTCTCGGGTTATGCCCGAACCCAGGTGATGGCAAGAAAGACAGTATCGGACCTCAATGGTAATCTCGTCGAATGTGAAGATATCCTCGAATATTCCATCACTATTAGTAACATTGGTACCGCAAATCAAAACAACAACCCTGGTCATGAATTTGAAGACGCGCTCCCGACGTTTACCCAGTATGTTGTTGGGTCAGCAACCGCTGGGTCAGGGGCCATTTCCTATGACGGGGGAACAAATAAAATCTTTTGGGATGGTTCTATTGCTGCACAGAGTAGTGTCGCATTAAGTTTCAAGGTGACAGTTAATACGGGAGTAGCTAATGACACAAAAATATCGAACCAAGGGATAGTCCATTGGGATGAAAACGAGGATGGCATCAATGATAAAAACGAGCTCACCGACGATCCCACGATAGATGATGCGATTGACCAGGATGGAGACGGACTCACTGGTGATGATGATCCAACGATTGTAAGTATCTGGTCGTTCGAAGCACCAACCATTCTAACAGAGGATTTTGCTGGTGTGGAAGATATCGTTGGTGGAAAAGCACAGCAATCGTACCATGGTCAAGTCTGGTTTGATACCAGTGCTGAATCAGCTGAATCAAATTTCGAAGTTTCTCCCAGTTACCATTATCTCACAGCTAGAGCGTTCAAAACGAAACTGCGATCCGTGAGTGATACTCAGTACTGGAACTATAGTTTTGCGACGTTTAACAGACAGATAGCTTCTTGGGAAGTATGGTTCACCTGTGGTAACAG
>JGI20215J15232_1000297_pt1 | contig 10601 bp, 11 predicted proteins | sample WetSurMetagenome_2_FD_15232 | JGI IMG/M metagenome (IMG submission 15232) | reverse complement strand
AATTAAGCATACTCATAACACAGAATACGAAAGTTGTTGCACAATTTCACCTCGATGAAGAATTCCTTCTCAACCAGAAAAACCCAATAAAGGCAGTACGAACATCACCCATGGTTGATAGGCAACCAACCACACAAAATAGAACCCCACAAAACTTTCAAATAAAAGACCTGAGAGTAGGAATGAAAAAAGTGAATCTACTAGCAACAGTTCTTGAAATATCGGAACCTACATTTGTGGTTACAAGATTTGGCAACTGCGCAAGCGTTGCAAATGCAATGGTGTCAGACGAAACAGGCAAAATCAAACTCTGCCTATGGAACGACCAAATAAAGTCAATTTCCGTTGGCGACACAGTACAAATCGAAAATGGCAGAGTCTCAGCTTTCCGAAATGAACGACAAATGAGAGTCGGAAAAAGAGGAATTCTACGCGTCGCTGAAGAAGCCAAAGCAATCGACTAGAAGACGCCTCAAAACAGAACACCATCTCTCACACATAATTCTTGCCAATGTTCATCTCCATGTAGAATTGCGCCGTTTAAATCAAAATAGACACGACTCCCAGCAGACCATCTGATTCATTTTAGGCGTACTACAGAAAAGTTTGGAAACAAAGACAGCAATTATTTCCAAAGAGAACCTACCATTGGCAAATTTTCTGTCCAAAACTCGTTAAATCAAAGCAAGTGCATTGTAATATTTGCAAGTTGAGGAGCACGCTTTGAATGCAGTGCATTGAGGCACGGAGCGTCTCAATTGGACCAGCGAAAAATTGAAACGCGCTCAAAAACATGCCTCGATGGGCTGGATCTTGCAATGTTGCATTTAGGCTCTGAGTTGCCCGGTCTAAACGGTGAAAAACCGCGCAACGACTAAGACAAAGCCTCTATGGACCGCATCAACATACTTAAGGCTTAGACTCAACTTGCACTTTTTAACTTCTAATTTTGCTCAAAACAACTCCGGAAAGTGGCTTTTTCAACCATCACCTTAGAAAGATGAACGGGCAACCTCACAAGACTAGATCTCAAATGCATCTGAAAATTCGTTGCATAACGTCCATGTCACAAAAATAAATGCAAAAACCCCAAATACTCAAGCTTTAAGCAAACCCAGCCCAAAATAGCTGCAATTCGCGATATTTTTTCTCCAAAATTGAAGTTTTACTTCAATTCTGCCAATTCATATTTCCTGTTTCTCAATAGTTCGAGTTCTTCCGATCACGTTGCATAATTTAATAGGGAGCTAACAATAACGTAAAAGATATCTCCAGTGAGAATCCGAGGGCTATAAACATTGTCGAACGATAGGCTAATGGAAAAGGCTCAGAAACTTGTTGAAAGTCGCAGGGTTGAATCAATAAGTCCGGGAGTTTTCAATGTAATCGGGGATCATGGGACATACACTGTTGTTCAAGATTACCTTGGAAAACTAAGTTGCACCTGCCCAGGTTTCATGAGTAAAGGTAAATGTTCGCATGTTGGAGCTGTCGTGATTTTGATCAGTGGAAAAAGAAAACACAGATGACGTTAAGATAAAAACGTGCGATCGAAGTGAGACTTCAGTTTCTTTGTCATTCGCCTTTGGTGTCGGTTCTGTTGCATTCTGCTTTCGGGCGGTATTCCCTTTTCCTTGTCCTTTGCTTATGATGCTTTTCGCATTCTTTTACTCTTACAAGCATCCAATCATTTTCTTCGTAAACGCATCCACAAAGCAAGGTCTTAATTGTCAAAGCTTCAACCTTTTCCAAAATAACAAATACGCTTAAGGCGAATATGTGGTTAACGGTTTTCCAACCAAGAGAGTAATTGCTCTTTGGGATTCCGCCATTTGTTCTCTTCTCTTGGGAAGCCTTTTAACGTTCGCGAACAAGAAGGAAGAAACATGGATTTCCGTACCGCCGCAGTTGGATTGCTCACCAGCAAAAGATTTTGGTTATGGGAAATCGCTGGAATAATCATATACGCAATACCGGTTGCCATTCGTTTTGCAACCAAGAGTGTAGTTATACCATTCTTGAATTATCCAGGATTCTGGATCGGACATTTCATTCCAGGCAACCTTCTAGAAAAAGTTCTAGTCAACGCCTTTTTCCCGGGCGGAGCTGGAGCCGTTGCCGGCGAAATATTCGTAAGCATTTATCTAAGCACCACTCTCAAGGGTCGCAGACTCTTTGCCTCTCGCCTAGCTGGGGCTTTGACACAGACAACAATATGGTCTGTTTTTCAATTTTTTGGATACACCCTTCTGATAATGGGGCCTTACGGAACCAACATCTTCGAATTTCCAACCGTCTTCCCCATAAACTTCATCTTAGCAACGTTTTCAATATTTACACCTACCATCATGAGGTTACTTAGAATGGGAATTTCTGTTAGCTTTCACAGGCTAAACTCAACGATAAAAGGAAAAAGCAAGAAGGGGCAAACACCCTCAAAGCAATAAGCGACATACAACATTTAAGCAGTCGACTGACCGCTCAAGGCTTCAATGTTCGCCACTTGTCCAGTGTCCGCCCAAATTCCTACAGCTATACTATTTACGCCACCTGGGTACTCTTTGTCTAAATACAAAGTAATGTACCAGTATGGAACAAGGAACAATGGGTCTGTTCTTGGATGTGGGAAGAATATCGCTGACACTGGTTCATCCAATATGTTGAAGGTCGTAACTTTCGTCCCGCTCGCATTCCAACTGAAGGTCTTAGCAGCATTCCTCGCTGTTTGAATTGCTTCGGGCCCTGAAACGTTGATTTCCGTATTATCAATCCTGTAAAGGAACCAATCATCCACCAACTCCTCCAACACACCATTCCGAAACATTAGACGCACACTTTTAGCAGCAAAGTCGCCACCGTTCGCGCTATACATAAGAGAAATTTGCGAACTATCACCAATAGTTAAAATCTTCAACTTGGTGTTACCAAGACTCGACTCAGTTGTTGACTTGTTGGCCGACGACAACAACATTGCCATTTCACTTAAATAGGAATCGTTTGAAACAGATGCATATCGACTGATTATGCCTTTCGTTGCCTCCAAACTATCAGTCGGTGGCCGCTGCGTGTAGCTCAGAGCAAAATTCGGCACACCTTCCACGATCGACAATTGATAAAGAGACAAATGATTGTCTCGAAATCGCAAATCAATGTCAAGGCTACCGCCAGAACTCACCAGAGAATACTTCAAGACTTCCTCCACCACACCTCCACAGTCAGCCTGAACCTGATGAGTATCACTAAGCAAAGTGGTTTGATACTTCGTCAGGTCAATCTGTGCAACACTTTGCATTACGGAGATTGCCTTATCGTTAGAACTACTCCAAGATAGCAGTTTGTTATACTGAGATTGCACGTTGTCTAAGCTGACTTTGAGTTTCCCGTAATTTGCCGACAACTGATTGTAGGACGAGTATTGAACGTAGAAGGCTCCGGCAAAAAGGATAATCCCAATCAAGAAAGCAGCCATCACAGTTTTCCACTTTATTGGCAACGATCCAAAACTTGTTTGATGATCGGGCACATCTTCGGCGCCCTTGATTATCGCCACTGATGATTCACCGGCGTTTGAAAGTCTGTATTTGCCGTCTCCATTCTTGACCACCAATTCACCTAAATTCTCAAGATGATAAGTTAGGTGTGAACTGGGAATTTTTAGTTCATCAAGCAACTGAGAAAAAGTCATGGGACTGTCTGAAAGCATCTTCAAGATCTTTCGGCGTGCAGGGTGCCTAAGGGAGCTGAACATGGTTGTGTAGGTTTCTTCTTCTGGACCAGACATTTCAACCACTCAGCAGACATAATGAGAGTGCGGTTATATTACTTATTTGCAAAAAACCGATTTTTGCTCGTCAAAGATGACTTGATCAAGAAAAATTGACTAAAAAATCATGGGTAAATTTTTATTGTGTCAAGAAAACTTTACAAAAAATGATTTATGCTCAAAAAGTCAGTTGATTATTCGAGGGTGGAACAATGAAAGGGATACTTAATCGCCAAATTCAAGATCTTGAAGGCCAAACCGCGGCATGGTCGAATCTTAAAGTTAAGTGCCTAACAGTAGCGGTTTACGAAAAAGAAGGAAAAACAATTTTGCAGCCTCTAGTGAGCGAGCAAGAAGCAGGAATCATTCCTGAAATGTTCCAAAACAAAACTCTTGAAGTATGGCTATCAAACGGCAAATCTGACGCTTCCGTGTTTGACGTTGCAATCTTGAAATACAAACAAATCAACCAAGACGTCAAAAAATGCAGCAAGATTGAAAACCAAGTTTGCCTGAAGAACCAATTTGACAACATTGTTGACTGCGAACAGTGCCCGCTCGACGGTCAGAAAGGAGACAATTAAGCCAAGACAACCAATTATCAGAATACCCGCTTACCTAGGGGTAAGTCTTGCCCAAAAATAGTCTCTAATTTTTGGAGAAACACCCAAGTAAATTTGAGACCCTACAAGCTTCTTCAAACTAAGCAGAGCCGACGCACGCTTGTTCCCCTCTATTATCGTGTAATTTCCAGTGACTGTCGGAGAAACAAGAATGAAGACTCTATCTAGAGCATTCAGGTTTTGCTCGTAGACTTTCTTCTTTTCCAAAATGCTCCGCGCGAGCGAGTTAAGACGCGGCGTTTCAAGCGATTTCACTACGTCCGCGAGTTTGAACGATTGCGCCAATCCACGCCATTCATCCGACGAAATTACGTAAATCTTATCCACATCGTCCTTCTCAACCTTGCACCGAAACCAAGCCAGAATATAAGGCAGTTTGGACCGCACTTCATTCTCCCAATTAATTAACTCATCGGGAACGCCTTCAACTTTTTTCCAATGATTCCAAACTTCCTCTTCCTTAACCCACCTTAGAGTTTTAATTAAAGATCGCCTCTTTTTCGGAGAAGGGTTGCTCAGCAATTATAAGTCACTAAATATAAGCTCTGCCCCCAAATCCTATGAAACAGGCAGATTTCGATTCTTCATTGTCAAAGCACGCGCTCACAATTCTATTTTGCCTGGTCAAATTTGGGATTTTAACGAGTTTTCTAAGGTAAAGTTTTAAAGTTCTGCCTTGGTTGTGTTTGTTTCAGCGGTGGGTCTTAGGCGGGGGGCTAGGGGTCCCTTGCACCGTAAACCCTCTACATGACGGGCTGACAGCTGAGGCTGAGGCGTCAAAGGCCGTTGAGACCCTCGTTTCCGAACCAGTGACTATCCGTCCTTTGAGGCTGGCGGTCATTGAGCAGCTTCCGTAGGGGAGTTGTCTTCGATGTTAACCAGGCGAACCCGGCCAGGCTCGGGAGAGAGCAACCTAAGTTTGGACGTTCAGCGCACAAGGGAAAGCGGGTAAGAGCGTAGGACTCGGGGTGCTTGGCGGAGTCTAGGCGTCAAACCACAGTGGCCCACCGCCCTTCAAATCTTCATGTTTCTCCATTAGAATATCGGGTTCGTTTTACGCTCCAACATCTTTGTGTCGATTTTTCTAGTTGGTTGGCTTAAACTTAAATACGAAAACCATGAAATACTCGTGGAAGGGAGAACAATTTGGCAAAAATAATAACAGTAGTCTTGATTGTAGTAATGCTCTTAGTAGGCTTCGGTATCGGGTTAGTCTCAAGCCCATTCTTAATGCCTCAAAGCTCGACGACAGTAGATAAAGCATGGGAAAACATACAACAAACCAAGGTAATCAAAGTTGGCACGGATGCAACTTGGCCACCTTACCAATTTAGGGACAACGCAACAAATGAAATCGTTGGATTCGAGGTTGACCTCGCAAACGCTTGTGCAGATAAACTTGGTTTCACCATTCAATGGAACGACGTAGGCTTCGACACAATTATTCTATCTGTGCAAAACGGACAATACGACATGGGCGTCAGCGGCTTCTCAGTAACACCAAAAAGACTCGATGAGGTTTCATTCACAGTTCCTCACAGCACAACACAGGGACAAGTAATCATGCTCCAAAGCACTATGGTCGCCGAAAACATAACAACCTTAAGTTCACTTGCAGACTTCAAGACCAAAGGCATCATCGTCGGAGTGCAGTCTGGAAACGTTGAAGAAGACGAACTCAGAGCAGCAGGTGTAGAAATTAGAACATGGTCAGACTCTGCATCGCCTTTCCTGGACATGGTTAGTGGAAATCCTAGCGTGCAAGCAGTGTATGCTGAAACACCAATCACAACAAATTGGATTTGCCAATTCGCTGCCGAAGGTAAGTCAGCTGGCGTTGCCTATCAACACCCGTACTATCCAGTGGCATTCCTCGTTAACAAGAACTCACTAACACTCCTCGACAAGATAAATGGTGCATTGGCAGACCTAATCTATGATGGGACAGTAGATCAACTCAAAACAAAGTGGCAAATTCCCATAACGTGATAAGTATTGGAAGTTTGGCAACAATTCCTCATCCTCCTGGAAGGAGTGCCTGTAACTCTTTCCATTTCCCTCATTTCTTTTTTAATCGGAATAACAGTAGGATTACCACTCGCGTTTATCAGAGTTTACGAAAAAGAAGCCAGTTTTGTTGTTGACGCTTATGAAAAAATATTCCGCGGCATCCCAGAAATTGTTCTGTTGCTGCTGTTCTTCTTTGGCCTAGGACCCATTTTTCCTTTTCCATTCCGCAATCCCTTCTTTGTAGCATGCTTTGTTCTAGGATTGAGAAGCGGAGCTAACCAATCTCAGATTTACAGGGGTGCAATTCGTGGCGTTGGAGACGAGCAGATGATTGCCGGTATGTCAATTGGCTTCTCCAAATGGAGAGCGATCTGGCACATAATGGTTCCCCAGGTCTTCAATTTCTCCACGGCAGGACTGGGAAGCGAGTATGCTTTGCTTATCAAGGACTCGGCATACGTCTACGCTATTGCTGTGGCAGACTTGATGTTTAATGCAACCCGCATAGCTGGTGCCCCACCCTATGACCGGGTAACACCATTCATTATAACAGCCGTTCTCTATATCGCGCTAACTTTCCCATTAGCTTTCTGGCTGGATAGATGGGGAACTAAGAGAAAGAAAAAGATAGGTTTGTAGAAAAATGACAGAACTCGTAATGGAAGCGAAACACGTATTCAAAAGCTACGGCAAACAAAAAATCAAGAAAGGCGAAACATGCGACGAAACCAAACTAGTGGTTGATGCAGTTCGAGACGTTTCACTACAGATCAGGAAAAGCGACATTAAATTGATCTTCGGTCCCAGCGGTTCAGGAAAAAGTACATTCCTACGTTGTTTGGCAATGCTGGAAATTCCTGATCAGGGGCAAATCTTCCTAGGAGATCAGGAACTAACTAAGCCTGAAGTGGACCTCAACAAAGCCCGCGCAAAGATTGGATTCGTTTTTCAACACATTTACCTCTTTCGTCACCTTACAGCTTTGGGCAATGTAGAGTTGGCACTTCGACAGGTTCTAAAGTTGCCTAAGGATGAAGCCCGACAGCGCGCTTTAGATGCCCTCAAACAGGTAAGAGTGAGCGATTGTGTCAACAAATACCCTTCCCAAATGTCCGGGGGACAAGCCCAACGAGTAGGTATAGCCCGAGCGGTAGCACGCAATCCCGATATCATTCTGCTTGATGAGCCCACATCAGCATTAGATCCGGAACTTACGGGCGAGGTTATCGATACCTTGCGTGAGTTGGCAAAAGGAGGGACAACCATGCTTATCGTAAGTCACGAAATGCCTTTTGCCCGCGAGGTCGCCGAGGAAATGATATTTTACGATGAAGGTAAAATTCTCGAAACTGGAGCTCCCTCGCAATTCTTCAACGCCCCAAATACAGACAGAGCGAAAAGATTCATGGATAGAATAATAAACCGAACTGCCAAGGAATAGATAATGTTCGAATGGCTCCTAGATCCCATGTCGCAAAGCAAGATCCTAGAAGGTGTACTCTTAACAGTAGAAATCACGCTATTCGGGGTACTCCTAGGATTGATTATAGGAACATTGATGGCGATCGGAGACATTTATGGAAAAAAACCGATCAAAGCAGCAATTGCCGTATACGTAGAATTCTTCAGGGGCAGTCCCTTGTTTGTACAGATTTTTCTGGCGGTTTACACTATACCAACACTGCTGAATCTCAAGATTGACCATGCGTTCTTGGCATTTCTGGTATTTGGGCTAAACAGCGCCGGATACCAGAAAGGTTACATGAAAGGCGCTATAGAAACCATATTGGGCGACCAAATGCAGGCAGGCTTATCCGTAGGCATGTCCAGGCTGCAAACACTTCGCCGCGTCATCCTTCCTCAAGCTTATCGAATAGTCATCCCGTCTTGGACTAACGAATTCTGTTCACTAACCAAGAGCACAGCCGTATTGTCGTATGTTGGTCTTATGGATTTGGTTGGTGCAGGCCGCTCAATCATATACGGAACATTGGAAGTTCTGCCCGTCTGGATCGTTATCTCTTTAATCTACCTGCTCTGGATTACAAGCTTTTCAAAATGATGGACATAATCTACGAGAAGAAGAAGATTCCAGGTATAGAACTCGTCATGCAGTCGTAGCAGCCAAGCTTGATTTTCTAGATCAGTTACGTAGCAGTTTCTTAGAAGCCGCTCTTGCATAGGATAAAGTATTAATTTACCTTTTTTGCTAGTTTTTTTTGGTTGGGTTCAGAGTGGGATGTTGTGAATTCCATTGAATTCTAAACCTCTAGTAAGCGCTCTGAACTCAGCCACTTCGAAGTTTATTTACTAATAGAACAATTTGAAGGATGACTTGCGTGAAGCATTCTAAGGTTGCGTTGCAATCTTTGATTTTATGATTTGCAGCGTTTCTTTTTCCATTTGGGCAAGGCCCGAAGTCGTTATTTTGTAACTTCCGTTATTAGTTTTTGTTATGTAGCCACCTTTTGAAAGTTCGCCTAATCGTGTGCTTGTTATTTTCTTGCTCTTGCATAGTTTCGTTTGCAGGGTCTCTTTCTCGATTGTCTCTGTGGGGAGGATACCCAGCTTGTTGCCTAAATAAGCTGCTAAAAGCCAAAGCAGTATCGTTTCGTTATCTGTAAGCCTGTTCTGAGGTACCAAAATGTTGGCACCCTCATTTGAGAAGGCAATTGAGCCTTCACTTTTTATCGCTAGTTTTTCCAAATCCACATTTAGCCATAGTTTGCGGGCTATTTTGAAAGTTGGGAGTATCCCTTTGAAAAAGTTGTTCATGAAAAACCAAGCATCATCTGGCGACCCGTAAAACGTCTGTTCGGTATTTTCGTATTTGAAATGAATGGTGACTTCTTCAGTCTTTTCGGTCAACTCATTTTTCCTCGTAGCTTGGACAAAACCTCTTCTTCAACCCATTTTTCCCCTTGGATTGTTAGCTTAAATTCGGGTTTTGCTGGGTCTGGTTTGAAAACTTGTCCTCTTTTGGTCATTTCGTTCAATCGTGCTGGGACCATGCTTTTTATGCCGCTTGATTCCAAAAGTTTCTGCACTTGAGCAGCTGTGTTCTTTCGTTCTTCCGAAGCATAAAGAACCAATCCCACGGCTTCGTAATGAGTCAAATTTTCTCGGGTAACCACGACAGGACCTTCAGTGGTTGTTTCTACAATTCCCTTCAATTGAGCTCCGGAGAGCACCAGTCGGTTGGACACAAAGTCTGTTAGTCGTTCAACAAAGTCTTTGGGAATTGATTCGAGGAGGTTAAGTATTTCTTGAGGGCTTTCGCCTTCGATTGTGACCTCGCCAAAGGAGGTCCTAATTTTTGCCTTTATTTGCTTCATGATCGTCACTTTTTGGGTTTGTATTGCAACCCACATAAAATTGGATAATGAATATACTTACTTTGACCCTTTATAAATCAATTTAACATTTTGCACTAACATTGAATTGATTTGCCACGTTCTTTGCCTATCCACCATGACAGGAGACGAAGTGTCCTTTCTTAACTTCCATCAAGTCGGGTGCTTGTTCGCGGCAGCTTTGTTTCGCTTCTGGGCATCTTGAGGCGAAGCGGCAGCCTTTAGGGGGATTGATTGGACTGGGCACCTCTCCGCGGAGAACTATTTTCATTGTTTTCGTTTTTGGATCTGGAATTGGCACCGCTTCGATTAGTGCTTGGGTATAGGGTTGCAGTGGGTTATTGAATAGTTCGTCAGTGTCGGCTAGTTCAACTATTTTGCCCAAATACATAACGCCGACGCGGTGGCTAATTTGTCGTACCGAGCTTAAATCATGGGATATGTAAAGATAAGATATGCCCATCGTTTTCTGTAAATCGCCAAGCAAGTTTAGTATTTGAGCCCTGATTGACACGTCTAGGGAGGAGACGGGTTCATCAGCGACTATGAATTCAGGTTCAACAGCTAATGCACGAGCTATGCATATTCTTTGTCTTTGTCCGCCACTGAATTCATGCGGATATCTCTCAGCGTGATACTCCTCTAGCCCCACCAATTTTAGCAACTCGTAGACTCTCTCTGTTCGCTTTTCTTTCGGAACAGTTTTGTGGATAATGAGAGGTTCTGAAACGATATCGCTAACGGTCATTCTTGGATCGAGTGACCCGTAGGGATTTTGAAAAATCATCTGCATCTTTCGTCTAATTTTTAGCCTCTCTTCTTTGTTTGCAGATTTGAACTTGCGAAAAGCGT
>JGI20215J15232_1000295_pt1 | contig 10657 bp, 11 predicted proteins | sample WetSurMetagenome_2_FD_15232 | JGI IMG/M metagenome (IMG submission 15232) | reverse complement strand
CTAGGGGCAAATATCCCTAGGGGCAAATATCCCTAGGGGCAAATATCCCTAGGGGCAAATATCCCTAGGGGCAAATGCCCCTATAGATAAATGCTCAAATGGGTAATTACACATATGTGCAACCCCTCCCAAATCACCAAAGATTTCTCCAATCAAACCGCCGCAATACAAAGTCACCCTGCCCGACTGCAGAAGAGTTGGTAATCCTACCCAATTTGCCAAAATTTCCAGGATCTTATTTGCAGATCCGGATAATTATTATATATTGCTACACAGATATATCAATTATGAACTTCAGCAAGACAACGGCTTATTCTCTTAATATTCTTAGCTATATGTCGAGGAATCCGGATAAGGTCATGTCCGCCAGGTATCTGAACAGAATGCTGAGTATTCCCTACTCGTACCTGCGCCAGGTAATGTCAAACCTGTCAACAAGGGGGTTCATAAGCGGTTCGAGGGGAAGGACAGGCGGGTTCAGCCTTGCCAGGGACGTTCGAAAGATTTTTCTTTCAGAAATAATTGAGGCGACAGAGGGACTTGAGAATTTCAGCAAATGTGCCATGGGATTTGATGTATGCCCGTTCAATCATGGATGTTCGATGCATCCGTTGTGGGTAAGAATGAGGACTGAATTTCTTGAACTTCTTGAAAAAACATCCCTGGCTGAGCTGCTGGTAGTCAGTAAAGACTGATAAATCAATATAATTAATTTTTAAAACGGAGGTTCTATGGTTGATTCAAAAATGGTCTTAACCGGCCAGACTATGGCCTACACGATCTATTGTATCGTAATCATTCTTCTGGTGGCCTGGTTTGCCTGGAGAGTTACCGCAAGCGGTAAGGGCAAAGCGGTAAAGCCGGCCCTATTCTACTCATTCGTTGGTCTTCTTACAGTTCTGGGTGTCTCGCTTCACCTCATCACCTACAACACCATTCCCTGGGCAAAGGTCGATCTGGACAGGAACAGCTACAAGCCTGACAAGACCTTTGTGATCAGTGTTAAGGACCATAAGTTCAGGTTACCGTCTGAAAAGATGGTGATCAACGTAAACGACAGGGTTCTGTTTGACGTAAAATCGGAGGACCTGACCTATGGCTTTGGCTTATTCAGGGACGATAATAGCATGCTTTTCCAGATGCAGGTCGTACCGGGACACAGGAATGACATGCTGTGGCTGTTCGACAGGCCTGGCACCTTTTCGATCAGATCTACAGAATACTCAGGGCCCAAGGGTGTGTTCATGATTGCAAGGGATGCTGTTGAAGTTGTTCCCTCCGGCGAATCAAAGTAAAGAAATCCGGATTCTGAAAACCTTAAAATTCACTTAACTATGAGCTTCACAAAAACACTGGTAAACGGAGAGGGAGGACTTTTCGTCCATGAGACCCTCGCCCCGATGCAAAAGATGACCCTCAGGTTCGTTGTAATTGGATTGATATACTTCGGTTTTGTGGTTATTGAAGGTATGCTGATGAGGCTGTTTGAAGTCAGACCGCTTCCCTTCATTACTCAACCACAGTTTTTTGCAATACTCACCGCTCATCCGCTGGTCGGGATATTCGGATCAACATATTCGATAGTCTGCGGAGCGTTCCTGTTCCTCGTTCCATTCCTTATGAAAAAGCCTCTTTGGAGCATTAAAATGGGGAATGCCACATTTATACTGATTGCCGGCGGCACATTTGTATTTTGGCTTTCAGGCTTTATCAGTCATTATGCCCCTCTTTACACACTTTACTGGCCGCTTCCTGCCGACTTCACACAGTTCAGCGTATGGGGAGGCACATTCTTTATTGCCGGGATTGCCCTTGTCATGGCCGGAACTGGACTATTCATTGTCAATATTTTCAAAACAATTACCTATACGCCCGAAGGATGGGAAAGACAGCAGGTCGGGCCGCTGCTTGCCTCTGCACTGGGCGTGACCGGGTTCAACAATCTTTTCAGGAAGAATAAGAAGGAGCACCTTGTCTCCCTGCCAGTGGCAGCAATTGCCAGGGGAAGCGTCGATATGGCATTCAACACCGCTGTTATCCTGTTCACAGGTGTCCTGATCCTGGTTTATATGATTGCAGCTATACTCGGCTTCGACCTGAAGCAGACCGCGATAGACGCCCTTCTTTACAAGAACTGGTTCTGGTGGGGTCTCGACCTTATTGCCGACGGGCTCGTGCTGATCTTTGTTGCAGGAACCTGGTACCTCCTTGCCATGCTTATTACGAACAAGCCTTTATATATGCAGAATATAGCCAGGGCGGCTCTGCTTGTTGAACTGGTCGTATCATGGACAGTCTGGTCGCATCATCTTCTCTCAGATCAGGCCCAGCCAAACGTGCTAAAGGTGATCTCCGGTGAAATGGTAACGGCTTTCGAGCTGATAACACAGGGGCTTGCATTCTTCATAACCCTGGCCACGCTTTGGAGCGCCCGTCCCCTGAAAATGACAAATCCGCTCAAGTTCCTCCTTGGAGGGCTGCTTGGTTTCGCCCTGGCCGTTCCTGCCGGGATAATGCAAGCCGATGTAGGGCTCAACAGGATNCTCCATAATACCCAGTGGGTAGTCGGGCCTCATGTTCACGTCGCTGTTCTTGTCGGCCTTACAATGACGCTCTATTCTGCAATTTACATTCTTTTCCCGATTGTTACAAACGGAGCAAGGATCTACAGCCAGAAGCTGGTCAATATTCACTTCTGGTGTCATCTGACAGGCGGCATCGGAATGGGTGCCTTCATGGGAATGGCCGGGTTGCACGGAATGCTGAGAAGAACCCTTTATGTAAACGGTGAATTCAATATTTACATGGTCCTTGCAGCATTATCCGGGACATTGATACTGATCGGGTTTACTGCATTCTTCTTCAACATAGTAATGAGTGTGGGACTCAAAGGTGTGCTCGGGATATTCATGCCGTCAAAGCTGAAGACAAAGGAGCTTGTAGTAGAGTAAAGAGGGTTTTATCGGTTAACTGGTTTACTGGTTAAGGCGGCACGATTGCCCCGACGCGTTGGTCGGGGTCCGCGCTTCACTTCGACACGATTGCACGATTACCAGGCCCCACGATCCCCTTCCCTCAGCTCTCCTGATCGGGTTTATTGTCCTGTTCAGGAAGGGTCGAATAAAGATCTTCAATCCTGACCTTGTCTTCCGGAGAATTTTCCGGCCTGGCACCTTCGCTGGGTTCCTCGAGCGCCCTGCCGTTCAGGTAAAGGATTGTTCCGAAAATCGGATAAAACGGATAGATAAGCGCGCTTACCAACCCTGATAGTACAAGATATAGCGGATTCCTGACCACATCCATCACCGGAGCAACATCCCCCGGGTTTGTTATAGCCTTAAGAAAGCTTCCTGTGAACGGAAGGAGGACAAGCCCCGAAAGGATAATCGATGACACAAGCATTACCAGGATGAAGACTGCCGTCCATCCCAGGTTGTGCCAGAACCTCCTGTGTGCAAGCCGCATGGTCCTTGAAATAGTATTTGCAATACTTGGTCCCTCCGCCATCATGACAGGAAGGATGAAAAAATAGATCGTGGCAATGTACAGTGCAGCAAAGAAAACTCCTACGACAAGGGCGAGTATTCCAAGAAAGAGTGCAAAGGATGCAGCAAAGGCAAAAAGAAACATTAGGATAAGGTAAGGGATAAAATATCGCAATGCCCTTGCAGTGCTTCGAGGGAGGTTACTTTTGGGATCAATGGGGTTATAAAGGATATAGTACTGCATAATGGTGATGAAGAAAAGGCTGATGACCGACACCAGCACCAAAGGCCAGATAAACTCGCGCATCTTCATAAGCATCTCCTCCGGATCCGTGATTGATTGCAGTTCCCGGAAATTGATTAGGCTTGAAGCATACTGGGTTATAAATGCCATCACCAGGGCAATCAGGAAGAGTGGGATAAACTTTTTTCTGTAGAAATCCCACATCGAGCCCATCACACTGTCGATGGTGTGCCTTCCGTAAAGTGGGTGGCCTGAGAACTGTTCCATTATCATTCCNGTAAGATTGTTTGCAGGCCAAAAGTAATAATTAAATCTTATGGAAGCTGATTTATTGCCCCTTCCGACCGGAAAAATGCTTCAGTGCTTCTTCCTTAGACCCGACAAAGACAGTCCTTCCGGTCCTGTTGCTTTCCCTTATGAAGTCCCTCAGGCTCTTGCCGGGATAGTTCCCGAAAGAACCCACAACAGCCAGGTACATCCGGTAATTTGAGAATTTCTGCAGAATTTCACCGGCAATACGTGTCTTAAGATCGAAGAACCCGGAAGGCAGCTGCTCTTCATAGATTATGACAGACTGAGCGCCCGACTGCCCGGCATCGGCCAATATATCAAGCATCTCGTCTGTGTCCGTGACTGCAGCTTCCCCCTTTGGAACCTCGGCAATGAGGCGGTCATTGAGGTGGATGATATTGAGAACCATATTATTTACTCTGGAATTAGCCGGTTAAATAAGTCAAAATTTTCCGGATGACATGAAGCAAGTGTAGCGGAAGCTCTAATTTTTGCTAATCACGATTTTAACCCGCTCATCATTCAGGTTAAAGGCATCGCCTGATTTCCTGTATGGTAAAACATCCAGGATTTTTATGCGGTAATTACCTATATAAACAGGATTATGGGTATCGGAGTATAACTGGGCAAGGATATTCACAAGTACGACGCCATCAGACCCGGAAATAAAAATATCGGCATTGCCCGACCAGAGACACTCCAGATCAGCAGGGCAACGATAATCATGAATGCTGTCGATCCTGAAGTATGTATGGTAATCAAGATGATAGTTTTCGAGCGGCTGGATCGTGGTCTCCTTATTAAGCTCGAGCTTTGTGCATGAAGCCAGAAATACCCCTGCCGCCATAAAATATAAAAGTTTCTTCATTGATGCCACGTAGCTTTAAAATATCTCGGTGCCGGAAAATTCGCAGCACTGTGGGACTTGTAAAATGCTGCAAAATCCATGCCCTGTTTTATTTTCCTTTTCTCCAGTACTTCAGGATACCCGCAAATGGGATAACCGCTGATGAACGCCTCGGTCGAAATATACCCTCGTTCACAGCCTTAATATCCTCAATTGTAAAGAAGGCCCTGGGGTTGAACTCGTTAATTATTTCGAGCACCTTTTCAAGTTCGCTCCTGTTAACGATCGTGTAGATGAGACACACTTTTTCCTTGGCTCCGCTGGCTTCTATGGCAGTGGCTCCAAAACCTCCGCTGTTAAGGTTCTTTACAAGATCCATCCCCTTTTCATTTGTAAAAACCCTTATCATCTGGACCCCCATCGCCAGCTTTTCCTCTATTATCATTCCGACAAAATTACCTGTAGCGAATCCTGCCGCATAGGCGACGTAATACAAATAGTTGTCAAGGTTCTGCATTATCTTGCTGATGGCAGTTATCCAGATAAGCACCTCAAAAAACCCCAGTATCGGTGCAATGTTCCTCTTCCCCTTTGAAACGTATATTATCCTGATTGTGCCGATCGAAACATCGCATATCCTGGCCGTGAAAATCAGGAGCGGCAGGATGCCATATGTGAATAAACCGGAATTGAAGAATGAGTTTTCCATTGCGAAGCTCTTTTGAGTTCAAAGATAGCAAAAGGTTAGGCAGGGGGAAGGATTATGCAATTGTGCAATCGTGTCATAGCGAAGCGAAGACCCCGACCAACGCGTCGGGGCAATCTTGCTTTAACCAGCTAACCAGTTAACCAGTTAACCAATCATCCATTGTTTTCCTTGGCAAATCCGGAAGCTATTGCTAATTTCGTTGGGACCTGCGGTTTGCAGCATTACACCTTTTAAACTCTTATTTCGATCTGCATGAAAGCATACATAAATGAGGAGTTCCTCCTGGGAAACAATAAATCGAGAAGGCTTTACTTCGATTACTGTATCGGTCAGCCCATAATCGATTTTCACTGTCATCTCTCTCCGCGGGAGATCGCGGAGGATCGCATGTTCAACAACCTCACCGAAGCATGGCTCGAAGGTGATCATTACAAGTGGAGGGCAATGAGGTGGAACGGGATTCCCGAGCGCTTTTGCACCGGGAACGCTGATCCCAAGGATAAATTTGCCAGATGGGCTGAAACGGTACCGTTTACAATTGGCAACCCCCTTTATCACTGGACACATCTCGAACTTGCAAGGTATTTCGGAATTTATAAGCTCCTTTCACCGGCTACAGCCAGAAGGATTTACAATGAGGCATCGACAATGCTCAGGTCAGATGAGTTCAGTACCAGATCGCTGATAACAAAGATGAATGTCAGGCTGTTATGCACCACCGACGACCCGGCCGACTCTCTTGAGCATCACAGGTCGCTTAAAGATACCTTCAGAATACCTGTGCTTCCGGCATTTCGGACTGACAGTCTTGTAAGAATTGAGGACCCGGAAGTTTTCAGGTCATACCTTGAAAGGCTGGAGATCGCCTCCGGCATCACTATAACCAGCTTTGACTCCTTTCTGGAGGTAATCGATAAACGTCATGAATGGTTCCATGAGAATGGCTGCCGGCTCTCCGATACAGGTACAGAACGGTTTTATTTCGAGCCCTATACTGCAGAAGAATGCAAGCATATTCTCCTGAAGCTGCAGAATCTTGAAACGCTTTCCCCTACTGAGTCAGAAAAATTCAAATGTGCTGTCCTTCTTGAGGTGGCCAGGATGAACCATAAGAGAGGCTGGGTTCAACAATTTCACACCGGGGCGATAAGGAACAACAATTCCAGAATGTTCAGGCTGTCAGGGCCGGATACTGGATGGGACTCGGTCGGGTCTCCCGCTGATCTCAGGAGGATGTCGCGCTTTCTCGATGCTCTTGATGAATCCGGCCAGCTTGCAAAGACTATCCTGTATAACCTGAATCCTGCCGATAATGAGGCCGTTATCACAATGGCCGGCAATTTCAACGACGGATCGGTACCAGCCAGGGTCCAGTACGGGGCAGCATGGTGGTTCCTCGATCAGAAGAACGGAATTGAACGGCATCTGAAAGACCTTGCATCACTTGGGCTGCTTCGACGGTTTGCAGGCATGGTAACGGATTCCCGGAGCTTCCTTTCCTACCCAAGGCATGAGTATTTCAGGAGGCTGCTTTGCAATTTTATCGGAGAAGAGATTGAGAAGGGAATAATCCCGGGAGACGAGGATCTCATCAGGCCCCTGATAGAAGGTATCATTTACCGGAATGCCATTGAATATTTTGGGTTTGCTGACCACCTGTAAATACTCATGAACCAACAAACACTCTCAATTGTCCTTTTTGGGGACGGAAAATGTCTCAGTCCTTGGTATCGGTTGAGTATCTTTTTAAATTTGTGAAACAAGAGTCGGTTTAGAAAATGGACGAATTTAATTTACAAAGAAAAGTTGCCGTCATTACCGGCGGGGCAGGGCTAATCTGTTCCGAAATGGCGATGGCGCTTGCATCACATGGGGTAAAGACAGCAATAATTGACCTTAATAAGGATGAGGCTGACCGGATTGCAATGGATATTGAGAGAAAGTACAGCATTCCTTCAATAGGGTTGTTTACAGATGTCCTGAACAAGGCATCCCTCGAAGCCTCCAAGATGGTCATCAACCAGAAGCTCGGGTCAGTCGATATCCTTATAAATGGTGCAGGTGGAAATTCGCCTTCCGCCACCACCAAGATTGAAACCATGGACCCCAGTGATGCCGATAATCCTGAGCTGACATTCTTTGGACTGAGGATCGAGGGATTTGAAAAGGTCTTCGATCTCAATTTCATGGGGACATTGCTACCAACGATGGTCTATTCACTCGACATGGTGCGCCAGGGATCAGGGTCAATCATCAACATTTCATCGATGAATTCGTTCAGGCCCCTTACAAAAATACCTGCCTATTCCGCCGCAAAAGCCGCTGTTAATAATTTCACACAATGGCTGGCAGTGCACTTTGGCAGGACAGGGGTCAGGGTAAATGCGATCGCGCCGGGATTCCTCCTTACGGAACAGAATAAGTTCCTCCTGATTGATGAAAAGACGGGAGCACCAACCCCTAGATCGCAGAAGATAGTGGGGGGCACTCCCATGTACCGGTATGGTTCTCCCACGGAACTCACAGGTACGATGCTGTACCTGGCTTCCGATATGTCGACATTCGTGACGGGAGTGGTAATACCGGTCGACGGGGGATTCAATGCTTACAGCGGGGTATGAAACTGCTCAGGAACGGGACCGTATCACTGTACGCGTAAACAGGTTATCCCCGTAACTGATCATGAAGTTCAGATTTCATTAAAATAAACATCTCTCAATGATATTTTACAGGTCAGGCTCGGAAACATCGGTCATTACACGGGAAGAAATGTCGGATGCAATATCCGGGTCGCTGCGGCAGATTGGCATCAGGAAAAAGGTTCTTGTTATCCCACCCGACTTCACGAGATTCCATTCGAGGGCGGGAGAATTAACCGCAATGATCTGCAGTTATTACAAAGAGAGGATATCAGACATCCTTCCGGCTCTTGGCACACATTCCCCAATGTCGCCGGAACAATTATCGGAAATGTTCAGGGGAGTCAAACCTGGCCTGTTTCGCATCCACAACTGGAGGAAAGATGTTGTTACGGCCGGTGTCGTCCCCGGGGAAATCATTTCGGAGTTGTCGGAAGGGAAGTTAAGTTATTCATGGCCTGCCCAGCTAAACAAACTGGTGCTTGAAGGCGGCCACGACCTTATCATATCGGTCGGCCAGGTTGTTCCGCACGAAGTGGCGGGGATGGCAAACTATAACAAGAACCTTTTCATCGGGACTGGAGGGGCCGAAAGCATTAACAAAAGTCATTTCCTGGGCGCGGTATACGGGATGGAAAGAATGATGGGGAAATCTGACACACCTGTAAGAAGGCTGCTCAATTACGCTTCTGCCAGCTTCATCCCCGGATTGTACGTGTTGTATATCCATACGGTGATCGGCAATGACGAAAGAGGAAACCAGGTCATGAGGGGCCTCTTCATCGGGGATGACGAAATGGTTTTTACTGAAGCCGCGGAACTATCTGCCAGAGTGAATTTTACAGTCCTTGAAAAACCNCTTGAAAAGGTTGTCGTTATGCTCGACCCTTCAGAATACAAAAGCACCTGGCTGGGGAATAAGAGTATTTACCGCACCCGGATGGCCATGGCCTACGGTGGTGAACTGGTAGTTATCGCGCCGGGACTTAAGGAATTCGGGGAAGATCAGGAGATCGACAGGCTCATAAGGAAATACGGGTACCGCGGTACCGGGAATACCCTCGAAATGATCGGTCATGATCAGGAACTCGCCGATAATCTGAGCGCTGCCGCCCACCTGATCCATGGCAGCACTGAAGGCAGGTTCTCGGTGATATATTGCCCTGGAAAACTCACAAGGGAAGAGATCGAATCGGTGAATTTCAGATATGCCGGACTGAAGGAAATCCTTATAAAATATGATCCGGCCAGGCTGAAAGAAGGCACAAACCTCCTCCCTGGTGGGGAAGAGATCTTCTTCATCTCAAATCCGGCCCTTGGATTATGGGCCTCAAAAGAGAGACTGACATGATAAACTGGGGGATAATAGGCTGCGGTAAGGTGACGGAGCTGAAAAGCGGACCGGCCTTCAATAAAGTGAATAATTCAAGGCTGGTTGCCGTAATGAGGCGAAATGCGGAACTCGCCGCTGATTATGCAAGGAGGCATAATGTCCCCAGGTATTATTCAGATGCCGGAAAGCTGATTGCCGACAAAGAGGTGAATGCTGTTTATATCGCCACACCCCCCGGGAGCCATAAGGAATATGCCCTGAGAGCCATGGAAGCAGGTAAGCCTGTCTATATCGAAAAACCAATGGCGCTGAACTACAGGGAATGCGTTGAGATCAACAAGGCCGCAGCCCACTGCGGGGTGCCTGTATTTGTCGCATATTACAGGCGATCCCTTCCCGGATTCCTGAAAATAAGGGATCTGATCACCGACGGGACGATCGGGAGGATAAAGCTCGTTATGATCAGGCTATTCAAATCACTATCGCCGGATGAGATCCGCGGATCCCTTCCCTGGAGGGTGATCCCGGAGTTTGCCGGAGCCGGGCATTTTTTTGACCTTGCATCTCATCAGCTTGATTACCTTGATTTTCTGTTCGGTCCGGTCAGAAAGGTATCCTCCCTCGCACTCAACCAGAGCGGACTTTACCCGGCCGAAGATATCGTATCAGCCGGTTTCCTGTTCGACAACGGCATCCTGGCGACGGGAAACTGGTGCTTCAGCGTTCCTGAAAGCGCTTCCTGCGACACGATCGAGATCATCGGAGAAAAGGGCATTATAAGCACATCTACGTTCAGTTTCGATCCCATAGTGGTCAGGAACGGGGACGGAACAACCGAGTATAAAAACGAAAGACCCGAAAATATCCAGTTCTATCTTATCGGGCAGATAGTGAGCTCCCTTTCGGGTTCAGGTGATAAGGTAGTCAGTACTGGAGCCACTGCTGCCAGGACGAGCCGGGTAATGGACAGGGTTGTGAGGGAGTATTACATAAGGCGTCAGGAAGAAGGCGTCAGGCGTGAGGAGAAAGGCGTGAGTGGTTAGTTGTGAGTGCTGAGTGGTGAGTTGTGAGTGGTGAGTGGTGAGTTGTGAGTGCTGAGTGGTGAGTGG
>JGI20215J15232_1000294_pt1 | contig 10746 bp, 7 predicted proteins | sample WetSurMetagenome_2_FD_15232 | JGI IMG/M metagenome (IMG submission 15232) | reverse complement strand
AATGGGCGTCATTTACATCCTGGACGAACCAAGCATCGGACTTCATCAAAGGGATAACAAAAAACTGATTAACACGCTTCACAGACTTCGAGACCTCGGAAACACACTAATAGTTGTTGAACACGACGAAGACACCATCCGAAACGCCGACTACATTATTGATATGGGTCCAGGAGCAGGAGTGCACGGAGGACACATTATGGCCCAAGGACCACCTGCCACAATTATCGCGAGCAAAAAGAGTCTAACCGGAAAATACCTCTCAGGCGAAAAAAGAATAGAAGTACCCGATCATCGGCGAAAACCAGCTGGGTTCCTCACCATCAGAGGTGCCGAGGAAAACAACCTGAAAAACCTTACATTCGAGTTACCTCTGGGAGTATTATGTGGCATAACCGGAGTTTCAGGATCTGGCAAAAGCACGCTAATGAACCAAACCCTGATGCCCTACATGCGACAAGAATTCGGAGAAAAGGTCGACAAAATTGGCAAGTGCAAATCGATCGAAATACCCCATTTCGTTCACAACGTAATCATTATTGATCAAGACCCAATAGGAAGAACCCCAAGAAGCAACCCAGCCACATATACCAAACTTTTTGATGAAATACGGAAAATCTTCGCCGCAACAAAAGACGCCAAACTCAGAGGCTATAAAGAAGGAAGATTCTCTTTTAATGTCAAGGGCGGAAGATGCGAAAGTTGCCAGGGAGATGGCGTTAAGAGAATAGAAATGAACTTCCTCCCAGACGTCTACGTAGAATGTAGCGAATGCAAAGGCAAACGCTACAACAAAGAAACCCTCAACATAATCTACAAAGGAAAGAACATAGCTGAAGTCCTCGATATGGAAGTCGAGGAAGCAGCAAAATTCTTCGAAAACATACCGATTCTCGCCCGCAAACTCCAAACTTTGCTGGATGTAGGCCTCGGATACATAAAACTCGGTCAAAGCTCAACCACACTATCGGGCGGAGAAAGCCAAAGAATCAAGATCACACGAGAACTAAGCAAGAACAAATCAGGACACGTTGTCTACATGCTTGACGAACCAACAACAGGACTACATTTCGATGATACAAAACGTCTTATCAAAGTCCTAAATAGTTTGGTCGAAAAAGGCAACTCAGTTTTCATAATCGAACATAACCTGGACGTAGTTAAGAGCTGCGACTACCTCATCGATCTAGGTCCAGAAGGAGGATTTGCCGGTGGAGAAATTCTAGCTAAAGGAACACCTGAGGAAGTTGCGGAAAACCCGAATTCTTACACAGGAAGGTTTCTACGCAAAACACTTAATCTTGAAAAGATATCGGTGGCTGAAAACGCAGCGTTAGTGGCGAATGGACCTACATGATCGCAATATCAAGCCCAACTGAATTTAAAAGCGCAAAGATACCCACTTTTCCAGGAGTATACTTCTTCAAAGACGAGAAAAACGACATAATCTATATTGGAAAAGCCAAAAACCTGCGTTCCCGCGTAAAAAGCTACTTCTCAGCATCAGAGAAACCAACCAAAATCAAGAATCTCTTGTCAAATATTCGAAGCATAGACTGGATAATCGTCGACAACGAACTTGAAGCCCTGCTTCTCGAAAACAAACTAGTAAAACAACACATGCCCAAGTACAACATCAACCTCAAGGACGCAAAAACCTTCGCTTACATCGCATTCAGCAGAGAAACAATCCCCCGAGTTCTTACCAGTCGCAAAGTCTCCCGCAAACTGGAATCGTTCGGACCATACACCGACGGATTCACACGCCAAGATCTCACACGGCTGGTAGTTAGAGTTTTTAAACTGCGCACCTGCAAGAAATTGTCCAAACGCCCATGCTTGAACTTCTACATTGGATTATGCACGGCTCCATGCGCCAACAAAGTCACCGACGGCCAATACCAAGAGCAAATCGAAAAAGCCCGCCAATTTCTTCAAGGAAAATACGAGCAAACCGCCAAAATGCTCGCTCAAGAAATGCAAAATGCTTCAACAAATCAAAAATACGAACGTGCGCTTGAACTCCGCAATCAAATTGCCTCAATAAAACTACTAACAAAACGACAAGTAGTTGACACCGAGAAAGGATTCGACCAAGACGTAATGGTCTTCAGAAGAATTGGACAAGAAGTGAAAATCGTCCAAATGGGAATTCGTAAAGGAGTCCTTCTTGGCAAGAAAGAATTTTCTCTAGACCTCCAACCAAATGTTGAACAAGAATTCCTAAAGGCGTTCTACTTTTCAAACCAGATCCCACGAGAAGTTCTTCTGAACCAGCAATGTTGGTCAGACTCTCAAGAAAAGGACGCCCTAGAAAGATTCTTTTCCAAAGAAAGAGGCGCATGCGTTACACTCTCAGTCCCCAAACGCGGAAACAGAATTGCATTAGTAAATATCGCTCAGAAAAACATTGAAGCCAATCTAAGCAGCAACAGCGCACTAATCGACATTCAAACCGAACTAAACTTACCCACAATCCCACGAATAATCGAGTGTTTTGACGTATCCAACCTGGGAACGGAACACTTGGTATCTGGCATGGTAAGGTTCACTGATGGAAAACCCGACAAATGCAACTATCGAAGATTCAAAATTAAAACTGTTGTAGGACAAGACGATGTGGCTAGCATAAACGAAGTCGTAACACGACGATACAAACGACTCTCGAGCAACGGCACAAAGATGCCAGACCTCATCATCATAGATGGAGGACCAGGGCAACTTAACTCGGCAAAAAGAGCACTGCAATCCTTGGGCTTACAAACCCCAATAATCGGTCTTGCAAAGAAGAACGAAGAAATTTTCCTTCCCGGTGAAACAGAGCCTAGAAGATTTGACAACAACAATCGAATGATGCTGATCATTAGACAAATCAGAGACGTAACCCACAATTTCGCTCTTGGCTACAACAAGAAAAGGAGAGAAATGAAAATGAAAAGCGACTTCGCTTAAAGAAAAGTGACCTCTTTGCCTGCCCTTCTCAACTCGCTTAAAACATTCTTGTGGTTTAAAGATTTTTGTGCAGAACAGAGCCAGTGCTCCACCGAAAGGACAAATTAGACTCCCCAATATCTGCGATTCAGCAGTCTATAAAATGGCTGAACCGAACAGAAGCGCTGTCACAGTTATGAAAGTGCCCAACCCTATTCCCAGACCGGCGGTTATTATCAGTATTATTCTGTGGATTTTGTTGACATTCGTTATTGTGTATTTGAGGAACTCTCCGATGACTGCCGCGAAGGTAAGCATTCCCAAGATAACACCGACGCAGAAAACCGCGATAAAGACAAGACCGATTGTTGTTGAATTGACTGTTGATAATGTCACCAGCATTATGGCTGCGCTTCCTCCCAAACCTTGGATAACACCTGATAATAGGGATTTATGTTCAGGAGAATGTTTGTGACTATGCCCACGATTCATTTCAAGTTGGTGGTTATGGTCGTGTTCACCTTCAAATTGAGAATGCATATGTTCGTCACAGCCGGAAAAATGATGCCGTTCATGAACAAAATCCCGCAGCACAAACAAACCTAGAGCTATCAGCAAAATCCCAGCCGCTATCTCAAAAACCTGAGTGATACCCTCTGGGATAGCAACCCTTAATGCCACAACCAAGACACCCGCCACAAGAAGCGTAATTGAATGCCCTAATCCCCAAATCGACCCGAGAACAAGCGATTTCTTCACGCTCTTAACATTGCACACTATAGATGTTAAGGCGATTACATGGTCAGGGTCGAAAGCATGCTCTACTCCTAAGATCAATGCAACAACAAGAATGAGAGCAGATGTTCCAGTAACCAAATCGTTTGCCTCAAAGTCTACCGAATTATTTTGCGTAGTTAATCAAGGCTAGACCTATTAACATTTCTTTCACAAAACGTAACACCGTTAAAACGAGAGAAACAAAACAAGAATTCAAAAATATGGAAACTTGAAAGAATTTCTTAACGTCTATTTGAAAGCTTAATTAATAATGACTTGAAAAGTGCTATTAGGAGAAATTTCACATGCCCAAAGGCAAGTTTGAAAAAATCCTTGTCGAATCCTATCTACCCAAAAAAATGGTTCCACCCGACTACATAAGAGACATTTTGCGTGAAGCGAATGAAGATTTTCCAATATTTGATTTTGAATATTCGCTTCCGCACGTTCTAACTTCTGATGAATACAGAAACAGATACGAAGATCTTGAAAAGCACATCATTGAGATCCTTGAATGGCGTCAGCGATGGTTCGGCAACAAAAAGCCTATTGAGAAGAATCAGAAAGAAGAGTAATTCCCACATTGTTTCTTGAAAGCTACGAATAGTTGCGCTTTCTCACTGATTCGCCAGGGGGGTTGTTTTGTCTTTTTCCATTGAAAAAGGTCCAGACTTAACACAAAACTGTATTTCTGTTGAACATATCTACAAAAAAGATTCGGGATTCAGAACGTTTAATTGCATTTAATCCAAACCAATAACAAGTGAACCAACTTGAGCAACAAGGCAGAGCTCTGCTTCAAAAACCTGCTGGCTTCTCAGGGTTGCACCGGTAAGGCTGCAGAAGAACTCTGGAAATGGTTCGACCCATCTGGCAAAAGGGGCGTAGCCAGTTTTTAGCTTCTGTACAGAACTGTCAGCGTTAGTCTTCAGCAGAGAAATCCCGACCACACATAATGACTAGAAGCAGAGCCTAAAGTGCAAAATATGTTTTGGCTCAACCTGAGCCTGCTAATTTCCTGTTGGACTGTTATCAGCCCTAGCTCTTATGTGACCTTGAATTCCAATTGGTTCACGCATTGCATAACCCGTTTTGTTGCTTGCATTAAGAATCGAAAGCATTTCTGACCCATTTTTTACGACAATTGCGCCCTTTTCCACTAATTCTGCCAGTAGTTTGGCTGCCTTTCCATCTGTGAAATCCCGTTTCTGGATTGGCACCTCATCAACGATGTAGGTGGGAATACCATTCTTCAGAGCTTCCTTTGCAGCTATCAGATTTTGAAGGTTCCCGAGACCGAAAGGTGCAGAGGTAATAATAATCCTGCTTGCTTTTCGCATCAAGTCTAAATTCGCTTTGTCAGCTTTTTCACTAATGGGCGAGAAAGGCGACTCACTTACCGCTGGTATCTTAAGGAGCTCACTGGTTTCGAAATCAGCATCCAAAACGTTGAGGACTCCAGTAGTGACGGAGTAGCCTTCATCAAGTAAAACTTTCATGAGCCATGTCCCAGTTCCTGCTCCACATATCAAATGAATTGAACAACCTCGAGCAATAGGAGCTTTGCGAGGGGACAAAGGTATGACATAAAAGGAGTTCGTTACTAGGTGCTTCCTTACAATTGCATCAACATGGAAAACACGCTTAATATGGTCACTGGTCAAAACATCCTCAAGTTTGCCGGCCACATATACTCTACTGTCTTTAAGCAACAGAGCTGAGCTGCAATATCTTGCGGCCAAATTTAGATCATGTATGACAGCGAGGACGATCAAACCAGTTTTCGCACATAGGTCTTTGACGAGGTCCATGACTTCTAATTGATTGATTATGTCCAAATAAGTCATTGGCTCGTCAAGCAACAGAATTTTCGGCTGCTGGGCTAATGCCCTCGCAATTATTACTCGTTGCCTTTCACCCCCGCTTAACTCGCTAACGGATCTTTGGCGAAGGTCCCAAGTACGAGTCATCTCCATGACTTTCTTCGCTATGGTCAAGTCGCTTTCGCTTTCCATCTGAAAACGCTTCATGTGCGGGTTTCTGCCCATCAAAACAACATCCATAGCAGAGAAGCTGAAGCCGATTGTGTTATCTTGAGGAACGACTGCCATTTGCCTGGCCAATTCTACGCTCTTCATTCTGTAAATGTCTTTGTTGTCAAGCAAAATTGCGCCCTTTGTCGGTTTAAGTGTCCGACTTATGCTTCTCAGGAGAGTAGTCTTGCCAGAGCCATTTGGACCTAAGATCCCAACAAAATCTCCCTCCTTAGCGACAAAGTTGACGTCTTCGAGAATCTTCACTGAACCATAACGGCATTCCACTCCGCCCAAATTCAGCAAGACCATTACTTAGTCAATTCTCCCTAGAGCGAATAAGACGTTTTTCTACGCCTCAGTAAGAAAATAAAGACTGGCGTACCTATAAGCGCAGTTATGACCCCTACGGGAAGCTCGGAAGCACCAGTAGCTACTCTTGCCAACGCGTCGCAGAGCACCAGAAATATCGCACCCATTATAGCAGAGGTTGGAATTAGGATTCGATGATCGGGTCCAATCATGAGTCTAACCATATGAGGAATTATTAGCCCTACAAATCCTATTATTCCACTTATTGAAACAACAGCACCAGTAATCAAAGCGCCCAAAGCCAGTAGAATTATCCTAACCCTTTCAGTGTTAACACCCAAATGAGAAGCAGTTTCATCACCTAGAGACAGCATGTTAAGATCTCTCGAAAAGAAATAAGACACGATAATACCGACGACAAATGCAGGAATTATCGCATATACGCTGGCCCAAGCAATGTTTGAGAATCCACCACCACTCAGCCAAGCCACAATACCAGTAAGACTTTTTCCCGCCTTCAACTGCAAAATCGTGAGAATCGCTGACAAGAAAATATTAGCAATTATTCCAGCAAGCAGAACCGTTGTCACTGGTATTTTTGAGCCAACACGAGAGATTGAGATGACAACCAGCGTTGTTACTAGTGCAAAAAGGAACGCTATAGCTTGGCCATAACCTAACGTGAAAAGTGAAACACTAGATCCCAAGTAAAGTGCAACCAGCGTGTAACCCACTGATGCGCCTGCAGAAGCGCCAAGAACAAACGAATCTGCCATCGCATTCCTGAAAACACCCTGATACAACACGCCCGCTGTAGCAAGCGTTGCTCCAACAAGAGCCCCAGCGAACACACGAGGAAGGCGAATCAACAAAATTATTTTCTCATCGTACAAATTCACAGAAGAAGCGTCTATATACGGTTTTAAGAAGAGGATCCGTCTAGCAAACATATTGAAGATTTCGACGAAGGAAATCGATTTATAACCTATATTGAGAGACACAAAAAGGGTTGCAAACAACCCAATAACTAACGCAACAAGGATAAGTTTCCATCTTGAAGACCGTTTGGAGTAAGCATTCTCAACTTTATTATCGGCCATAATTCCTCACAACAAAAAAAGGAAAGTTATGGAGTAGGCGTGGCAGTAGGTGATAAAGGCATAGTAAAGTCGTTCGGGTAGAGGCATGCAGCAATTGTCTGAATTTGTTCCGCTATTCGTGGACCAAATATGGCGAATGTGTCTTGATCGATTACGTAAATCCGGTTGTTCATCAATGCGTTGGTTACGTCCCAGCCCGGTCTCGCTTTGACCTGATCGAGTGTAACTTGGAAAGCTCCTCCGGTGCCCATGTTGGTCGGAATTATGATTACATCGGGATTGAGAGCTACAACAGTCTCAGAGCTTACAGTGGGCCATGCATCAGTAACGTTGCCGAAAATGTTCACACCACCAGCACGAGAAATTACATCAGTAACCCATGAAGTAGCGCCTACGCTCTGCAACGGATCCGCCCAAATTTCATAATACACCGTTGGTTTAGTCTGATTCAACGAAGCGACCTTTGTTACTATGGCATTCAGTTTTGTATTAATGTCGTTTATGACTGCAGTTGCCTTTGCATCATTCCCTGTTGCTCTTCCCACGAGCAGAATGTCTTGAAGAACACCGTTAACACTGGACGGATCAATGACAATAACTTTGTAGCCTAGATCTCGCAGAGCTGGTGTGTCTTGATCATTCATAGTTGTCGCAAGTATGAGATCGGGGTTTAGTGTTGCGATTGCTTCCTTGTTCACTGTTCCGTAACCGCCGACGCTGGTCATGTTGTGATACACGTTTATCCACGATTGGAAGTCATATGGATAATCGTCGAAGTCAGTCATGCCTACAACGTTGGGACCAGCACCCACAGCGAACAACATTTGAGTATTGCTTGGTGCCAAAGAAGCAATCTTCTGCGGAATCGCGGTCAGTGTTGTTACGGAACCTTCATCGTCAACAAGGGTCAAATTGTGAAATGTGTTGAGTTGTGCGGTTTGATCATCAACTGTCTGTTGAAGGGTGCTGATTTTGTCGTTCAGAGTGGTAATCTGGTTTCCATATGTCAGGTACATGAAAGCAGCTGATAGTACTGCAACAACTGTTATTACGCTAAGAATTGCGGTGATAGTCTTACTATTCATCCTAGTTTCTTCTCCTTAAAGTAGGTTGGTCTATCCAACCATCTCTAATAAGCATTCTTGTACAGATTGTTTGACACAAAGTTTCTTGATCAGATCAAGAAGTGTGAAAATCATTTTTTGACATTAATTCCATGCAACTATTTTGCAATGTTGCTATAGTAGACACGCGAATTGCCCAAAGCAATCAGAAGCAAACACGCAGAAGACCTGAAATCTAACAAGAATGAAGCCCTCCAGCATTAGGCGGATTGCGCAACATGCTGGAGTTCATGACCCATCTATGGACAGAAAAAACATGGTTCTCAATGGCATCGTTGTGTTTTGCCCTTCTAACATTCTGACCAAATTAGTTTCCAACAGTTTTGAATGTTTAGAGCGTACCCTTATTCAGAATCCGAATATCTGTCTCATCTCGAGGATACAGTTTACGGATTCGCTACGTTTATCTACTGTATAACCTAACTGGTTAGACGGTTCAAAGAAGGTAAATCGATGTCCAAGAAGATGCCATCCAAGGACGAAGCATTGGAAGCGCTAGATTTCATTGTCAACGTGTTGAAGGAACACGAGAAAGACTTGGACAGGCTAATAAACGAACTTGGGAATGTAACTGAACAACTCGGTCAAACCGGTGAATTAACGGGAAAAGTTGAGAAAGTCGAACAAAAAATTAACGGTCTTCAGAACGAAATAGGCGGTTTGATAAATTATCTATCAACGGCACCAAAAGAACCGATGTCAATTCCGGCGCCAATATTCAGGGAACCCCAGAGAAACGACTTTACACCAGGAGCCACGATGCCGAATCCACCAGTGGCATCAAGCGTGCCTATAAGTCAAGGACCCCCCGTCATTCTAAGGTGCAAGCAGTGGGAAGACTTCCAAAACTTGGCTGCCCAGGCTCAGACGATTTCTTTTCTTGTTAAAGAACCCGAGAAAACCTTCCAAGCAGATGCAATAAAGAGCAACCAGATTATCACCTACAGTGGCGAAATACCTAAGCCGGCTGCACTTCTTAAAATTTGGTTGGCTAAGCAATTGGACGTTTCTGAAAAGAGAATTTTGGAAGGCGTTTTGGCAATAGGCTAAACTGGTGAACTTGCTCTTTTATGAATGCTTATGTGCACTGCATAACGCTTTAATAACACATATTATATCTTGAGTCTTATGATGCGGCAAGGAGGACGATTGAGGTTGAAGGCTAAGCCAAATCAGCCAAAAACATTTTTCCGTTTTCGAAGCCTTCTCCTTTCTCCTCGATAACGGATTGGCCCGTTGGCACGCCGACAAACAATGAAATGCCTCCACCGCACCAAATCGAGGACTACCAATTGAGTTCAAATGCAAACCTCAACAACGCGCTGCGCGAAGAAGTCGACAAACTCACAAGAAACATGGAAGAACTGAACACCCTTCGAAAAATCTCCAGAGATCTCCGAAACTACCGAAGAATGATAACCATAAGACAAAACGACTAAACGCAAGAGCATCTGCGAACCACCTGCCTAAGGAACAGGATCCTCACTAATTTCGAGTTTTAAACGGGTGGTTTTACGCTCCTCTTCGAATCCATACTTTCTTTCATCCATTCCTCAAAGTCTCTCGATGGCGGATTCTCCAGATAAAGCTGCTTTCGTATAGATTCAAGAAAAATGTTATCTTGACCCACATATTCTGCAGCCGTCACAACTTTGTGGCCCGCCAACTTCGCCACGGTATAGACAGACTGGATTTTCTGTTTCCACATTTCATCACGCAAAGAATGATGCTCGATCATAGTCAAAGGTGAAATTCGAACGATTCTCTTAAGGTTCAGCACCCCTCGCTGAACTCCAGCAGAATCAACCTTGAATCCCTCCAAATAGAAAGGAGGCCCGCCCAACAGCACTACTTGAGGCTTAACTTGAGATATCAACCCAATCGTTTCTTCAGACATCGGACCCTGAACGTCCGGCGCAAACACAAAACGTTCCTTCCCGCATTCCACCGTCAACATTACAACCCAGCCTAAAGATGCGTCTTCAGGTCCATGAGGAACAGCCTCAGAGAAACGCAGAACGGTGCTGCCACCAAAAGCAAAACTCCGCCCATCGGCATTCTCAAGGCTTGACGCTAGTTTGCCCCCGGTCTTCTGAAAGAGCCACGCCCTACGACGTTGACTCGGGTTAATTTTTTCCCGTGGATTCTTGGCAAGGACCCGTTTTCCTGAATAGATCTGCTTGGCAGTCTCTGTTTTCTTCGTCCAATTGACAAGCCAATCCTCGTAGGACGGCGTGTGATGATCAAAATGATAATGGCTAATCGTTACGACTTCAGCATCACGAGCCTTGTCGGAAATTATTTTCCTTAGCTTGTCTATGGTCTGAAACTCAATCGGATGAGGAGGCAATCCAAATCGGTAAGGACAAAGGGAAATTCCAGCATCCAAAAGCAACGTCACATCAGGAGTCTCAACATAAGTGCACATCGATCTAACGCCAAAACTCTCTGCAGCCAAAGGAATGATCT
>JGI20215J15232_1000292_pt1 | contig 10762 bp, 8 predicted proteins | sample WetSurMetagenome_2_FD_15232 | JGI IMG/M metagenome (IMG submission 15232) | reverse complement strand
TGGAGACGCAGCTATGATGTGAACCCACCTCGTGGAGAAAGCCTCAAAGACACCTGCGAACGCACGATCCCCTATTACAAAAAAAATATAGAACCAGAACTGCAAACAAACAAGAATGTGCTGATCGTTGCCCATGGGAACAGCCTTCGATCGATCACAAAATACGTCGAAAGCATCTCTGATGAGGAAATCCCAAAAGTCGAGATACCAACAGGGATACCTATTGTCTATACCTTCGATGCCCAGATGAAACTCCAACAAAAAATCCTGCTCCCGTAGGATAAAACCTAAATACCTGTTTTTAATCACGGTTAAATATAAAATAGAACAAAAGAGGAAAGATATGATAGAGCAACGGTTCAAATGTCCAAACTGTCAAGAAATCGCTACGTTCTATGGAAACCCGGGGGAGACAAAAGTGGTGACCTGCGCAGCTTGCAACACGAAAGGACGCGTCATCATCCCTGGAGAGAAACAGGACAACAACGTTGCTATCGAGGTTTCTCATCTAAAAAAAGTATACGATGACCTCATCGCGGTCAACGATATCTCCTTTACAGTAAAAAAAGGAGAGATTTTTGCGTTCCTTGGACCGAACGGGGCAGGGAAGACAACCACGGTTGAAATGATAGAATCCATCCGAACACCAACCGCTGGAGCCATCAGGCTATTAGGAGCAGACACAAAAACAGGATTCAACCAGATCAAAGAACGCATCAGCATCCTACCTCAGGAGTTCCATTCATTTGAGCGATTCACGGTTCGAGAGACGCTGACCTATTTCTCAAAACTCTATAAGAAACGAGCGAACATCGACGAGATTCTGGATGCAATGGACCTGCAATCCCATGAAAAAAAATTGTACAGAAACCTCTCCGGTGGTCTGAAACAACGAGTTGGTGTGGCCTTGTCACTTGTCAATGACCCGGAGATCGTCTTTCTTGACGAGCCGACAACAGGGTTAGACCCGAAAGCGCGTCGGGAAGTCTGGCAGGTGATCGCCAATCTACGGAACAAAGGAAAAACCGTTTTCCTCACCACCCATTACATGGAAGAAGCAGAACATTTAGCTGATCATATCGCAATCATCCATAAAGGAAAGATCATCGCAGAAGGATCCTTACAAGAACTGCTTACTACGTACGGTGAAAAAACGACATTGTATATTAAAAACTGCCATTCAGACGATGCACGACAACTATTAGAAGAGAAAGGATTTGAGGCTCATTCAAGTGGAAATGGAGACATCATGGTGAAAATCGATTATAAGGAAAAAGTACTTGAGGTGCTCTCAGAGCTTCGTCATGAATGCATCGAATATGATGGTGTGGATATCCGCGGTTCGAACCTCGAGGAGGTCTTTCTCCGCTTGACAGGAGCACGACTCACAGAGGAGGCGGAAACATGAATTTGAAAATCGTCGGCACTGACTTCCTCTATAGTATTCGCAGCTGGACCCGCAGCAGAGGCACCGTGTTTTGGTCTTTGCTGTTTCCTGTGATGCTGATTCTTCTTTTCGGAGCGATCTTCTCCGGGATGGGGGAAAGTAAATACACCTTGTACGTACAAGATCTTGACAACACCGACATGTCCCATAGCCTTGTCACCATCCTGAACAAAACCAATGTCCTCAACATTAAAAACGTGACGAAAAACGATGACATCACAAAATACATCAAAGATAACAACATCAAGAATCTCATCGTCATCCCAGAGGGGTACGAAAATGATATCACCCGTTCATTTTCTGATCCTTCAGCAAAAGTCAACATCACCTATTATTTTGATCCGACTGAAACACAAACCAACCAGATTCTCCGTAGTGTAATCTCCAGTGTGCTGGAGGGGCTAAACATGCAGCTTACCCAGGGCAAGACCATTATCGGATTGACCGAACAAAGCACTGTTACGGAAAACTTTGGTTTTATTGATTTCTTCATACCAGGAATGATCGGATTTACCATCATGCAACAGAGCATCTATGGTAGCATCGAACGGAATACAAAATTTAGAAAAGACGGCATCCTGCGAAAACTGTTGACCACACCGATCACCCGCTCAGAATGGATCCTAGCAAAAATGCTGTTCATGCTGTTTCTCGCGTTCATCTCCACATCGGTTGCAATCGGAGTCGGAGTCCTTGCATTCGGAATCAAAGTCAATATCAACCTGCTGACTATCATCATTGTCATAGCCACGAGTTTTCTGTTTTCAGGGATTGGGATGATCATCGGTCGGTTCGTCAAAGAAGAAGAAACAGCGGATATGGCTGCTGGGGCCATCAGCTTCCCGATGATGTTTCTCGCAGGCACTTTTTTTGCTGTGGAGTCGATGCCCTCGATTATCCAGATAATCGCCCGTGCCCTTCCTCTGTACTATGTCAATGAAGGATTGCGGAATGCCATGATTTACATGAACCAGACAGAAGCATTGATCAATGGCGGCATCGTTTTGATCTTCGCTGCGATCTTCTTCATCGCAGGAGTTATCTTAACAAAGTGGAAGGAAGACTAAGAATAAAGGACGATTGAAAGACCAAAGATCCCTCTTTTCATCGAGTCAATATAGAAGAGGTTATCTCTCCAGAGGCACCGGTATGGTCCATTCAGGACTATAGATGAGAAGATCAGGGTCACCATAGATGTTGGGATGAAAATTAGTATTTAATGTATTCTCGCTGTACATACTGTTTGGATCCCCCGTCGTATAATCCCTTGTGTAAAACCAAATGTATCTTGAAAGAGCGGGACCAATACGATCTCCATTAATCAACAGGTCATCCATGAGCAGTTCATTTTGCTCTTCTAATAAATTATTGTATCCTGTCCCTTCGTTTCCAACCCAACACACCGCGCCATGGTCCAGGTACACCAAGGGACCATCATTATCTCCTGTATGGGTGGATGCATAAAAAATTGCGTTGCTTCGAAGGTTCTGCAGCTGCTGATCAACCCATTTATAATGAATGAAATCATACAGCATAGGCGGTTCCGGATTATACCAGACCACCCCATTATCTCGGGGCGTCTTCCAATAATCATACATATAACCCCGCCAACCATCCCACCAGATCTGTTCCGGATAATTGGAATAATTTGTCTGAAGATATTGTTCAGAAAGCCCAGATCCACCCGTGGAATGACCAATGTACACCAGGACACTAGCCCCTTGGTTCATCCTCTGTAACGATGCATCCCAGAGGCAGTGACCATCATAGGTTCTCAGATGCGATTGAAAAATATCTTTCATAACACGTGACGTGAACCCATTAGCTCCCGTAGGCCACCACGAGGCACTGTCACGGTAGTTGATTATTTGCGATGTGGTAATGGTTCTGCCAGGGTTTGCCCAGATTAATGCCGGGTACAGTAAATCCCGTACGACAAAAGCAGATGAGTATGCAGGAGTCAACCCGGGGATATCACCCGCGTAGGAGTTATTGCCCATCATCGTTGAATGCAACTCAGCTGGGATATCGGATCGTGGTGCGACAAAACAATAACCTTCTTGTCCCTCTTTATCAAGCCAAAGACTTTTGATATACCATTTCATGCTCTGGTATATCTCCTCGTTCCAATCGCGATCCGCATCCAATCCAAAGGGCGGAAGAACAGTCTCTTTCCCTAGAAATACTTTCATGAGTTGAACGAAGAGTTCCAATTTCGTTATCTGTAATGGTCCGTTTGCTTTTGGTAATGAACCAAGGTCTCGACCCCCATGATAATAGTCTCCCGCCCAGAGCCTCCAAGTATGAATTCGATCTGCGACAGCTGCTGGATTTCCCGATGCCTCTTCAATACGTAGAATCGGTGATCCATGATACGCTGCAATCATTGCTGCAGGAGCAAAAAAGCCTGCTCCAGTTTTTAAGGATGTAATCGTAATATAATTTTCAGAGGCAGGATGGTTCTTTATCTCATCAACGATTTCCGTCATGGTCTTCAGATCCTTATCTATGGTTGGAAGTTTACTGCGGACATTAGCACCGATTTCACCACGTTCAACAAAGATGACTTTTGTGACGCCAAGGGCATTGAACGCACTTGCGGTCGCGGCTGGTACGCTATCTTGGTTGACGTAAAGCAAAGGAAAATGGTTCAATGAAGCGATGACAGCTGCGTTGGCTGCGGAAATGGATGCATCAGCACGGTCAGGGTTGACTGTCTTTACATCAACACTTAGGGTGTATCTTACAATGGATCCATTCGCTTCTCGTGGAACGACAATGGCAGTCCATATGCCAGTCTCCGGATGAAGAATCTCGGCTGTATATTCTGTGTGCAGGGCAGGATGCCAGGTTCTCCAGGGATTATAGGATGGATTTTCAAGTCCATTCCAGATATGAATTGGATTGACGGGCCCGTTCCAGTTGGGTATATCTGGTGCTTTGAGGTACCCTTGGGGGTCGATAAGGAAAACAAGAAGATCAGATGGTTGATTCGTTGTTAGTTTTGCATAAATCGATGAATCTTCATCGGTGATTCTGAATTGATATCGGGCACCAGCATACTTTGTTATTCTCATAGTCCAACTCGTTTGTAAAATGTCAAATCCAGCAGCCCAGAGTCCCATCCTTGTGATGGGATAATACATATCGGTTTTCGGACCTTGGCCATCATATGGGCATGGCCACCAGTCCTGCGCCATCATCATATAAAATGGATATATCGCGTGGATTGATGGTGTTGCAGCACCAGTTCCAAACATGCTTACATTCAGGGCGCACCATTTCGGACCGAGGATAAGTGGGTATTCATAGGAACCATCGAAGTTTCTTATCTTTGGAGAATTTGCATTGAATTCTTCGACTTTTGTTTGGTGTCGTAGGAGAGAGGTTCTTTTCAGAACAGTTTTGATGGGGTCTTCAAATCCACTGCCATCGACTGCGACGACCGCCGTCAGGCAGGATACCCATTCTTTTTGTGCTATATCGGCGGCTGCTTGGACAGGATCTGTAGCAAGGGTGTATTGTTCAGGGGTCCTACTGAATAATGATAGATAGGTGTTCCAATCATCAACCAGATATTGGGTTGTATCATCAACTGTTCCGAAGGATGTATTATCGTCATAGTACGCAGTCGGTGTTGTATCATTTGTGTAAATGATTGGTGCGAGATACCGTTGTCCATCATCAAGGTAGTTACAGGCGGGTATCGCAGCAAGATACGCAAAGTCGTCTTTGGTGCTCTGGGCATCATTTTTAATCTTGTATGTCTTTGCGATGGGGGTATGTCCGGTTGTGGGACTGGCCCCGGTGGGGAAACTCCACTAGTTTCAAGCTTAATAGTTAGGTTATACGCCCCGGATCCGTAGGAGTAGTAACTCCAGTTTGTCGGATGAGGACAATCCACCCATCCTGGGAAAATATCAACACGGATGCCCCAGTGACCAGTGACGCTTGCAGGGTAGGTGAAGTTATCATCATAATACTTATTTCCTTCATAGACGAGTGTCCCATTTGGATCATAAAGTTGGAGGTCAAAATCAGTAAGATACGCATAACTTTTCATTTTCAATAAGGGATGAATCCACTCACCCGTAGCCACTTGGAATGTATACCAATCATAGGGATCATTCATATCAAGATACCCGAAGTACGTTCCTGGTGTGATGAGCAACGCATCATTGTAATTATTTGGAGCGTCGGTTCCACTGTCTCCATCGTTCTGACCTTGGAGATACAGGTCGATAATATACTGTCCTGTTCCATCACCACTGATATATGTTACTTGCATGAACCAAAAACCAGAGTATGAAGCATTATAAATTATAGTTTCAGGGGTACTGCCGGAGGCATTTGAGAATGCAACCATTATTTGAGTTGTAGTCCAGAGTGATAAGCGAATATCAAAACCGACGGGAGGTGTAACCGTTATGTGTATCTCTTGACCTTGACAAACCGAAAAAAAGAACCAATCGTTCAGATCAGTCGATGAGAGGGTCCCGGTTCTTCCTCGACCATGGCTGTTGTCGATTAGTTCACCAGGGTAGATCATTAAAGCTCGATTTTGGTCATTTCCTGCATCTTTTTTGTATCCAGCGTCATCGTTATTATCGGATGGAATTTGTTCAAATTGAACAGCGTTTGATAGACCATTGATTCCAGAACCAACTAATAAAACCAGGAGAAAAAAAACAATTACTTTTTTCCTCTTCATAGAATTATGCATTGTCATTTCCTTCCCTACATACAATAATAACGTTCATTATATAAAAGTTATCTTGAACATCTATTTACTATGAGAAAAAGATAATTGAGTTACTCGAGGGCATGAAATGAGAATAAAGGGATGCGATAGGGATAATTCATTTAGGTGATAGGATATTCAAATCGCGTGTTTTTAAAGAAGGAGAAATCAAGGTTCCCCCAATCGTTGAAATCACCGCGTCCATGGGAACCATCAGAAAAATCCATGAACGAGTAGGTGTATAGATAGTTCAAGATGCTCTTATAGGGAAGATATATCCAGAATTCTTTGTAATAGGGCTTGATGGTCGCACGATTATCGATGCCTTTGTATTTTGTGGCGATAAGACCACACGTGTGCCCCACCTCATGCATAGAAGCAGCGAGCGAAAGCCAGCTCTTGGAGGATTTTGGATGGTTATCCGCCAAGGATTGCGCACCGATGACGAACGCATTAAGATGATTCCATCCCATGACCGCGAACCCGGCGGTCTCCGAGTAATCACAGAGGATCCCATAATGGAAGATGCGTTGACGAGGGTTATTCAAATCATTATGCAGGAAGTAATCCCAATAAATCATGATAATCTCCGCATACGAGACAACCGCTTGCGCCGGAAGTCCTTCACCCCCACCGAGTTCACCAGTATCAACATGAAGAGTTATGTTCTGTCGGGCGAATGCATCGATCATTTCTGCAATGTCAGTTGATGCTGGCTTATTGGTGTTGTTGCCTTGCAGGATCTCTGTCCAGTCAAACTCAAGGAACAGGTCTTTTTCGAAGGGATTTGAACCGTGTGAATCCATGTAACATTCTTCGATGTTGTTCAACGAATCATTATCTGAATCAAGATGCTGATGATCATCCCAGACATCAGGGGAGTAACCCCATTTCGTCTCCCACCAATCTGGTACACCATCATTATCTGTGTCAGGATCGCTGAAGATGATCTGTTCAGGCCAAGGATCAGTATAGGTCGGTTTCTGGAATGTTTTTTCCAGAGCCCAGTCTGGTCCGATCTCTGGCATCGGGAACGTCAGCCATGGCCGATAGGTTATCTCACGGGGGTCCCAGGTGGCACGATCCGCTCTGGCCAGACCATGGTGAGCGGGCCCGGTTTTCGTCCCCCACCAGTTATAGCTGGCGTCGATCGCTGATGTTTCTGCAAACAGCCCAAAGTTCTCATTCCCATAGATATTACTCCAGGAAATGGTAAACATACTATTCTCCGCATAGAGCCCATAGCGGAGATTCTGTGTGAAAACACAGTTCTTCAACAGAATACTAGAGGAAGATCTAAGGAATTTGCAGGAGAAATGCGTGTTGAGTGAAAAATTACATGCTTCTATGAAACAGGCTGACGAGTTGACGAGATTCACACCCACACCATTATGGACAAGATAACAATTGTTGATGCTAACGAATTGGCAATCAATAAAAAACATCCCACCTTCGTTATCATCATTATCACGGGCAGCTGACCCGGAGATGTAAATATTCGAGGAGGCTTCACAGAGGAAACCAATCCCGTTGGTATCTGCATACGATCGTATGATGGTGACGCAGGTGGTGTCATAGAGATAGACCCCTGCACCATTATGATAAAGGGTACAGGAATCGATAGTGACAAAAAGGCAGGATGAAGAGAAAATGCCGAAACCATTCGTATGAAATCGACAGGATTTGATCGTGGTTTCACTGCTGTTCTGAACCAAGATGCCAGCACGTGCCCGGTAGATGGTACAATCGGTTATAGAAGTCGTATTCGCATAGATAGCGACACCTGCATCCCCATGAGATCCTCCTGAGTTGCGAACGGTGAACCTTCTGACAGCCACAAGCGTGCTAGTAACAGTTATCACCGAGCCGTTGTTGTGTCCATCAATAATGGTGGTTTCTTGTTGCTGTCCCCTAAGAGAAATGGATTTATTGATGACAACTGTCTCATTATACAGTCCGCTCATCACATAGACGGTGTCTCCATCAATCGCATGCAGGATTCCGTCGTTGATATACTGATAGGGATAATCAGAGGNACCATCCCANGGNCCNTGNGTGTTGCTGTCATCGACAAAGATCGTGCTTTTCGGCAGAGACGTAGCGTCCGTTGTCCAATTTTGTGCGTCTGCAACCACATTCGAAAGCGGTGAAAGAAGCAGTAGGATGAGCACAAGCATCGTCAGATACGATCGTTTCATGTTTATTCTCCTAGGGAGAGACATCTCCATCCCCTATAGATAAATGTATCTCTATAAATATAATTATTTTATAATTGTATCAACAACCCAGGAGAGAACCTTCAGGTGAAAAAAAGATGCTTTTCTTAGTGATGAAGATAGAACACAGGTTTACCCAGATAAGCTCTTTGTCCCAATCAATGTTTTTGAATCCATGACTCCTTGAATCGATCGGATCTTGTTGATCACGATGCATCCGATGGAGTCAATATCGTTTGCTTGAATTTTCACAAGGATGTCGAATTCCCCAAAGAGCGGATGGACTTCAACGATCTCCGAAATCTGAGTGAGTTTCTCGAACACAGTTTTCTCATGAAGGGGGCTTATACTTAACAGAGCGAATCCAATTGCCATGAGACAGGAAATAGCCTGACACCGTCTTATAGTTTTCTTTCCTCATGGTAGTGAAGGGAAATCCTTATGAGGACAATAGACAATTATTCTTGACTCCCACAACCAATCTAAGAGATATTCTATGGATGTGAAAGAAGCGATTCAAACCAGACGAGCATACCGTTCCCTTGATCCTGTTGAGATCACACAGGAATTGATTCATGACCTTGCATCACACGCACAACTCTCCGCATCATGCAACAACAATCAACCCTGGAGATTCGTTTTTGTCTATGAACCAGAGATGCTGAATAAGATGCATGAGGCGCTCTCAAAGGGAAACGAATGGATCCACCGTGCCTCAATGATCATCGTGGTACTCAGCAAGAAAGACTATGATTGCATCATCGGAGAACGTGTGTACCATCATTTCGACACGGGGATGGCGACCGCGTTTCTCATCCTACGGGCAACAGAGTTAGGTCTCGTCGCCCATCCAATCGCAGGATTCAGTCCCAAAAAAACACGGGAAATCCTTGGTATCCCGGATGATCTCGAGGTCATCACCCTGGTCAATGTCGGGAAGCATGCAGAGACCATTTATCCGATCCTTACTGAAAAACAAGCGGCAATCGAGAAGAAACGACCTGAGCGATTTCCCTTAGAGAAATTCGTGTTCCTGAACCGATATACCGACAACAGATAAGACAGTTATCCGTACATCTGTGTTGGAAGTTGCTGCGCCGATGACGGTGCTGTCGGCTGAGCCTGTTTGATGAAGGACCTGATCTTCTGCTCGATGTCATCTGCTTCTTTGTAGAGCGGCTGGGTGTCTAGCTTGATCTCAGGCAGCATTTTATCCAGTGTTTCGACAAGTAAAGCCGCAGCACGAGAATCCGGATAGGAGGAATGCGCCTCAGCCAGAAGGCACAGGACGTCTTGTTTTAACCGTGCTCCCTCATAGAGCAGTACCCCAGTTATCCCTGTAATCATGCCTTCTTTGGTTTCTTCAATAGAATATTTTTTCAGGATATCTTTCATCTTCTGCGTCGTGGCGACCCCATAGGTCTTTGGATTCTTCGGGTTCAGACCATGAGTCCCCTCCAAGGTTACAATATGGCTACATTTCTTTTTCTGTGCCCAGGAAAGAATCATGTTTGCCACGGGTTTGATGATATCAACCGCGGGCATAAACTCAGAGCTAATGACAACAATCTGATCGCAGTCACTATTAGATCCACAGAATTTCTTGCTTGCGTAAATCCTTACAGGCGGAGACGGTACTCCTTTATGGATCACTGCCGCAGGCATAAAATACCGGGAGCTGATCATCCCGATCTCCTCAAGGTTCAACTGTTCGACTAGGAAGTGACCTGCAATGGAGCTGACAAGCCCGACCGTGGGAAATGCTTCGATTAGGACCGAGTTTGTAAGATCAACATTCTTATATTCAATGATTTGAATTTCTTCCTCCATATTATTCACTTGTCGTACATCTCGTAGGTTATTTTTAACTATTCCGATGATGAAAAAAAAGGCCGATCGTCTGTGCTATTGAAGAAGCGAGGGCAACTCAGCGAGTCTCTGAATCGTGATATCCGCAGGAATGTTCAGACCAACCATCATGCATCCTGCTGCTTCTGCTGCTTTCACATCACTGTTTGTATCACCGATCAACAGGACGGTTTTTACATCGACTCCGAGCCGCTCACATGCTTTAAAGACAATCTCCGGGTCTGGTTTAGATCTGACGACATCATCGCTGGTGACGACAGCTTCGAAATACTGCTCGATATGAAACTTTCGAAGAATCTGTTGTGCACAGTCAGAGGGGGTGTTGGTGATGACCGCCTTCTTGTAGGAGGTAAGAGACTCCAGAGTGTTCTGCGTATCAGGATAGATTGTCACAAAATCAAGGTGATTACCATAGGTGATGTTACAGAACTGCGCGACATCAGGATGAAGATGCAATCGTCTGAGGTTTGCTTTGAGGTCATGACCCCA
>JGI20215J15232_1000291_pt1 | contig 10774 bp, 11 predicted proteins | sample WetSurMetagenome_2_FD_15232 | JGI IMG/M metagenome (IMG submission 15232) | reverse complement strand
GATCCCTTTTGATAAAGCAAGATCAATCATTTTCGTCAGGAGAAAACTCCCGTGTCCTCGACCTCTGTGTGCCGGATGAACCGCAAGATCGAGAAGCTGCATCTCCTCCCGGACAGTCCAGAAACACAGGTAGCCCAGAAGAACCTTGTCGGACATCAGGGCCCAGAGTTGCGCAACCGGGTTTTCGAGCTCTTGGAGAAATCCGTTCAAGGACCAGGGGGCGGAAAACGAGAGGTTTTCAATCTCCAGGATCTTATCCAGAAAGAATTCGTGATTTTCCAGGGAGACCTGTACCAGGGAGGTCATGGCGATTCGAGCAGTTTGCTGGCCAGGGAAATCCCCATTTTACCCGCTTCCTGAGCTTTCTCGGCAAGAGCCGTCACCTTGAAGTTCGGCCGGTTCTGAACGATGGCGATGATCATCGGAAGATTGACTCCGGTCAGGACCTCGATCTTCCCTTCTTTGAGAAAAGACAGGCTCAAATTGGAAGGGGTTCCTCCGAACATGTCCGTCAGGATGAGCACACCGTCCCCTTTGTCCAGGGCGCCGACCTTGCCCTCGATCTTCTTTCTAAGCAAATCCGTGCCTGAGGTTTCGGTAATGGCGATCGTGTCGACAGCCTCTATTTTGCCGACGATGAACTCGGCGGCGTTCAGCAGCTCTTTGCCCAAATCACAGTGGGTGACAATCAGCAAGCCTATCATAAGGTGAACCCGATCCTAAAAGTCCTCATCATTTTGAATGATCGTCTGATACAGCTCTTTCTTGCCTGGTGCCTCCATCAAGACCTTTCGAAAAGAGCTGTTCTTGAGGATCTTGGCTATCTTCGCAAGGGCTTTGAGATGGATGCTTGCGGAATTCTCCGGGGCCACCAGGAGAAAGAAAAGGTGAACCGGCTCTCCGTCCATGGCCTCGAAGTCGAGCCCCGTACGACTTCTTCCAAAGGAAATAATCGGATGGGTGATTCCATGGAATTTCCCGTGAGGGATGGCCACCCCATCCCCGATCCCCGTACTCCCCAGACGCTCCCTTTCCAGCAACACCCGGACCAGAGCTTTCTTGTCGATGGAGGGTTCCCGCTTGACCAAAGCGTCGACGAGTTCTTCCAGAACTCCTTTCTTGTCTTTGGCCTTCAACTCGGGGAGGATATACTCTTCGTCTGTCAGTTCCGAGAGCTTCATCGCCTAAGATCCTTGAAGACGGATCAACTTGCCGGCTCGATCAGGCCGATGTTGCCGTCTTTGCGCTTGTAGATCACGTTGATCTCTCGGGATCGAGAATTCCGGAAGACCAAGAAATCCTGTCTCGAGGTTGAAAGCTGCATGGCCGCTTCTTCGGGATCCATGGGTTTGGCCACCAGTTTCTCGACCGAAATGGTCGGCTCATCCGGTACCGCTTCCGCCGCGGCCTCGCCCACGAAGACCTGCTCTCCCTTGATGCTCTCGGCTTTTCTTTCTCTGAGTCTGGAGCGGTGCTTCTTGACCTGGTTCTCAATCTTGTCCATGACCATATCAATGGCCGAATACATATCTTCTGTCTCTTCGTAAGCCTTGATCCTTGTCCCATCGACATTCACAGTCACGTCCGCCATGTGTCTGAATTTCTCCACCTCGAGAACCACATGGGCCTCCATAGGAGAGTCCAGGTACTTCTTGATTTTGGAAAGCTTCTCTTCTGCATAGGTCTTCAGGCTCTCGGTGGGTTCCATGCGCCGAAAAGTCACGGTAATCATCATAAACGCTACCTCCCGAAAAAACAAAACTTTATAGCAAAGAAGTTTTTCGAAGTCAATGAGGGTTGGCTCAGTAGGGTTTTTTTCTTTTCCTAGAGGGCAGAATACCCAACGCTTCCCTGTACTTGGCGACTGTTCTGCGGGCGACGTCAATATTGTGCTCCTTGAGCATATCCGCAATCTCCTGGTCGCTGTAAGGTTTTGCCCTGTTCTCAGACTTGATGATGTTCTTGAGGTGCTCCTTGACCGTCTCGGAAGAAACCGATTCTCCGTCGAGGCACTGGATGGCGCTGTTGAAAAAGTACTTGAGTTCGAAGACGCCTTGCGGCGTATGAACGTATTTGTTGGTGGTCACGCGGCTGATGGTGGATTCGTGCATCTCAATGTCTTCCGCCACATCCCGCAGGACCAGGGGCTTGAGGTAAGCAATGCCCTTGTCCAGGAACTCCCTCTGAAAGCGGACAATACTGTTGGTGACCCGGTAAATGGTCCTCTGTCGCTGATGGATACTCTTGATGAGCCAGGCTGCGGACTTGAGCTTGTCCTGAATGTANTGNTTGGTGCCGTCCTCCAGGGCTTCCTTGCTGGTGAGGATATCCCGGTAGTAGGCGTTGATCTTCAGNTTAGGCAACCCGTCTTCATTGAGGACGATTTCGTAGTCNTCCCCCATCTTGAAAACGTAGATGTCCGGACTAATGTAGATGGTCTCCTCGTCGGAGTACTGTCGGCCCGGCTTGGGTTCGAAGGTGGTGATAATGGACACGGCGTCAAGGACTTTTTCCAGGGGCACGGAAAGGCTCTTTGCAATGAGCTCATATTTTTTGTTCTCGAGTTTGTCCATGTGATCGAGGATGATTTTTTCCACCAGGGTTCCGCCGAAATTCTGAAACCTTGCCTGGATGAGGAGGCATTCCCGGGTGTCCCTGGCCGCCACACCGACGGGGTCGAAGTTCTGGACGATGGCGAGGGTCTCGATCACCTCTTCCGGTGGCCGGAGCGTAAACTGTGACAACTCCTCCACCGAGACGGTCAAGTAACCGTCGTCATCGAGGTTCCCGATGAGGTGAATTGCGATTTCTTTTTCAGTGTCACTTATTCGGGTCATGTTGAGCTGCCACATGAGGTGGGACTGGAGGCTGGGTTTACTGGCGGTGACGTTTTCAAAGGAAGGCGCTTCCTTGGCTTCGTAAGGGGACTCGGCCCATCCCTTGTTGTACTCAGACAGATAGCTTTCCCAATCGAGATCCTCCCTCATCTTTTCTTGGGCATCCACTTCAGCGAGTTTGGGTTCCGAGTCCGAATCTTTTGCAGTCTCTTTTTCCTCATCACTGCCGCCTTCCGAGGGGTGTTCTTCCAGAACGGGGTTGGTCTCCAGCTCGGTGTGGACGGTCTCCAAAAGTTCGAGCCTGGAGAGTTGGAGCAGTTTGATCGCCTGCTGCAGCTGAGGGGTCATGATCAGCTGCTGTGCGAGGGTGAGAGATTGTTTAAGCTGTAATGCCATAGGCTCCGAGGTTACATGCAGAATTCTTCGCCGAGATAACAGCTTCGCGCGATTTTGCTTTGAAGAATCTTTTCCGGGTCACCGGACTCCACGAGATGGCCCTGACTGATAATATAGGCGGAATCACATACTTTCAATGTTTCTCTTACGTTGTGGTCCGAAATAATGATTCCCATGCCCCGATTTCTCAACTGTTTCACGATCTGGTGAATATCCTGAACCGCGAGGGGATCAATTCCGGCAAAGGGTTCATCGAGCAGCATGAATCGGGGTTCCGTGATTAAGGCTCGGGTGATTTCCAGCCTGCGCCGTTCTCCACCTGAGAGGGACGACGCTTTCTGTTTGGCCAAATGGCTGATGTTCAGCTCCGAAAGAAGCACCTCCAACCGGCTTTTCATCTGCTCCGAAGTGAGCTCCAAGCTCTCAAGAATAGCCAGGAGGTTTTCTTCCACTGTGAGCTTTCGAAACACAGAGGGCTCCTGCGCCAGGTAGGTGATCCCTTTCCTCGCTCGAATGTACACGGGATCTTCTGTAATGTCCTGGCCGTCCATCAATACCTTTCCCTGGTCCGGCCGCGTGAGCCCGATCACCATGTAGAAGGTCGTCGTCTTGCCTGCACCGTTGGGCCCGAGCAACCCTACGATTTCCCGCCTTCTCAGCGTGAGGTCGATGCAATCGACGACTCTCTTTCCTCGGTAGATCTTGACAAGACCATGGGCCTCTAGGGTTTCAGCGCGTTCGGCCAAAGGCAATCACCTCTTCTCGGAGTGCGGCGAGATCACAGCCCTCACCCTGTTGTCTCCCGACCCTTCCACAAGGCTCCGGTTTTCCTTCAAGAAGAGAGTCACCACGTTCCCCTCCACGAAATCATCCCCTTGTTGGATCACGGGCTTTCCGGTGAGAACCACTCGCTCTTCGTCCCAGTAATAGGTGGCTTCCTGGGCCGTTACAAGACCCCCGCTCTGCCGGGTTATTCTCACATCCCCTTGGGCAACGATCTTCTCGATCTTCATGCTCTGTTGCTGGGCGGACTCGACGATCTTCTCGATCTTCATGTTCTCTTTCTGGGTGGATTCCTTGCTTTTCTCTCCGTAGTAGACAACCATTTTGTGGCACTCGATGGCCCAGTCATCCCTCTTGGCGTCAACCTTCCCGCTGAAGGTGACCATCTTGCGTTGATGATCGAACTCAAGGGTGTTGGACTTGATCACGATAGGTTGCCCCTGAGAATCCCCCAGGGCCTTCTTCAGGCTCTGGGCGTTTGCACCGGGCGCAGACAGCAGAACCCAAAAACTCAGGAAGAGGGCGAAACGAAAGAAGATCATCATAGAACGGGACGCGCTCCGTAGATCATGGTCGTGGCATTCGAGAGGATCTGCAACTTCTCCTTGCCGACATCGAGAAAGAGCCCCTTGCCTTCGATCGAGAAGAGGGGGCCTGAGATTTTAACCACTTTATCAGTCTCCAGACAACCTTGCTTGTGATTGTAGACAGCCTGCTCGGTCGTGAATCGGAGTCCGTCTTCAGTCTCCCCCATCAAGTCTCCCTCCAACACGAGCCGGCCCGTGCGTTTATCAAACTCTCCCTGCTTGCCCTGCACGGTGAGACGTGGCTTATTTTCGGGCTCCAGGGTCAGATGAAAATTCAGAAAGGTGACAACCTGCTGGTCCTTTGAGAGCTTTGCCTCGGAAGCATCCAGCGTCCACTTGACTTTGTGAACGGGATCGTCCTGAACGTAATGAATGTCTTTGAGCCTGAGGCCTTCTGCGGATTCCTTGTCCTGGATAACGGTCTGCTGTACAGGTTGCTTGCGAGCCTGGAACAGAAAGACCGTCACGCTTGCAATGAGAAAGCCCATAGCTACTAAGGGCCAGTGTTTTCTAAGGAATTTGTTCATTCTGCAATAATTATACCAAAAGGTCCTTCACGGTGTAAAGACTAATTTTCCATTCTTGCCGATCGAATAGGGCCACAGGCCCTTGGCCTTGAGGATGGCTTCACAGAGTTCTCTCGCTGCGCCCTTTCCGCCTCTGTTTTTTGTAGAGAAGGCGGCCGCCGCACGGATCTCCGGAACGGCATCCGCCACGGCGACGGCTATGCCTGATTGTTCGAAAAGAGGAAGATCCGGAAGATCATCACCCATGCAGCAGACTTCCGACTTCGCTAGGCGTTTCCTTTGGATCAGGTCGGCGCACACCGTGGTTTTGTTGTTGACGCCCAGATGGACCTCGGAGATCCCCAGGTCCCTGGCCCGAAGCTCCNCACCTGTGGACTTTCGACCTGAGATCAGAGCAACCTCGATTCCCGCCTGCATCAGCATTCTCAGCCCGTGGCCGTCCTTGGCATTGAAGTGCTTGGTCTCCTCACCCTGATCGTTGATGATGATGCGGCCGTCTGTGAGCACTCCGTCAATGTCAAGGATGAGAAGTTTCACCTTTGCAAGGGCTTTCCTGGTCATCTGCGTTCCTTTCTTAAAAAGTCAGGGCCCCGCCGCGGGCGTTTCCCGAAGAAGAGGAAGCTTCGTGAAAAAGCGGCGCGTCATGGGGTAAGCACACTAATGGGTGCTTTGAACCAACCGATGGATCTCTTTGAGCAGGGTCAGAAGAGGCCTTACCTGGTCGAGGGATAGGGAGTTCGGTCCATCACACAGAGCGGAGTCCGGATCAGGATGCACTTCCAGAAAAAGACCGTCGGCTCCCGCGGCCACAGCCGCTCGGGAGAGGTGTTCCACGAACTCCCTCTGGCCTCCGGATGAGGAGCCCAGGCCGCCCGGAAGCTGAACGCTGTGGGTCGCATCGAAAACAACAGGGAAGCCGAAGGTTTTCATCACCGCAATGGAGCGGATGTCTACGATCAGGTTGTTGTAGCCGAAAGAGGTCCCTCGCTCCGTAAGGAGGATTCGCCGGTTGCCCGTTGAGAGGACCTTGGCGACTGCCCCTTGGATGTCCCAGGGAGCGAGAAACTGACCTTTCTTGATATTGACCGCCAGCCCTGTCCTGCCTGCGGCAAGAAGCAAGTCCGTTTGCCGACAGAGAAAGGCAGGAATCTGAATCATGTCCAGCACCGAAGCCGCTTTTTCTGTCTCTCCCACACTGTGGACGTCGGAAAGAAGGGGTAGCCCGAATTTCTCCTTGACCTTGCGAAGGATTTCCAGACCCCTGTCAATGCCCGGTCCGCGAAAAGAATCCACGGAAGTTCGGTTCGCCTTGTCATAAGAGGCTTTGAATATCACGGGGATCCCCAGCAATTCCTCTGTCTCCCTGAGAAAATCCGCCACGGTCAGGGTGATGTCTTCACTCTCGACCACGCAGGGCCCTGCGATGAGAAAAAAGGGACCTTTTTCTCCTATTGAGACACGACCTATGTTCAAAGGATCTTTCATAGACTGGACAAGGAAACCCTTAGGAAAATGTAACCGAAGGAGTATCGGAAAGTCAATAAATCAGGAAAGGGAAAGGAACTTTTGCTTGTAAGCACAAAGCAAAAGGCATATAAATATTTTTTGTAACACTTTAGCTGTTTGAAATTGTCATAGAAAAAGACCATGGGGGTCTCTCTCAAAACAGAAAACGAAGAGGGATCGGGAAATCGCTCGCAGACAAGGGGCAGCGAAGGCGGGCGGCGAGGGGTCACCGGCACCTGCCCGGAGGGTTTTATCTGGCGAGTTTCCCGGTAGCCCTCCGCCCCCCTCACCCATGCGCAAAGCAGGCCACGGCGGTGTGGCTTCTTCGTTGTTCTGTTTTGAGAGAGACCCCCATGGCCTCAGCCATCCATTTCAAACAGCTAAAGTGTTACGACAGCATCAAATTTTCAGGTGACGGGCGGTCACAGGGAAGAGGGCTCCGGGACATGGGCCATCCATCAGATCCTATCTGCATGCGTTGCGGCAAGTGCTGTCTCACGGACCTGATCGCTTATGCTACCGAAGAGGACAGAAAGCGCTGGACTCGTGAAGGGAGAACCGATATTCTCCATATCCTGGAAAAAGAGCACGGCGTGTGGGCCGGAGATCGTCTCGTGTCGCAGGACGACGGCCATTTGCTCCAAGGATGTCCCTTTTCACTTGCGATGGAACCCTGGGGATCTGCACGATTCATGAGACAAGGCCCAGGGTCTGCAGAGACTATGTGCCTGGCTCTTCCGAATTCTGCCCGCACTACAAGGGTCGCAAATGTTCAGAATGACTAAGAAGGTCCCGTCACTCCTCTTTATAGTCCTATGGACAAGTTTTTTTATGGCCCCTATGAGCAATGCAGGTTCGCTTGAAGAATTGCAGAAGGTGCTGCCTGAAAATGTTCGGAACTGGACAAAGGCGGAACAAGATCAGTTCTATGACGGCCAAACGATTTTCGATTACATCGACGGAGCCGGAGAAGTCTACAGGGCTTACAATATGCAGCGCTGCCTGAGCCGCCGCTACGTCGCCCCCGAGGGTCCTCCGATCATCCTTGATCTCTTTGAAATGGCCTCTTCCTATGATGCTTTCGGAGTTTTCACCCATGACCCGGATGGAGACCAACTTGCCATAGGACAGGGCGCCGTTTATCGTTCCGGGTGGCTCGGGTTCTGGAAAGACCGCTTCTTCGTCTCCCTTTATGCTGATGAGGAGACAGAGGCGGCCAAGCAAGCCTTGCTGGAGCTGGCCGGTAAAGTGGCCTCTCTGATCAAGAAAGAAGGACCAAAGCCTCAGATCCTCTCCCGATTGCCGAGAAAAGGGCTTCAAGCGGGAAGCGTCCGATATTTTCACGACCATCCGGTGCTGAACCGGCACTACTTCATCTCTACAGAGAATATCCTCCTCCTCGGAGGACGCGCTGAAGCGGTTCTCGCAACCTATCAGCTAAAGGAGGGAGCAGCCCAGACCCTCCTGGTCCATTATCCGGATGCGGAAAAGGCCAAGGAGGCTTATTCCGGTTTTTTGAAACATTATTTGCCGGATGCCGATGCCTCAGGGATAGCCAAGCTGGAAAACAATAAGTGGTGCGGCGCATCGATCAAGGGACCTTTGCTTGCGGTCGTTCTGGAGGCTGATTCACGAGAGATTGCAAAGGATCTGCTCAGCGGGCTGATTGGGAAGGACAAGTGAACGTGAGGCACAAAGGGACAAAGATGCAAAGGCACAAAGCAGAAAAACCAGGCTGCCATATCCCTTTGTCCCTCTGTGCCTTTGTGCCTTTGCCCCTCTGAGCCCGTATCATGGCAAAAAACCAAACGGAAGTTACTACCATGAAAACCATCATCACCAGACGCGATTTTCTAAGAATAGGCGCAGCAGCTGCCGTGGGTGGCCTCGTCGGGCTTCCCCGGACCGCGACGGCCGCGGCCGTCGGAAAGAGCCGAGTCATCCTGATACGCAACAAAGATGTCNTCGGCGCGTCAGGCAGCATACAGGCTGAAGTGCTCGAGCAGATGCTGGATCAGGCTGTAACGACCCTCCTCGGAACTCCGGACCCGATNACCGCATGGCAGCAACTGGTGAAGCCCGAAGACGTGGTCGGCATCAAGAGCAACGTGTGGCTCGAGCAGATGCTGGATCAGGCTGTAACGACCCTCCTCGGAACTCCGGACCCGATTACCGCATGGCAGCAACTGGTGAAGCCCGAAGACGTGGTCGGCATCAAGAGCAACGTGTGGTACTACCTTCCGACACCTCGCAGCCTTGAAGCGGCTATCCAGGGCCGTCTCCTGCAGGCGGGCGTCAAGAAAGACAACATATCAGCCGACGACAGGGGAGTTCTCTCGAACCCGGTGTTCCAGCGCGCCACCGCTCTCATCAACACACGTCCCATGAGAACACACTACTGGTCAGGGCTGGGCACTCTGCTCAAGAACTACATCATGTTCACGCCAAGACCTTCGGATTACCATGACAACGCTTGCGAGAGACTAGGAGCCCTCTGGCATTTCCCCCAGGTGAAAGGCAAGACGCGTCTCAACATCCTGGTCATGCTCACGCCCCAGTTCCACGGGGTGGGACCTCACAGCTTCAGCAAAGAACACATCTGGAACTACTGCGGCCTCATCGTCAGCACCGACCCTGTGTCCGCTGACGCTACAGGAGCGACTATCATTCAAAAAAAGAGGGATGATTTCTTTGGGGCCCGGAAGCCCATCAGCCCGCCTCTGAATCACATCACGGCCGCGGACACCCGTTTCGGCTTGGGCAACAGCCGTCCGGAAATGATCGAAGTTGTCAGGGTAGGGTGGGAGGACGGCATCCTCATTTAGAGCTATAACCTCTGGCTTCTCCGCAAGCTGCGTTCAAGGTCAAAGGCGAACCCGCCTGAGGCGGGTAAACCGCAGAATGTCGAATAACGAATATCGAACGGCAAATGAAACAAAAAGAAGGATTTTACTTCGTCATTCGAAATTCCTTGTTCGACATTCGATATTCAAGTTTCGGCTTTCTAATTCGGTAGCGGCCCAATGGCTGCATTAGAGTTTATAGGTTGGAACCTTTTGCGGAAGAATTTGTCTAAGGAAATGAAGGGGGGACGAAAAGGCCGGTGACCTCCTCAGGTGACGATGCGCCGCTCATCAAGGCTTTTCAAAAGGGTAACAAAAAAGCCTTTGACGAGCTCGTGATCAGGCACAAGGACAGGATATTCAACCTGTGCTACCGCTTCCTCGGGGACTACGAAGAGGCCAATGATTCGGCTCAGGAGGCCTTTGTAAAGGCATACGGTTCGCTCAACAGCTTTCGTCTGGAATCCACTTTCTCCACCTGGCTCTACAGAATTGCAGTCAACGTTTGCAAGAACAAACTCGGCTCCTCAGCCTACAAAGCAAAGCGCAAGATGGTCTCTCTCGACAACCCCGGCACCCCCTCGAATGAGATTCCGGCTATGGAGATTCCAAACGGGGCTCCTTCCCCTCTTGCTCGAATGGAAGAGAAAGAGAAAATGACACTCGTTCAAAGGGCCTTGGACAACTTGACCGCGGATTTCAAGATGGTGGTGACCCTTCGGGACGTGGAGGGCCTTTCCTATGAAGACATCGCGGAGATCACCGGGCTCAACCTGGGAACCGTCAAATCGAGAATTGCCCGGGCAAGGACAGATCTCAGAAACAGGCTCAGAGGTGTCTTATGACGGACTGCTCTGAAATCAGAACTCTCCTGTCGGAGTACTTGGACGATGCTCTGGATGCAAAGGCAAAAGCCCTTGCAGATGAGCACCTCCGTTCCTGCCCGGCTTGTCGAGAAGAATTGGATTCATTGAAGACCCTCGTCAAAGACCTCGGCTCTATGGAGTCTGTCAGGGCTCCGGCGGATTTCCTTGATCAGCTTCACAAGAGGATGGAGCGACCTTCGAGAATATCGACCCTACGGGAATGGCTTTTCTACCCTCTTCGGGTAAAAATCCCTCTGCAGCTGGCAGGTGCTGCGGTCATGGCCCTTATCATTTTCTCTATCCTTCCCCTTCAGCAGCCTTCTGTAAAATTGTACTCGAAGTCGGAGCAGGAAAAGAAAGCGGGAGACAGCGCTTATTACGTGGATGAAAGCAAAGAGATGAAACCGGCCGGGAGATCTGACGCCCTGG
>JGI20215J15232_1000290_pt1 | contig 10828 bp, 11 predicted proteins | sample WetSurMetagenome_2_FD_15232 | JGI IMG/M metagenome (IMG submission 15232) | reverse complement strand
GAGGGCTATGGGAGAACGGCTCAAAGAATTCTCGCCTTCTTTAGCACCTCGCAAGGAAGCTAAGGACCAACAATTCTGGTAGAGTAATGTCAGCCTACTTTTTTTGGGGCACCCATATCCCTACGGGTGACTCGACTTTCTTTGATAATGAGTGTGACTGGTCTCGCTATCAATAACTTGATGCTTTGCTAGCTTGAACTTCGAGGCGCATCATTTTCAAATAGACCTCTCCTTTTTCGCCAAGAAGTGAATTCGAGAGGTGTCTATCGACAATATCTGCAATGAATTGATTTTGAAGCATTGAAGGGATCCTGTCAATGTAAGGAAGCCAAGTCGTTCTAATCCAGCTAATTAGCCCTTCTCGCCCTTTGAGAACCATGTCTTTAGGAATCAGTTCAACCCTTTCAGGTTTTAGTCTCGCTTCAATGAGCAGTTGCGTATATTCTTGTGGACTGAAGAATCTATATGGAAATTTGAAATCTTTAAAGTATTTTTTCCAGGGTTCTTCTGCCAGCAAATTGTCAAGAAGCGAGATTATTTGCTGGGCGTTGCCTTTCCCACCCATTTGAAAAAGTATTCTGCCTTGTTTTCTCAGGCTTCTTTCAACACCAAGCAGAAGTGGATAATGGTTTACTACCCAATGTAGTGCAGCGTTAGAGAATACGACGTCAAACTGTTCGTTGAATGTAAGTTTTCTAGCATCCATTTTTTGGAAGGAGAGGTTTGGATATTTTTTTCGTGGGTACGATCTTTGAGCAAGTGAAATCATTTCATTGGAGCTGTCAATGCCGACAACTTTTCCGTTTTGTAAAATACGTGAAAGCGCCGCTGTGATTTTTCCATCGCCGCAACCTATGTCGAGGAGGTTTTCGTCTCCTTTTAGGTTGAGTTTTGGGAAAAGTTCCTTGGCCCATTCGAACTGAGCTGACGAGTGCTTTGCGTAGTCTTTCGCGTTCCACGAATAGTTGTTGGGATGGGAGGACATTTCTCTCTCGCCATTCTGCAAAAAGTTAATCAGGGCTCTGAGATTGTTGCTGCGGTGCTCTTTCAGTGAGGGCGTATAGGATTTCTTTCTTATGCGGAATTGATATCAGTGTGGCTTTCAGCTCTCCCTCTATGAAGATCAGGATTGTCGGAGTTGCTTTGATTTCGTAGGTGCGCCAGGTCTCTGTGGCGGTAATGTCCATTTCGAAAAAATTGGCTTGTTTCCCAGCTTCTTCAGCAGCTTGCTGGAAGGCTTCCTTTGCCATTTGGCAGGGTCTGCATGTTGGTGAATGGAAAAGGACCGCAACAGGTCTGGAATTATGTATAACTTTTGATGGAAACTCTGAATCGATCACTGTTCCCACAGTGTTTGTTTTCTGTTTCTTGAATAGGTTTATGATTTTTGATGCTGCGCTCGGGTAGTTCTTGTAGGCGACGTGATATCCAACACGTTCGATTGCTGCTTCTATCTCGGTTACTCTGACGAGTTCTGAATTGTAGGTCACTTTTACGATTTTGGTTATGTAGTTGGCTCTAGCCTCTGCTACCCCGTTTATTTTCATGATTTCTTTTTCCAGTATCGGAACGCATGTTGGGCAGTCCATTTCGGTTACTGGAATTAGTTTCATCGCGAGTTCTTTCTCGGGTTTTGTTGCCATGCTTACTTCTCCGGCTTGAATCGTCTTAGAAGCAGTGAATTCGTTACTACTGATATTGAGCTAAATGCCATTGCTCCTGCTGCGAAGACTGGGTTCATGACTATTCCTATTGGAGCAAGTACTCCAGCTGCTATAGGGATCAATGCTGCGTTATAGCCGAAAGCCCAGAAGAAGTTTTGTTTGATTTTTGAGTAGGTCTTTTTGCTGAGTTGTATTGCCGTTACGACATCCATCAGGTTATTTCTAATGAGTACTAATCCTCCTGTTTCTACCGCGATGTCTGTTCCGCTTCCTAACGCGATTCCAACGTCTGCTTGTGCTAACGCAGGAGCGTCATTAATTCCATCTCCAACCATGGCGACGATTAATCCTTCGGTTTGCAGTTTTTTGATTTCTTCGGCTTTTCTTTCTGGCAAGATTTCGGCTAAGTACCGTTTTATCCCTGCTTTTTCAGCGATTGCTTGGGCGGTTTTCTTGTTATCTCCTGTTATCATGATAACTTGTAGGTTCATTTCTTCGAGTTTCGTAACTGCCTGTGGTGCGTCCTCTTTNAGTTCATCTGCTACGGCGATTAGACCAATTACCTGGTTTTCTTGGGCAATGTAAGTGACACTTTTTCCTTGGTTCAATAGTCTTTCTGCTTGTGTTTTGAAGGTTTTCTCCATCGAGATTCCTGATTCTTCTATGAGTCTTTGTGTGCCTATTGTTGAATTTTTGTTGTTGACAATGCCTTTGACGCCTTTACCTGGGAAAACTTCAAAGTTTTCTGTTTGCGTCAAGATGAGCTTTCTCTGTTTGGCTTCTGCCACTATCGCTTGTGCTGCCGGGTGCTCGGACATGCTCTCAAGTGAAGCTGCCAACGTCAAGAGATGTTCTTGATCCTCAGGTATGATGTCTGTTACGGCCAGTTTTCCTTTCGTCAGTGTCCCAGTCTTATCAAAAACTATTGCTTGTAATTCACGGGTTTTTTCAAGATAGTCACCGCCTTTTATTAGGATCCCATTTTGTGCCCCTTTGGCGGCACCAACTAGAATTGCAGTCGGCGTAGCGATGCCCATAGCGCACGGGCAAGCAACTACCACCACGGCGATGAATGCGCTAAGACTGAAACCAACTGTTGCTCCAAATGTCAGCCTCCAAAGCAGGAAAGTGATGACTCCAATTGAAAGGATTGCGGGAACGAAATAGGCTGAGATGGTGTCTGCGAGTCTTTGGATTGGGGCTCTGCTTAGCTGGGCTTCGTTTACCATTTGGACTATTTGGTTCAGGGTTGTGTTCATACCTATGCGAGTGACTTCTATTTTCAAGGCTCCTTCTTTGTTGATTGTGCCTCCTATGACTTGGGTCCCTTTTTCTTTGGTTACTGGCACGCTTTCGCCTGTTATCATGCTTTCATCAACGGAGGAGAAGCCTTCGGCTACCACGCCATCTAATGGAATTTTTTCGCCCGGTCTGATTAGCAGTATTTCTCCCGGCATTATTTTTTCAACTGGAACTGTTCTTTCTGCTCCATCTTCTCCTAAAACGTGCGCCGTGCTCGGTTGCAGGTCTACGAGTTTGCGCACGGATTCAGATGCTCTGCCTTTCGCTGTTTCCTCAAGGAACTTGCCAATGAGAATTAATGCTAGAATCAACGCTGACGTGTCAAAGAATACGTCGTGACTGGGTGTGATGTTTGGGAAGAAAGTCACGAGAGTGCTGTAACCCCAAGCTGTTGTTGTGCTAACTACGATAAGAGTATCCATGTTAACGGTCTTTGCTCTAGCCGCTCCGAAGGCTCCTCTGTAGTACCTATATCCAGCGATGAATTGAACTGGGGTTGCTAGAAGGAAAAGACCAATATCCAACTCTTGTGAAGGTGCAATGAAGAAGCTTAAGAAAAACGTCAAAAGGCCAAGCGTTAGACTGAGAACGATTAGGCGTTTAAGGTTACGTCTTTCAACCTCTGGCTGTGTGAATGTTCTTAGGCATTGTTCGCTGCAAAAATAGTATGTCTTTGCATCGACCGTAGTCTTGTAAACCGCGGTTTCTTCGTCAACGTACATGCCACAAACAGGATCTCTGGCCACAACAATCTCCAAAGAAGAAATGGCTAATCCCATGCTATTAAATCGTTTCTTGTCTGACGATCTTTAATGAATATTTGATGCTAAACATGTGTTTCGAACATTTCTTTGAGAATTAACTGAAGTCTTGTCTCAGACGGGTGACGTTGTCGTTCACCTTTATGGTCCGCGTTTGAGGGCTAGCGGAGCAGTTGGTGGACTGAATACTTCGACAAGTTCTCTTGCGTTAATAATGTTCAAGGCAACCATTGTAAGTAAAGGAATGAGGGAATAGTAATAGATCGGAGTTGCCACTCCTGATGCAAAAACCATGTTTGCGAATCCTATCCACGTGCCTGTGAAAAGAAGCATTGAATTTGAGATTGCGAGTGTTGTCAACATTGTTCCGATGGATGCAATAAGGTTTCTTCGGTTGTAGGCTACGAAAAGGGGTAATGCTAAAAGTCCAAACCTGGGGTCGAAGAATCCGAAGGCAAGAGCGATTCCTGAAAGGATTGGTCGTTTGGTGCTGCCAAAGTAGAGTGATAGAAGAAGTAGGAAGGTGAGGAGCACTTTTGCTTGACCTTCAACCCATTGCCAGTAATAACTCAATGAAAAACCCCAGTTCGGCAAGGGAAGAGGTAGTAGCAATGCAATTACTGCAACGGCAAATGTCAAGATTAGGCTTTTCTTTCCGATTAGCCTGTAGAGCAGGAAAGCCGTAAAGGGCAAGAGCGCAAATTGAAAGAGATCAAAGGCAATGAGCGCTTGTTGATAGTTAAGTGCAAGGAAAGGTAGCGCTATTAGCAGGAAAGAGGGAAGGTATTTGTAACCTTCGGGAACCGGATAGATTACCGGTTCTCCCGCAAACGCGATCTTTCCAGCGTAGATTTGAGAAGGACTATGCATCAACCTCCAAGCACCAACATAATAAGCGGAAAAGTCCTTTGCAAACAACTGCCCTCCTCCTGTAATTCCCCCGTCAATAACGTAAGTCTCTGGGATCGCAACAACCAAGGTGTAAAAGTTTAGAGCAATCAAGATTCCGATTCCGAAAGCAAAAAGAATTATCTTTGGATTATGACGGAGGTTCAAAGTCTCTATCTACCGTGACCTACTCTTGCTGCAGTAGGCTGTTTGGACGGTGGCTTCTTATACCCTTTGGCCTATTCCTCCAAATGTTTTCTTTAAGAAGTCCGAGTCTCGTCACACTGTTCTTATTGAACCATAATTGTTTTGTTTTGTCGCCGAACTCTCTGTTTGGCTGGAAAGATCCCATTTTTGTCCGACAACACGCGGCGTACCCCAGTTTGATCAGGTTCTAAGTAGAATTGGGCAAAACAATTTAAAAAAGAAGACTGATAACGCTATAAAGCTGGGTAAACAAGGTGACGGATAAACATAACGAGGATCAGGTTGATGAAGAGCTAAAACTTCCGTTTGATCCCCACGCTTCACGTTTATCGCGAATTCTGTCAGTCTTGTTGCCTTCTATTTTTGGCTTAATTGTGCTAATTTTCTGCCTTATATATGGAGTTATCCCGGGACCAGAATTTCTGCTTCTCTGTTTTTTCATTTACGCTTATTACAACAATTGGAGCCGGCGATTTGTGAAGGATTTGGCCCCACTCTTAATGATGTTCCTATCTAGCGAGGTTCTGTATTCTGTCGTGGGCATTCTTGCGAATAGTGTGCTTGTTGTGCATTTTGTGGAACCATATTATGCTGATAAATTGATTTTCGGGCAAATTCCCCCCATCTTATTCCAGAATCTCTTCAGAGCGCCAATAATGGATTACGTAACGACCTTTTTCTACTCGACTCATTTTGCGGTTCCAACAGTTTTTGCCTTCCTTTTGTGGAAGCTCAGCCCAAAAGACTGTAAGAAATACACGCTCGCTTTTGGTCTCGTTACCTACAGTGCTCTTGTCACTTACTTGGTTTACCCAGTGGCGCCTCCTTGGGCAAATTCCACACTTGTATCCGACGGTCTAGTAAGAGTGTTGTTTTCCGTTGACAAGACTCTCGGTGTGCCTGTCTACAAGAGTATTTTTGATATTCTCCAAGCAGATCCATATGCGGCGTTTCCTAGTCTGCATTCCGCTTTCCCGTGGTTGATAACTCTATTTTCGTTTAGGATTTGGAAGGCAAAAGCAATTCCTGTTCTTGTGCTTCCTATAGGAGTCTGGTTTAGTGTGATATATTTAGGAGAACATTATGTCGTAGACATATTTGGTGGCGTTGCGTACTCCACAGCCGCTTTCATAATCGCGGTCTGGGTTGTACCGTATTTGCAGTCCAAATATCGCCTGCGGAAGCGGAAGATGAACCAGGACCGCGATTATAGTGAACTCCCGACTTCAGAGAGCAAAACCGAAAAGATACGTAGCGGGGAAAGGTTTTCCTATCACTGCTAAGAATTTCGAGTTGGTCGTCCTACAAAACAATTATTAAATATATTTGGCATGTTTATATGGAGTTGAAATTTCGCAGGAAAACATCAACCCGACGAAATATTCTCAAGGGTTTGTGGTCTCCACTGTTTCTGGCATACTAATATTTTTGCAAGGCATTTTGCGGGTACTTCGTGGCCAATGGGCATGGGAACTTGGCATCGGCGAGTTTCGAAGGCATTCTCTGAGCACGCTATCTTTTGCGGTGCTCGGTCTAGGCACTATGATCTTGGGAGTTATGGTCCTAATAGGCGCCATTCTAGTTTTCAAGGGGCACGAGAAAGAGGGAGCCGTCACGATTTTGGCTTTCTCAACGTTAAGTATTTTCACAGGTGGGGGATTCCTTGCGGGTTTGATCCTGGGAGTCGTCGGAGGAGCAATGGCGCTGTCAAAAACATGATCCACTGCAACAGGAAGGCCTCAAGAGGAACCTTGGATTGCGGCTGTTGATAATTTGATCCTATCTTGTTCTATGTTTGTTGGATGGAAATCTATAGCCTTTGCATTACTGGATCTGNGAAATGGAGCTCTCTTCGCTTTCTGAAGTTCCATTACGTTCTCCATTTTCTCTGGTTGCCCATGATTCGGTAATTCTCAAAAATTCACGTGCATCAGATGGAGGATGACCAGAGTAATACTTGCTAAAGTAAAGGAATACGTCGATTCCTTCGTCAACTAATCCTCGTATTCTTTCAGTCCACATTTTTGTAGTTGCACTTCTATCGATCTCTATTCTTCCGATTATTCCTGAGACCGTTTTCCTGTCTCCTTCCAATCTAGCGTATGCAAAGTTGGTGGTCATTTCGTTCGTAAAAGGCATTTTTGGGCTTTCTATCCATGCATGGGCAACCTTGTTCTTTCTGAGGATAGAGAAAAAGTGAGGCACAAGGAGTGATTTGTTTCTGATTTCAACTGCATAGCGCTGTTTCTTTGGTAATTTGCTTAAGAACTCATCTAGCGTTGGAAGTTGTTCAAGCTTGAACGTTGGAGGAAGTTGAAGAAGCAACGGCCCCAGTTTTTCTTGCAGTTGGTCCACACGTTCAATGAATGCGTTTGTTTCGTCCTGGCAGTCTTTTAGCATCTTTACATGTGTTATGATTTGTGGAAACTTTAGTGCAAACGTGAATTCTTCAGTAGTTTGTTTTTTCCATTCGACGACGGTTTGGGTTTGGGGGATTCGATAGAATGTGCTGTCCACCTCTACNGTGTCGAACTGTTTAGAGTAATATGACAAAAAATCATGTGATTTTAGGTCTGCCGGGTAAAAATTGTCTTTCCAGAAAGTGTAACTCCATCCCATAGTGCCGACATGGAGTTTTCCCGTTTTAGTCCCTGCCTTTGAGCATAAGCCAGTTTTTTTCGCCGGCTTTGAGTTTTACCAATATGTAGCGCCCTTTGAGTTTTTTTCCTTCGAGTATTACTTCAACCATTTTGTCGTTCCAAACTTTGACTTTGTAGGCACCTTGGTCCCAGATCTTAACCGTTCCAGCTCCATATTCTCCTTGTGGAATTGTTCCCTCAAAATTAGCGTATTCTATTGGGTGGTCTTCGGTTTCCACAGCAAGGTGTTTTTCTTCTGGGTTGTTTGGTATCCCTTTTGGGACTGCCCAGCTTTTGAGCACACCTGAGTTTTCGAGTCTGAAGTCGAAGTGAAGTCTTCTGGAGTGGTGTTCCTGCACGACAAAGATCTTTTCTTCCTGTTGTTCTTTTGTGGTCGCGCCTATAGGCTCTACGGTTTTGGAAAAGTCTCGTTTTGATTGGTATGTGCCGAGTCTGTTCTGGGTTATTTGTTCAAGGATGCATTCTTTTGGTTGTTTGTCTTTTCTGATGCCGCGGAATCTTGCCATTCTGAGAAGTCCTTCATCTGTAATTGTTTGGTAGATGATTTCGCAGACGAGCTTGGGTTCAAGCCACGTTACTTTTTCCTGCAATGAGTTTTTTTCGAATGGCGACTGGTTTGTCTGTAGCCCACGAAATAGTTGGGTTAGATCTTCTAGGACGTCTTGTGAGAATCCTGTCCCGACTTTTCCCACATAAATGAGTTTTTTGTTTTCATTGTAGAGTCCTAGGAGTAAAGCTCCCAGCGTTCCTTTTCTGTTTCCTGAGCCTTTCGTGAAGCCAGTGATTACGCAGTCACAAGTTCGCAGTTTTTTTATTTTTAGCCAGTTGCTGCTCCTGATTCCGGGTTGGTACGGGCTGTTTTTCTTTTTTGCCATAATTCCTTCTAAGCCTTTCTCGATGGCTGCTTCGTAGTATGCTTCTCCTTTTTCCTCGACGAAATCTGACAGCAAGACATGTTGGCCTTCTTTGAGTGATTTTGCGAGGATTGTTTTTCTTTCTATTAGAGGCAAGTCAACCAGTGGGGTTCCGTCTTTTTCGAGGATGTCAAAAACTATGTATACTGCTGGTGTTCTGACGCTTCGAAGTTCAGCCTCTGTGGACATAACGGCTTTGGCTCTTTCAAGCATCGCTTGGAAGTTGGTTTTTGCTTCTTTGACAATGACTATTTCGCCGTCTAGAACAGTCTTGCTGGTCAGTGTTTTGAGTTCTAACAATTCGGGAAAATTGTCTCTTAGTTCCTTTCCGTTTCGACTTTTTAGGCTTACTTCGTCGTTTACATAAGCGATTGTTCTGAAGCCGTCCCATTTTATTTCAAATAGCCAATCCTTGTCAGTGAAGGCAGCTTCTTTCTCTTTGGCGAGCATCGGTTTGTAGCGTCGGATCATTTCTTTTCCAACTGCTTAAGAGTCTCCCTTAAAGCAACCATTAGCCCTTTGGCTTCTTCTTGGACGGGTTTTTCCACGACTATTTTTTCACCTTTGATCTTTTTCTCGATTATTTGCTGGACTTTCAGTCTGTAACTGTCTTTGAACTCTGTGTTGTCAAATTCCCCCGATAAGTCTTGGACTATTTTCTTGGCAATGTTCAATTCGGTTGCATCGGGTTCTTTGAGATCTTTTAGCTCTTCGTAGTTACGTGGGTCAACAACATCATAATCGTAGCGTAACGTCGTGAGAATAAGTGCTTCTTTGTATGGATGAACCAGCGCTGGGTACTCCTTGGTGCGTAAAGTTATTCTCCCAACACCTGCTTTGTTCGTTTTTTGCAGCGTTGAGAAAAGCAAACTGTAGGCGTCCTCGCTTTTGTCTGGCAACAGGATGTAGGAAACGTGGTAGTATATTGGGTCGATTGAGAAGTAGTCGATGAATTTGCTTATCCGGATTTTTCTGTCCGATTCTGGTTTTATTGCGTCAAGTTCCTCTTTGTCGAGTATAACGTACTCGTTCTTTGCAACTTCGTAGCCCTTTACAACTTCGTCCCAAGGTACCACCTTTTCGTCTTTCGTGCAGATTTTCTGGTATTTCAAGGGCTGGTTGTCCAATTTATGTAGGAAATGAAAAACGATTCCTCTATCGTAAATCATTGGGTAAAGCTTAACGGGTAAGTTGATTAAACCAATAGTTACGGACCCTGACCACATTGGACGTTTTGACGCACGCGCTTTAAGAGGAATTTTTGTTTCGGATTTTGGTTGGGTTGTAGTTTCGGGTTTTGCCTCGGTTTGAATTGCTTGTTCCCGTTGTGACTTCTTTTTTTTCTCCATTGGGATTATTCTCCTATTTGTTGTTGGTTTTCAAAAATTCGTTTCCACGGCTCCGATTCTCGAGCCGTTACACTAAAAATATTGAAGTTGGCTGGCTTTATTCCTTTCTTGACTTCTCCCCATTCAAGAGGCGTTGAAACGGTGGCTTCAGGGGTGGCTCTAAGACTGTAGGGGCAAATCATTAGTTTGCCATGAGAGTTCTGGGCATAATCCACATAAACTGTTCCAGGTTTTTTTGAGTCTCTGAACTCCGAAACTACTATTTTTGCTTCTTTTGCTAGATCAACNCCAATCNTGTGTGCAAATTCTCTTGTTTGGCGAAAGTCGTACTCCCTGGCTATGGGAACGAGAATGTGAAACCCTTTCTTTCCTGAAGTCTTAACGTAAGATTTCAGCCCAACGGCATCCAACTTCTCTTTCAAGAGTAGCGTTACTTCTATAGTCTCTTCAAATGAGATAGGTGGTTCAGGATCAATGTCAAAAAAAAGGAAGTCCGGGTTCTCTTTCTTGTCCGCCTTGTATAGAGGGATGTGAATCTCTATTGATCCTAAATTGGCCAGCCAAATAAGTGTGTCAAGTTGATCGCATAATACGTAATTTACCACTCGGTCAGCTGACTCAGAGTAGATGCTGATAGTGTTAACCCAAGATGGTGTTCCTTCCGGTGCATCTTTTTCGTAGAAGCCCTCTTGATCTACTCCATTTGGGTACCTTGTTAAGGCTAGTGGTCTTCCTGCCAAAAAGGGTAGTATTTTCGGTGCAATCTTGATGTAGTACTCGATGACTTGGGCTTTGGTTATGCCTTTTCGGGGATAGAGGATTTTCCCGAGATTTGAGAATTCCACTTTTGTCAGTTTTTCGCTCATCCTTTCTTTTTCACCATATGGGAAAGACTAGTAATCAGAAAAAAGATCTGACAAACATTTAAACCTAAACCGTTGGATAATCATCAAGGATTCTAACAAATGATTTCAAAGCAAAGAGTGCGGGACTATTCTGGCTTTCAGAATCAAGGTAATCATGACCAGCAAAAACGCAACCCTGAATGTCGCCGAACTAGGCAGGCTCGTCCCTTCGTCAAGT
>JGI20215J15232_1000284_pt1 | contig 11048 bp, 8 predicted proteins | sample WetSurMetagenome_2_FD_15232 | JGI IMG/M metagenome (IMG submission 15232) | reverse complement strand
TTAGTGTATACACCCGACGTGTAGAATGNGCTGTCAGCTGTTAATGCCATGCCATAGTGCCATCCACCAGCCATCCATGCGCTAATGCATCCAACCATAGCTCCAATTGCGATGATTACGCCGATGTAGAGGGAACGTCCAAAGACTTTGCCAGTGAATAGCCTTTCTTTTAGGCTTCTTGGCGGTTCCTCCATTATTCCTGCTTCTGGAGGTTCACGACTTAATGCTAAACTGGGAATTACGTCTATTGCCAGGTCGATAGCTAAGACCTGGACAACTAATAGCGGCAGAGGAATTGACAGTACTGCGTAAAGTACGTAGGGGATCAGTTCTGCCCAGTTGTGTGCGAAGACATAGACGATGAATTTGCGGATGTTTTCGTAGATTGCTCTTCCAGACTCAACAGCCTTAACTATCGATGCGAAGCTGTCATCGAGCAGAACGATGTCGGCTGCTTCACGCGCTACATCTGTGCCTGAAGCTCCCATGGCAACTCCGATGTCGGCTTCTTTTAGTGAAGGAGCATCGTTGGCGCCATCACCTGTTACCGCAACGATTTCGCCACTGTTTTTGAGAACTTTAACTATACGGAGTTTCTGTTCGGGTGCGACACGGGCGAAAACTACGTTCCCCTGTCGAACCTCTTTGATAATTGCCTGGTCGTTTAAGTCATCAAGGTCGACTCCGCGGATAACTTGGCAGCACTCCTTATCTGCGATTCCAACTTCTTTAGCGATTGCTTCGGCGGTTGGACCGTAGTCACCGGTGATTATAACAGTTTTTATTCCTGCTTGCTGCGCCTTCAGAACTGCGTCTTTAACCTCGGTTCTTGGGGGGTCACGCATTGCAGCCAAACCCACAAACACGAGGTCTTTTTCTGCTTCTTCTTTCTTATATTGGCTACCAAGAATTTTCTTGTATGCTACAGCGATTAGTCTTAATCCTTGATTGGCGAAAGCATGAATTTTTGATTCAATAACCATCAGGTTTTCTTCGCTTAACTCTTCAACTTTGCCGTCTACCAAGACTTTGGTGCATAAGTCTAGAATGTTTCGAGGAGCACCCTTTGTGTAAACATATACGTCGTTTTTCACAACATGAATGGTGCTCATTAGTTTACGTTCAAAACTGAAGGGCAAAATATCTTCAATAGGCTTCTGCGATAGGGCATCCTGAATGTTAACGCTGGATTTAAGAGCAGCAACAAGCAAAGCACCGTCGGTTGGGTCGCCGATTACGCTCCAACTTCTATTCCTATCTGAAGGCGGATCAACTTTTGCTCCGTTACAGAGCGCGGCGATCTCTAATAGTTTCTCCACAGGTTCTAACTGCTCTGCAATCAAAGGTTGACCGTTTACTGTGAACTCTCCCTCAGGCATATAACCCAAACCAGAAATGTCCACGGAGATATCGTAGACCCATAGCTTGTTAACTGTCATTTCTCCCTTCGTAATAGTGCCCGTTTTATCTGTACATATTACGGTAACGCTGCCCAAAGTTTGTACAGCTGACAACCGTTTTACTACCACGTTCTGCTTGACCATCTTTAACACGTTGATGGCTAAGGCGCTGGATACTGTAACCTGCAATCCTTCAGGTACACAGCAAACCATGACACCGATCATGAAAAGAATACTTGTTGTAAGAGGAACCTTTAGAAAAAGAAAACTAGCAATAAAGAAAGCCGTGCCTACAATGACAGCGATGATAAAGTCGTACTTGGCAGTTAATGCGATTTCTTTTTGGAGGGGACTTTCTTCTTCTTTTATAGTTTGTGTTAAGCTGGCGATTTTGCCAAACTGAGTACTCATTCCAGTGGAGTAGACAACTGCTTTGCCTTGGCCTTTTGCGACACTAGTACTCATAAAAACAAGGTTAGGTGAGTACATGTATGCTTTTTCAACAACTTTAGTCGGTTCTGCAACACGAGGTTGAGGTTCTGATTCCCCTGTTAGAGGCACGTTATTAGTAAACAGGTCGAAAGCTTCCATTAAGCGCCCATCTGCAGGAACACGGTCGCCTTCTTCCAATAAGACAACGTCTCCTGGAACAATTTCACTAACCGAAATTTTCTTTAATTCTCCGTCGCGGATAACTTTGGCGAATTCAGGCATCCAGCTTTTGAGGGTTTCCATGGCTTTTTCTGCCCGCGACTCCTGAAAGATGCTTACAAAAATGTTAACGAAAACTACGGCTAAGATGATTAGAGCAAGCTCAGGACTACCGCTAATATAGGATAAGATAGCCGCGACAAGTAGCAAAACGCCAAATAAATCTTTCAGGTGGCGGATGAATTTATGTACGAATGGAATCTGTCTTTTCTCTGAGAGCTTGTTATAACCNTATTTTTTAAGGCGCAGTTTAGCTTCTTCGCTTGTTAAACCATTTTCTGATGTATTTAGTTCATTGAAGACCTCATTAATTGGCAAAGAAGCAGCTTTTTCCAATATTATTCCGCCAAAACCTCAAGAATATTTTGTTAGTAACAACCCCGACAATAAACGAAGATGGATGGTGCTAAAGATTCCTGAAACAATTCCTCGTTTCCCCGAGTTGCAACAGCTTGAAGGTGCATTCCTATCCTCAGCATTTGATCTTCATCATTAATTTTGATGGATTAATTCAAGCCTATTGTTAATTGTTGCATTTAAACTAATCGTACGCATCGCCTTTTTTAACGTAAAGATGGTGTACACCAATGAATTGATTATGGGTTTCTTGTTCACTTGACTTTCTCCTACTTTGCTGTTTGTTTTGTACTAGAAAAACAGATTTAATGTTTTTTGCGAATTAGGCTTTACTAGCTTGCAAAGTCTGTCAAGCATCGTTCACAGGTCAATTAGGGGGTAGAATAGGCTAAAATCAATCCTTAACGATCTAAACAACCAGTTTTTAAGCCCAACTGTTTTCAAAAAACATTCCATAAAGTTAATAGGACACAAACTCTCCTTCCATGTAGCTTATCAATTTCAGAGAGAGTAAATAATGCTTCAAATAATTAAAAAACAGGTCTTTCAAGTAATAAATTCAATTAAATTGGAGTTTGTATAGTTATGGCGCGTTATAGGCAGACAGATGAAATTGTAAAATTGATGGAAACACCCATTTTCATACGCAACACTAGCATCATCGCTCACGTTGACCATGGAAAAACAACCTTGGCCGACAGTCTTCTGGCGGCGGCAGGAATCATCAGTACCCAAACAGCAGGACAGAAACTGTTCCTTGACTCATGGGACCTTGAGCAAAAGCGTCAAATGACCGTTTTCGCTTCAAACGTTAGCTTAGTCCACACATACAACAACCAAGATTACCTCATCAACCTCATCGACACCCCTGGTCACATCGACTTCTCAGGCGCAGTCACCAGAAGCCTCAGAGCAGTCGACGGAGCACTCGTCGTAGTAGATGCAGTTGAAGGNCCCATGACCCANACTGAAACCGTCCTCATGCAAGCCCTACGAGAGCGCGTTAAACCAATCCTATTCATCAATAAAGTGGACCGTTTAATCAAAGAAATCAAGCTTACACCCGCAGAAATTCAAAAGAAGTTCGCAAAGATTCTTCTGCGTGTCAACACGCTAATCGAAAAATACGCTCCAGCTGAGCACAAACAAGACTGGCAAGTCAAGATTGAAGACAGTCGTGTAGCATTCGGTTCAGCCCTTCACAAATGGGGTTTAAACCTTGACCATATGAAACTAAAGAAAGTTACATTCCAAGACATCATCGACGCCTACACTGGCGACCCTATCGATGTCGGTAGAAAAGTTGATGAACTCAGCAAAAAAGCGCCATTGCCCGAACCAATCTTGGACATGTTCGTTAAACATCTTCCAAACCCCTATGATGCTCAGCCCTACAGACAGCCTCAAATTTGGCCAGGCGACGTAGCTAGCCCAACAGGTCAGGGAATGGCAAAAGTCGATCCTAAAGCGCCGTTACTCATGTGCATCTCCACCATCGAAGTTGACCCACACAGCGGAACAGTCGCAATCGGCAGAATTTTCAGCGGTTCAATCGAGAGAGGCAAAACCGTTCAGCTCTTAAGCAGCAACCAAAAAGGCACTATTCAACAAGTTTTTATGAGTATGGCAACTGACCGAGTCTTCATCGACCGCGTGCCAGCCGGCAACATCGGAGCTATCTCCGGTCTTCCATCCATCCACGTTGGAGAAACCATCGCTGAAGAAGGTGCAGATGTACACTCTTTCGAAGGCTTAAACTACGTTTCAGACCCAGTCGTAACGGTAGCTGTAGAACCAGAAGACGTCAAGGACTTACCCTTATTCGACAAAGTCATGCACAAACTCACAACCGAAGACCCAAATCTGCACTTCATAATGAACAAAGAAAGCGGAGAATTCCTCCTTTCAGGTATGGGTGAACTTCACCTTGAAATCACCGCTTACCGAATGCAGGAAGCAGGCTTAAAAGTCAAGCTCAGCAAACCAATCGTCATCTTCAGAGAAACCATCAGTCACGATTACAAGGGACCCGCAATCATGGGTAAGAGCCCCAACAAACACAACAAACTCTGGGTAACCATCGACAAGTTATCTAACGAAGTCATTGAGGCAATTAAATCTGAAAAAATAACAGATATGCAAAGCAGGGACGAACGAACCAAAGTCTTAAAGACACTTGGCTGGTCACCAGACGAAGCCAAAGGCGCTGTAGCAGTTGAAGAAAACTGCATACTCTGCAACCGCATCCGCGGACGCCAATATGTAGAAGAAATCCTCGACCACATCAAAACTGGCTTCCGAGAAGCAGTCCATACTTCCCCACTCGCCAAGGAACCAGCATACGGCTTAAAAATTAACCTTGAAGATATAACCCTCCATGAGGACCCAGTCCACCGCGGACCAGCACAAGCTATTCCCATGACGTGGAGACCAATCTACTGCGCCATACTCCTAAGCGACCCGAAACTGCTCGAGCCATTGATGAGCTTCGAATGTAAAGTTCCAAGCGAGTATGTTAGTGCCGTCATCACAATGCTAAACAAACGCCGCGGCAAAATCCTAGACATGCCATCAGAAGACGACATAATTACCGTGAAAGCAGAAATGCCAGTTTCTGAAAGCTTCGGCATCGCCGATGAATTGCGAGGTTCAACTTCAGGCAGAGCATTCTGGGCTACACAATTCAGCCGCTGGGCATATGTTCCAGAACAAATGCAGGCAGAAACCATAAAGAAGATTCGTGAACGCAGAGGATTACCACCAATCCCGCCAAAGCCAGAAGAATACTTCGAGAAAGAATAATCTCTTTCTTTCTTCTTTGTTTTCTTGTTTCAGTTTTCTGAAAAATTCATGTATTTTGATTTCCTTTGGCAAGATTTTTCTCAGAAGGAGGAAGGCTTTAAAGCCAATTCCAAGTTAAGGTTTAGTGACAGCTTATGAAGATTGTTGGAATTTCTGGAAGCCCAAGACACCAAGCTACCGAACACATGCTCGAAGAGGCCTTAAAACTACTTGCAGAAAAAGGCTATGAAACTAAACTGTGGACGGTTCGCGGAAAATGGGTCGACTACTGTGCACATTGTGACTATTGTCTCAAAAACAAAGAATGCGTCGTTCAAGACGACCTTCAGGAACTCTATGCACTGCTAGCCGATGCTAATGGCATTATCTTTGCAAGCCCCGTCTACAACGGCGGAGTTAGCGCCCAAACCAAAGCCGTTATGGACCGAATGCGAGCCGCAGTTGCAGCCGACAAGAACTTTTTTAAGGGCAAAATCGGCATGGGCATCGTGTCCGGTGGCGACAGAAACGGCGGACAAGAATTCGCTCTCATGCAAATCCACAACTTCTTCATAATCAATGGCATGATTGGGGTTGGCGGTGGCTTTTTTGGGGCTAATTTAGGCGCAACATTTTGGAGCAAAGACACGTTGGAAGGAGCCCTTCAAGATGAAGAGGGTTTTCGAAGCCTAAAGAAAACCACAAAACGCTTTGCCGAATACTTGGAGCTTTACGGTAAAAAATAAGGTGAATGTTATGGCTGAAGTTAAAATTAAGAAAACTAAAGTTGCCTGGGGTATAACTGGCGCAGGAGATAAAATAGCTGAAATTATCGAAACTATGAAAGATCTGAAGCAGCAATCCGAGGGCGTTGTGGAAATCGACGTTTACGTCTCCAAAGCAGCTGATACGATGCTTAAATTCTACCGTTTGGACGAGGAGTTAAAAAAGAGTTTCGCCAAAGTAACCGTTGAATCGAATCCAAATTCGCCTTTTCTTGCGGGTTTGATGCAGAGCCACAAATACGAGTTTCTGCTGATTTTTCCAGCATCTTCAAACACAGTGGCTAAACTCGTCAATGGCATCGGAGACACACTAATAACGAACTCAGCCATCATGAGTCTCAAAGCATTTGTGCCAGTCTGGGTAATGCCTGTGGACTATAAAGAAAGCGTCATCTCAACTAAGCTGCCTAACGGCAAAGACATGAGGATCCGCGTACGTAAAGAAGAAGCCGAGCAAGTGCGCAAGTTGGAAGCAACTGAGGATGTGCATGTTTTCGAGAACCCTGCCAAGGTACATGATGCCTTTTTGGAGTGGCTAAAAACCGTCAAGCAATAAAAAAACTTGGCTACTATTACCTACGTGCTAAGATTGCGAGCATGTAAATGGCGATTACAAAGTTGATGATCACACTTAATCCATTGAGAAGAGCGATGGATAAGCCGAAATAAAGTAGATTGAAGGCGTTAAAAGAGAAAGCATAAATTACTGTGAAAACGGCGATTGCTAAACCATGTTTTTTTAGGAGCAACAAGCTAACGGTTGAGATAATCCATAGTATAAGCAAGATTGAGTTGTTAGGATCTGCTGCATCGTTGAAAACTGTTAATTCAAGGGTCATAAAGACAATGTTGATAATCATCCAGGCAACAATCGCATAGATTGCGGGTGCTCTTCTTTGTCTAATGTTCGCCATACAATTCTTTTCAATTGAGTTAGCATTTAACTTTTACCAAGGAAGTAACCGGACATATCTCTTATATGATGGATTTTTGGACTTCGGCTAGTTTCCTTGTTTGAATAAAGTATTTTAACTTAATATCTTTGTATTTGGAAACATTTCAAGCAGGTTGTTTGCTTTGCCGTTCCAGAGTGCTACAGAATATGTTATGATGCGGTTCTTTCGCTTTTTTACCCGACTGCCCTTGAGGGAAATAATTCATTTGGTTGCTCAGACAAAACCATTTATGGATTACTTTAAAGGTTTCGAGAAAAACCGTGCTGTCCAAGGAATATTCGGTAACCAAACAGAGGAAGTTATCAAAAACTTGAAAGTGGATTTCATTTGGTTTGGATATATGGGAGTCAGCGACGGTGATGGGCACTTAATGGTAAACAAACGTTACTTAAACACTGGAAGGAAACAAGACATCTACCTTGACGTTATCCATGAACTTTGCCATGTAAAACAGCATATGGATGGTAGAAACCTGTTTGACCCACGTTATGACTACGTGGATAGACCAACAGAAATCGAAGCCTACCGGTACTCAGTATTAGAAGCCAAACGCATGGGGTTAAGTGCTTCGGAAATTCGCCTCTACCTTAAAACTGAGATGATGAGCTCACAAGCTTTGGACAGGCTGATAACTAACATGGGCATAGAAATTTGAAACTTCTTGGAAAAATAATGTATAGTGGGGTCGACTAGTTTTAGTCTTACGTTTGAATCCTACAATAGACTATGCAGCGTGTGCCAGCGAACTAATCCGGTGTATACGGAAAAGGCAAGGATTGCAGCTAATAACAAAGCTTTGAATAAGGTAACGTTTTGGAAAAGGGAGGCGACCGTAAGTACAGCTGGTAGAACACTAAGCAGCAAATATGTAACTGGAAAGAGCCTCAAAGCCCTTCGGTTAACATTTGCTGTGCCTGCTTTCTTGAAGAAGAGCTCAGGCAGTTTTCCCATTCCGATTGTACAGGTTTTGCAGAAGTAGCATGTTACACAGCCATGTTTACCCAACTCATAGAAAACCAAAAATGCAGCTAAACCAAAAAACAACACAGCAGCCAATGGATAGAAAAGCGCGCAGGAAAGGGCACCTAACCCGATCCAAAGAATAATAGTCAAATTACCGAAAACCAATTCAGTTTTTGAATAATCCTTTGTATACCTACCAGAAGTTTCTGCCATAATTTTCTCATCTTGTGCATTTTTCCTGAAGGATTTTTTTGGTAACCCGTAAAGACAAAGCTGCTGCAGTTAACATTGTCGGTAAACCTTGAGAACGAGGCATCAATGAAAGGTCAGCAACCCAAAGATCTTGAGGTAACCATGAAGGATGCATTGATTCAACGTCGTCTTCAGTTAGAGGTACAGTTCCGCCAAGATGGCCTCCGTGAATCATGCCGTCAACGAAGGGACCTTTTACTCCTGAACCTTCCATGATCTTTTTTGCCTCATTTTTTGCTTTATCGAGACTTTCATAGTCTGCTTTAGACAGAGACTTTGAGACAGTGCCATCCGCGGCAACAACGCCTTGTTCAGTGTCCGCCAGTTTAATCATCATGCCAACCCTATCCTCAGCTGATACATCTTTCCAGGGTTTATGAAACCAATACGATAACAAGTCGAAATAAGGTGACAGAATGTAGTTATCTTTCTTTATGAACCAAGCCATGGGCGGCTCATTCAACATCTTTGAATCCTTCTGCACTCCGCCCACAGTGAGAACGACGTCAATCCACAAGTTATCTCTTGCAGGCAAATCGGATGCTTTCAAAATCTGGGCTGTCCCAATACCGCCAGCTGACAATACAACAATGTCAGCGTTGATTTTCTTGTGTGACGACCCATTAGAAACCAATACTCCAGACACGCGGTTGCCTTCGACTAACACTTTTTGAACTATTGTATTTGTCATCAATGAGATGCCTCTACCTAGAGATTCTTTGTAGACTCGCCTGCTATCCCATTTGGCACCTGTTGTGCAACCCAACTCACAGTAGCCACATCCAACACACTTGCTTAAGTCATCAACTTTTGGTGTCGGCTTAGGTTTATGACCCAACAGTTCTGCGTGATCATACATTTGCTGAGTAAGAGGACGCCACCTTTCCCGTGGTATAGGTGCGGTCGTTAGGGATTTTTCGATTTCTTCAAATTCTTTAGAGAGGTCAAGCCCGATTTCCTTCAGACCATTCTCCGCCCTAACCATGTTACCGCATGAAATTGATGTGCACCCTCCTTCTGTGACACCTCTGAAAATAGCCAAATCTTGGGCACGAGTAACTCCGTAGTGCGGAAACACATGCGTGATTGAGTTTTCATCCTTTAGAAGCCATGAACCCCTGAGAGAGCTAAGCCATGAAACCTTATGCGTAAGGGGACTAAATGGCTTGCCAGCCTCTAAAATTGTAACTTCAAAGCCATTCTGAGCCAGTTCACGAGCTGCTATTGCTCCACCAGCCCCAGATCCAACTACAATTGCTTTCATGCTACCTTCTCCTTTTCATTAAACTGAATTTTTGCTCTGCAATTCTTACAGCCACTTGTCATGTATTCTTCAAACTTCATGATCACTTTTTGCTGCAATCCATTTATAACTCCTTCGTCAGTAGCACTCAAAACTTCGCAGGTTAGCTTAGAATATTGTTCAGCTAACGCACATTTGCTAATGATTGCTACTGAGTTCGAATTATCCGTCGTTTCTAAGTTGAACTCTATTCCCAAGACGCGATAGAGGATTTTAGCTGCTTTGACCAAATCTTTTCGGTTATCGCTGACTCCAAGCTTGCTGCGGGTTTGTTTGCCCAGATTCTTTCCAGCCAGAAACATAGCTTCTCTACCCAATTTAACGGCTTCTTCCCGCCCCAACTTCGCTACTAACCTTTCAATTAATTCTGTGTGCGTTTGAGCCATATTTGCTCTCTGCTCTTTGATGGTTCCAGAGGATTGCTGTTTTGTGTAGACATTGACTTCTTGAGGAGAGTGTTGTGCAAGTATAACTCGTAGTGCTGTGATTGTTTGGTTAGATACGTTTGCGAGTTCTCTGCGGATTATGAAATTTGGAGTCCACCAACCCAAAAAAAGTAACCTAAACCCCACGTCTATTCACCCGGCTTCTCCACTCCNCCTACATGTAATTCGCCCTCAGGGATGGCTCCATTGTATAGCGATTCAATAATTTCTTTATATTTTTGAGAAATAACGATCCGTTTCAGTTTGAGGTTTGGTGTCAACTCCCCGTTTTCAATGCTTAAGTTGTTGGGAAGTATTGCCCACTTCTTTATTTTCTCTGGGTTTGAGAGGCGCTTATTCATTTCTTCCATGGCTTGGTCGATAGATGCGAGGGTTGATTGGTCATAGTGTTTTTTGTCTACCCACGCCAGCGCGGAGCAGTATGGTTTTGACTCACCTATCATCATGGCTTCGGTAACTTCAGGTAGCTCTCTTATCATTCCTTCAATCTTCCCAGAATAGATACATTTGCCNTAAGAAGTCTTAATCAGTTCTTTTTTGCGCCCGTATATGATGAGGCTTCCTCCATCGCTTAATTTGCCGATGTCGCCTGTCATAAGCCAGCCATCTTTGAAAGGTGGCTCAAGTGACTTGTCAAAGTAGCCCACAGTGACCTGTGGACCCTTAACCATTATCTCCCCATCTTCAGCTATCTTTACTTCCGTGAAGGGCATCGGTTCGCCTACTGTACCTATCCTATTTCTTCCCAGCCGATTTATCGTGACCAATGGTGCTTCGGTCATTCCATAAGCATTATGGATTTCTATACCAAGTTTGCGGTAGTTTTCAAGAAGGTCTTCGTCACAGCTCGCAGAACCTGCTATCAGTTGTGTACATTTGTTCAAGCCTGCTCGTTTTAGTGTCATATTTCTAAGAACCCTTCGGATAGCTCGCTTAATCAGGGTACTCTTTGTTCTAATGTAGAATCTTCCAAATGGATTCTTCTCCAGAACTTCCCAAACTTTTTCGTAAATGCGCGGAACCGAAAAGAAGACAGTGGGTCTAACAAGAGGCAGTTCGTCTTGTAATTTTCTAAAGTCTTCCAAGAAATAGAT
>JGI20215J15232_1000282_pt1 | contig 11119 bp, 10 predicted proteins | sample WetSurMetagenome_2_FD_15232 | JGI IMG/M metagenome (IMG submission 15232) | reverse complement strand
CTTTGAACTCTCTTCACGGGGCGGGAAGGCATAATTTCCTCCGTTTGGAACACAATAGATCCTTTCTTCGGGATAAACCCCCCTGAAAAGGTACCTGAGCTTTTTCCCGAGAACAATTATACCGTATGTTTTTCTGAGCACCACAGAAGTATAAGTACGTGTCACAACTGATGCGTGGTCGAGCCAGTTCCTGAAATTACTCCCGTGTAATGTCAGTAAAACACGGGAGCTATAAAGCCTGGAAAGAAGTATGAATATCGAATCTTTTAAAAACCCGGGGGTGGTTTGACTTATCGGCATGAAGATGAGATCAGGCTTTGTTTTCCTCAGCAGCCGGTATAAATCATGGTATAGCTTTAAATTAATCAGGGCTGTTCTTAAAGTGGGTCTTCCCAGGGTTGCTATGTTCTTGTGAACATTATTGTTGAAATGGATCAAATCATATTCATTACCGAGAGGCGAATTTAGGAGGATCTCGCTCCAGATCGTTGTTCCATAGAATGGAGGAGGGAGTTTGCTAATAAGAACTATCTTTTTTTTCTCCATAAAGGCGGTAAAGTGGTTTTAAGGCAAATGAAAAAGCAGGAAGGCTGACATATAAAACACTGGGATAAATGGTTGGATATGCCGTTACAGAGTAAAGAAGTATCAATGCTATTACCGACGTCAAAAGAAATTTTTCGGGAGTCTTCAGGAATTTCAGCCTTCTGAAGATCAGATAAAGGAAATACAGGAATAAAGCCAGACCAATTACACCTGCTGCAAGCATGATCCTTAACAGGTCATTATGGATATTTGACTCCATCAGGAGATCAAAGCGAGATTCAATCCCGTAGGCGCACCCGAAAGCAACAGCAAATGGATTCAGCCTGAAAAACATCGGAATAAAGACCTCCCACCTGCTCATCCGCCCGTGGAACATACGGGCCGATTCTGCATGGCCCTGTAATGCAGCTATTTCAGTATTAAGCTGAGGTTCGATGTAGTCCTGGGTAATCTGGTTGCCGAAGAAATACCAGAAAGCTAAGATCATTATCATGCTGCTGAGCATAACAGGCAGAGATATTTTCCTGGAAAAGTAGAGAAAGATGGCTGTTATAACGAGGATTATTGCCATGGTAGCGATATGCTGAAGACTGGCAAAGGTCGCAAGAACAACCACCAGACCAAGGAAGTATTTCCAGATATTTCCTTTCCCAATAGAGGCACTCCGGAGATACAGGTAGGTATTTGCAATATATCCCAGTGAAATGTAAAATGCTATATTTTGTATCGTATCATAAAGCCCTTTGATCCTGAAGTTACCGGAAAAAACGACCATGGCTATAATAATGAAACAGGAGTAGAGGAAGGTTGTCATAATGCCTTCAATATCACCATCGGTTCTGACAAATCGCGCTGAAAAAAAGAAAAGAAATACTATTGTGATGTATTTCATGAAGATTGCTACGGTGCCCGTACTCCAGGTATGCTTAAAAGTAAAATTCAAAACAAGCCCAAGAATGTAAATTACCGCCCATAAAGTAAAAACCTGGTATGGGCGCATTTTTGACTTATCAGTCCGTCTCTGGACAATAACAAGCCATGAAAGCAGGATTGTCAGGATTCCGGCCCAATAAAGGGGGGATAACAGGGGAGATATCCTTTTAAGTTCATAGAACTGGTCTATGAAAGGCCGAAGGATCATTAACAGAATAAACCATCTGTATCTCCACGGAAGTGATACAACCCACCTGTACCAGAGTCTAAAAGGCATCAGGACAAATAATAACGGGATAAAACATTCTGATCAGCGCTTCAAAATGCATTTCCCGCAATATTCAAAAATTAAATTGAGGAGCGGGATCGCAGGGAGGGAGATCAGATTATTCTTGTCAGAAGCGATTGATATGAAAACTCTCTTCTGTTATTGGTTTCGATTTTCTTCCGGACCTCTTCACTGAACCGGTAAGTTGAAATCACGGATGAAATTGTATTTGTTGAATCTTCATTCAGAATATTGCCGTTTGTGCCCTCCCTTATCAATTCACTCTGGGGAACATGCCTGGGAAGGAAAACCGGCAATCCGGTCCCCATACCTTGCTGGATCGATGCTCCGGGGTGAAACCATATACCATAATCTGCTGCAGAGAAATATTTGTTAAGGAGTTCATTTTTCAGGAATGGAAGGCAGAAAATATCTTCCTTCAGGTTGTTATCATCAATGAGTTTTTCAATTTCAGATTTATACGGATTGTCAATAAATCCAATCAGCAGGTAGGCTACGTTGATCTTCCTGACCAGGAAGAGACTGTTAATAATTTCACAGATCCTTTTTGAACCGTCAATTCTTGTAGCAGTTATTAGAACTACTTTATCTTCGGGAATTCCAAGTTCTATGCGAGCGCGGATCCTGTTGTCAGCGGAAAAAAAGAAATCGTCAGAATTAAAGCCCAGAGGAAGCCTTATCTTTTTAGCATTTAACAGTCCAGTGAGAGAGGAGCCAAGGAATTTTTTTATGATTTCTTCACTATCAGACGTATAAAATATAATTTTTGAGACGTGTCTCACACTTTTCCTGAACAGGAATCCCTTTATTCCGAAATTTATTAAAAAGCTTACTATTTTTTTGTGTAACGGGTTTGTTCTGACCCAATGTGACATGCTGTAATTCTGGCCGATGAATGCCATGATCCTGAATTCATTGGCGATCCTGCCCGTGAGGAGAGGTATTGGGAAAAAGTCGCTTACCCCTACCAGTAAAATCAAATCAGGCTTAAAAGTCTTGATGCTCCTTACCAGGTTCAGGCTGATGATATTTGATCTCACCCTTATCAAAGTTCTCAATCTAATGATCCTGATACTTTCTTTTGAATTAGGCAGGCGAATGATTTCCTCCGGTTTTAACGGGTTTTTTTCAGATTTATAGTTGACCGGATAATGTAAAGATGTAAATACGGTAACTGTATGCCCCAACCCTGAGAGAACCCTTGCTAACCCTTCCTCGAGATAGCCAAGCGAGGGAATAAAGATTGAAGATACCAGGGCAATTTTCATTTTCTTAATTATACAAAGATCCAAAGAGCTTTTTTTCGGATTCCCAGGAATACAATTTGCTGATGTCTTTATTAAATCTGGCAGTTGAAGCATTCAGTATGATCTGCCTGGCGCGGTCCAGATCAAAAGGGACGATCAATCCTGCATTGTGTTTCAGGATTATCTCTGACTGATCAGGGATTTCTGAAGAAATTACGGGGAGATCCATTGAAAAGTATTCGAACAGCTTATTTGGCAATGAATGGTAGTAAGAAACGTAGATCGGTTCAATCAGTGAAAAACCCATATAGAAGAATTTTGCCACAGAATGCAATTGCTCAATTGGAAGAGAGAAAAATGCACCATAACGTTGGCTGATGTTGCACTTTTCCGCCTTGGATTTCAGATAATCCAGCTCCGCCAAAGATTTTGCACCAAAAGTAACCATTCCGTATTCATCGGGGAGTTCCCTTAACAGATCAAATATGAAATCAAGGCCCCTGCCCTTTTGCGAGTTGGTCCCCAGATACAGGAACAGCTTACGATTTAAGTCTGTCTGGGTTGTCAGGAATTTTATTATCTCACCGGAAGGTGCCTGCACAGTAATACTTTTAGTTTTGTCAGGGATGTTTCTTATTACCAGAATATTTTTGGGGAAATGCACCCTGTAAAGTTGTGCAATTCCCGGGGAAACGGTGATCATTTCATCCACCTTCTTTTTGATGACCTTGCGTTCAAACGCGGCTATCCGTTTCCTGACCAGAAGAGGGTACCGATGAAGGTATTGAAGGTCCTGGAAATACTCATGACAGTCATAAATAAGCCTTGAGCCAAAAAGAGTTTTACAATAGACGCCAAGAAACAAAGTATTATAATCGTGACAATGAACAAATTGAGGCTTAATTATCTCTGATATCCTTTTTGCTCTTTTTTTGAAGCTCCTGTAATTTAGATAGTTTCTTAGTTGCTTTGGGAATAAGTAATTCTTTTTAATGACAATCCTGATCACCCTGAATCCTTTGCCGGTCACTTCCTCAAGAGGTAAGCCCGGCGAATGATATGCAAGAAGAGTAACATCATATCCCATTTCCTGTATGGCATCAGCAGCACGAAAAACCCTGTTGTCGGGATTGAATGAGTTGTATACTGCCATCAATACTCTCCTGCTAGTCTCCATAAAAGGTTTTCTCGAAAGTTTTTTTCAATGGTTTCCATTCCGGTGTGTCAATATTGGAGTTGTGCCATAAAAACACAAAATTTCCTTTAAATTTTTTAACAGTCTCTTTGAGAGAAGTTATCTGGGAATAGACTTTTTCGGGCTTTTCATTCCTGAATGATGTATCCATCACTATTAACGGTCTTTCAATTAGTTCCAACTCCTTCCTTGAAATAAAATCAAAAACCGGAAATTCATGACAGGTGCCGCATCTGAAACCGGGGAGATCTGGGTAATACATACTGCTCTCCACTTTAATGCATGCTTCCTCTAGAAGATTAAAAGTACCTGGAATCTCAAATCTTAAATAGTGATTTCGGCTCTCATCAACATCATGTTCTGTTACAGATGAAAGATCACATTTTTCATTTTTTAATTTAATTGAATTATTATATGAGTTATAAGAAATATGTACTCCGATAGAATGTCCGCGATTAATAATTTTTCTGATTAAGTCCTGTACCGATGGACATTGGATTGAGTAATTTCTTTCATATTCAGTTTCTCCCCCAGCTATGAAATAAAAGGTTGCTGTTTTTCCTGAATTTTCAGCTTTGTTCATGAGGTAATTAAAAGTATTACATGGATCATATTTAAGACATAAGAATCCCATGTATGAACCTAGTCTTGAAAGAGCTAGTGCTGGATTTTTTCTTTTTAAAATATCACCTGTAAGGTTCCTGAGAATAGCTTTTCTATTTACTTTATTCCAATATGAAATTTGATCAATGTCGTGTGTGGGAGTAATTTTAAATACTCTAGTTTTTCGTATTCCCTTAAAGTTCAATTTCAAGAGCAAGTTCCATAATAGCTCTCCATACTGATCGACAACAGGAGACTGAATATAATTCCATTTATACGCAAGACTTTCTGTACTTATAAAACGGTTATGAGCATCATGCTTATTGACCACAAACTCTTCCCAACGGGTAAGTGCAAAATAAGCAGAGGCAAAAATATCGGCCCAGAGAATTATTTTGTTATTATCGTTTGTCACTAAGTTTTTGCCAAATATTATGGGCACATTTTGATAGCCGGTAAATTCATTCAGTAAAAGATCTATACTCTTTGGGATATATTCTTCCTTAAGGTACCCCGTTTTTTCATCAATTGTTGAAAAGAAATTATCCTTNATAATAAGGAAGTTGGAACCATCAACATCGATCCTATAATCCCGGTCAGTATGTACTTTAATGATAAAGTCAGTGCCTAAATAATTACCGAGGATGGCTTTAATTATATAAACCCTTTCACTTATGAAGCTATCAGGTGCAGAAACTATTAACATTGTGATTAATTTCCCAATGAAAATATGTTGGAATAATTATGATTTTTTGAAATAGATGAATTTTGCGGGAACTAGTATGAATTCCCAAATTAACATGAAGATTACTAGTGTTTTATGATAAAAACTTATCTCTTTATTAATAAGTATTTTTTTTAAGTGAAGTCTAATTAATGTCCAATTATGCTCCGGGAAGAAAAGGTAGGTTCTTATAATATTTTTAAAACCGATTTCTATTAATGTTTTGGAAACAGTTTTTTTATTTTGAGGTTCTGAAACTTCTAACAGAGCATCATAAACTGTAAACCTTGCTGCAATTTTCTGTTCTTTATTTGTCGAGAAAATAGTTGATTCATTATGTAATCTTCTAAATGTCAGTACAGTATCAACAAAATATATATTGCCAAATTGCATAATTTGATGGTAAAATAAAGTGTCCTCTGAAAACTTTAGTCCTTCGTTAAATCCGCCACATAAATAATAAGTTGACTTTTTAAATACCACTGAGCTGGAGGATATTGCGATTCCCTTAATTAATTTCTTGAACGGATCGAGGATTTTTCCTCCTTTAATGTTGCTTTTACTATAGAGTGAATTTTCAAGGACGATTGTTTTTAATTCAGAATTAATAACTCCTGCCAGGCTATAAATTAATATTACATCATGATTTCCAATCAGTATTCCATTGACCTTTTCAAGGTTTTCTTTAAGCCACATGTCATCCGAATCCAATAGTGCAATCCATAGACTTTTAGCAAAGTGAATTCCGAGGTTACGGCTGGCGCTAACTCCCTTGTGCGTAGCCAGAGGATGTTGTAAGGTCCTGATCCGGGAGTCTTTTGTCTCCCATTTTTTGGCAATTGACAGAGAACTATCTGTCGATCCATCATCGACAATAATTAATTCCCAATTAATGAAAGTTTGATTGACAACACTTTGGATTGCTTCGTCAATATATTTCCCTCCATTATATACAGGCATTATTACTGAAAAAATAGCACAATTGTTTTCAGCAAGGCCAGCCATTTTCAAGTTGAATTTGCAGATAAATTATTAGATATAAACTTATTTTATGCAAACAGAGGAGCGATTGCGATAGTACCTAACTCTATCACAGGTAATTGCGGTCCCTGATATCAAGGCTATTTAACGTGATTGTATGAGGTTTCGTAGAATGCCTGACAATGGATATCATGATATTCAAATGTTCGATTTAAGGACTTAATCTGTAATTGAAAGCTTTCTTGAAAAGAATGATTTAAATAGCAACCGAATTGCTTTCAAAGTACTTAAATCATTAGTTGTGATATCCAATTTTACCAGTATAAAGAAATACTGAGTACAACTTTTCAGTCTGAATTTTTTAAATTCCAATACGAACAATCTGGAAAGTGTAGTTTTTATTGATTTATAAATAAATTTGTGATATTGAGAAGGCAAAATCCTCAGAAGTGATTTAAATGTATTGATCCTGTTTTTTAAGCGGTTGATGACGTCCAGACCACTATATGCCCCTGAAGAACTTGTACGATAAGCAGCTGTCACTGAATTCAGATAACCAATTTCCCCTTTTGTTGACAGGATAGAAAATAGAAAAGTGTCACCATTGCAAACGGATGCAAGTTCCTTCATTACGTCAGGCCGATAATCGATAAATGATCGTCTGAACAATACTGTCTGGGTTGGCGGTGTAAAGGAACCTATAACATCTTCAGGGCCTAAATTTCTCCGTTTGTCCTCGGGAATTAAAATTGTCTGTATATTCTCATTTTCGGAATCAATTACTATTCTGTTGGTAAAACACATTGAAAAGGCAGGATTTGATTCTAAAAAATCTACCTGCTTTTGCAGCTTATCCGGATCAATCCAAAAATCATCACCTTCCAGCATGGCAATATACTTGCCCCTGCAAGCTTCCAGAACTTTTATTTGATTTGCTTTAGCGCCAATATTTTTTTTGTTAACAATTAGATTTACTAAGGATGGATACCTTTTAGCATAAGATATCAGGATATCGAGTGTGTTATCGCTTGACCCATCTTCACCAACTATTATTTCATAGCTGAAGTTAGTTTTTTGCATCAAAACACTATCGATAGCTTTTGCAATATATTTCTCATGATTATAAGTCATCATGAAAACTGAAACCATAATTTCTGGTAAATTATCCATTCCTCAGAACCATGCAAATCTGATCATTTTTTTCAGAATCAGAATTAAATCCGCACCTATTGTAAACCTTTATTGCGGGGTAATTATTCCTATTAACGTACAAGTAAATCTCGTTCAGCTTTAAAACATTGAAACCGTATTTGATAATAAGTTCTGTGGCTGTAGTAGCAATGCCTTGTCCCCAATATTTCTTTTCTCCGATGAATATATGAAATTGAGCTCTTTGACTTTCAATATCAGTTAATTGGACATTGCCGATGTACTGATTGCTATCCTTGAGGCATATTGCAAATCTTTTCTCATTCTTGTTTTTTAATACGGAGATTAGCCAATCCCTTTCACTATCGATTGTTGTAGTACCACTTGGCTGATAACCGGTTAACAGCCATATCTCAGGATCATTTCTCCATAAATAGGATGTTTCGGCATCTTCAATCTGTAATGGCCGTAAATAAACATCAATCATTTAAAATAAGTGCTAATATATGCTCCATGTCAGAAATGTCGTACCGTTGATCAACAGGTAGTGGAATTAATTCTTTTGCCAGATGATATTCAGTCATCTGGTCATTTGTCCATGAAAGTACATTTGGCCAATATTGGGCAACGAATACCTTGTTATGAATCAGGTGTTTTCTTAAATGAATTTCACTCGTCCAGAAAGGATATACCATTGGTACTTTTACACTTTTAAGGTCGATATGAAGCAGATTCTTATTATTCAAGTACTTGTGCAGGTGCTGAAAATTTTTAAGCCTCTTTTCTGCAATTTTTGCATAATTAACGTTTTGCAGTAGGAGATCTGTAATATTTGACATTTCAAGTATCCCCTTGCCATTTAAGTCTTTTTCATTGGACCTGAATATTTGGTATGAATGTTCAGCTCCATTCTCAATTCTTCCAATCAAATGATCAAACCTTTGAGATGAGTTGTCTTTACCAAGCTTTTCAGGAAGGACCGAATCACAGTATAAATAGGCTCCATCAGGTATTCCAAAGAACTTCCGGGGTGAATAAAACGTACTGACACCTAAAACCTGACGCGTATAGAAGGATTGAGAATTATCTATTATCAGGTTCCTTATATTATTTGAAAGGTATTCTACATAATGATCTTTTATTCCGAAGTAATTAATATAAAGCAAGAAATCATTATAACTTATTGATCCTGGATCAAGCTGCATTTCAAGATTACTATCTATTCCATAAAAACGATATTCTATTCCTAGTTTTATAACTGGTTCGGTAATCACATCACACGTGTACCATGGTATGTAGACTCTTTTAATATTTTTTGATTTCAGAATATATCCAAATGCAGCACGCCCCAGATTTAATTTTATTGCATTCTTATGATACTCTTCCCCCTTGTTTAGTTCTAATTCAAAGTATCCTCCGATATCCTTCATAGTAACTCATATTTTTCAAGCATTTCGCTTACAACATCTTTGGAATTAAACATTAGAACATCAATAATAGATAGTCCAGGTTCGAATCTTGGTCTTTTTTGTTCGTAAGGAAGCAATTTGGGTTCTATAAACTCTAACTTTAAGCCTGCATTATGATACTTGGATTTATCAAAAAAACTAAGTCCTCCCGGTAAATTCCAGTATTCATCAACATTCCCTAAGGCTTTACAAATATTAAGTGCCCATTCATCAGGAGCTGTGGGTCTCTCAATTGCAATATTCATCTGTGAAAAAACGGGAATGGGACCTTTTATCTCAAGATAATCGCAAACCAATTCTAGCGCCGCTTTATTAATTGATGTAATATCCGTATATTCTGCTGAAAACAGACTCCGCATTAAGTCTATTACCGAGTCATAGTTAGGAGAGATTTTCTTGTAAACCATTAATTGCGACAGGATCTTCTGTTTCCAGCTTTGACTGTTATCGATAAGTATTTCCTTAATTATTGTATCCCTTCCATTCTTCTTTAAAATCGGGATCTGTATATAGATCCACCCCTCCTTCTGATTTAAAATACGATTTCTCTCAATCCAACCGTGTCTTATAAACTGAACATTATCAAGCAAAATGAACAGGTCTGTATTTTTTATAAGACAAAAGTAACCCAGGTATGGGAAAAAATATGGCTGCATGATCGCAACTTTCATCCTGATTCTTATTTCTTTAGGACCTCAATTATGCGGTAAACATTCTCATGTGTCAATGAAGGGTAAATCGGCAGACAGATCACTTCATCTGCAATTTTGTTCGCAACTGGCAGATTCTTAATATCTGCTGAAGGTATGCTTCTATAAGTAGGCAGATTACTAATTAAAGGGTAAAAATACCGGCGTCCGTAAATATTGTTTTTTTTGAGTTTTTCATAAACCTGGTCTCGTTGTTGTCCATAAAGTGATCCATTTATGAATATGGGGAAATATGGATAAACATACCGGATTCCTGTTTCTTCTGTATTAAAGGTAATGCCAGGTATATCTGACAGTTGCTTCCGGTATAAATCAGCAATAAGCCTTCTTTTATTTATATTTTCATCTACATATTTAATTTGCAGAATTCCATAAGCAGCTTGCAGCTCATTCATTTTTGCGTTTATTCCGGGAGCAACAACCGTGATTTCGTCAGCAAATCCAAAATTCTTCAGGAAATCAATCCTCTTCTTCATTTTTTCATCATGGCATACAATTGCCCCGCCCTCTATCGTGTTAAAGACCTTTGTGGCATGGAAACTAAGGACCGAAAGGTCACCAAAGTTCAAAATGGAATTTCCATTTACCTGGACCCCAAAAGCATGAGCGGCATCATAAATAACCTTAAGTCCATAAATATCCGCAATCTTTTGAATTGCATCTATATTGCATGGATTCCCATAGACATGGACAGGCATTATGGCGGTGGTATATGGCGTAATGGCAGCTTCAATTTTATTAGGATCAAGATTAAAGGTTTTTGGATCGATATCGGTAAATACCGGTTTTATGTTATTCCACCATAAGGAATGGGTTGTTGCAACAAAACTAAATGGAGTTGTAATGACTTCGCCAGTAATCCTCAATGCCTGTAGCGCTGTAATTAAAGCCATAGTACCATTTGAAAAAAGCGAGAGGTATTTAACCCCCAAATAATCGGCAAGGATCTTTTCAAATTGCTGGTGAAAGGGTCCGTTATTGGTCAAAATATTACTTTCCCATATCTTTTTCAGGTAATCTGTGAATTCATCCAGGGGAGGCAGAGCCGGTTTCGTTACGAAAATTTTATCCATTGATTGAATTGTAAATTGCTTGCAATTTTGATTTAAATCCTTGAGTCCCGAACTTAAATTTTACTGAGTCTCTGATCTTAATCGGATCAAACATAATTTCATTCATTCTAATTTTAATTAATGCTTCCGCAAGGGCACTAAAATCGCCAATATTTGTTTTTATGCCGTTGACCCCCGGGACATACATTTCATCGAACCCG
>JGI20215J15232_1000281_pt1 | contig 11166 bp, 13 predicted proteins | sample WetSurMetagenome_2_FD_15232 | JGI IMG/M metagenome (IMG submission 15232) | reverse complement strand
CTCATCATCAGGATAATAACCAAGGAGTGCAGGGTCACAGTCCCACTCGAATAAGGGTGGGAAGGGATTGGTACTCGCGCTGAAATCCAGCACGTTTATTTTGGTTTTTCACGCTGCTGCTTTCCAGTACCGCCATGAACCTCACGCTTTGGAAAGTCAATATTCACGAAATATCCCTTCTTTTTCCCATTAATTGGTCTGGCTGTCTTAAATGTGTTTTGAGAGCGTTTCAACAAACAAAGAAGAAAGTTTTTATACATTACTGTGTTATTTTGGATCATCTGGTTAAGTCAGACACAAGGGTTCTCTTTGTCTGACATGTGAATGACAATTGCCAGACATATGTCAGAAATGTGAGATACAACGATGATGCAAAGAATCACACTCCGATTGCCCGAACAGCAGATCAATCTGCTCCAGCAGATGGTGGACACAGGGGAATATCCCAATGTATCAGAAGCGGTAAGGGCAGCGGTCCGTGAACTTGTTGAAAAACGTGCAAGTCGTGTCCTGAAGGAAAGCGACCAGGTTTCATTCAAGGTTTGAGAGGGTAAACATGCAGAGTATTATTAATGATGCGTTAAAAAACGCCGAACTCGAAAAGGAGCTGAATAAACCAAATTCAGCCAATGCAATGGAAGATGATTTCGTAGGCCAGCCCAGGATCGTTATTGTTGGTTGTGGTGGAGCAGGGAACAATACCGTCAACCGTATTCACCACATGGGTGTTTCCGGAGCAGAGACGATTGCCATCAACACGGACAAGCAGCACCTGGACATGATCCAGGCCGACAAACGTATTCTCATTGGCAAGTCCCTGACCAAAGGTCTCGGTGCCGGTGGATATCCGGATGTTGGTAAACGAGCAGCCGAGATGGCCCGCCCAACGCTTGAAGCAGTCCTTGAATCTGCCGACCTGGTTTTCATCACAGCAGGTATGGGAGGAGGTACCGGTACCGGTTCCGCACCCGTTGTAGCATCAATTGCAAAGGAGCAGGGCGCCATTGTCGTTGGAATGGTCAGCTACCCGTTCCAGGTTGAAAAAGCCCGCCTTATCCGTGCTGAAGAGGGTCTTGAGGCACTCGCTGCAGCATCAGACTCGGTTATTGTCCTTGATAACAACCGGTTGAAGAACTTCGTCCCGAACCTGCCTCTCGGCCAGGCATTTTCCGTGATGGACCAGCTCATCGGTGAAACTGTTAAGGGAATATCAGAAACAATTACAGAACCCTCACTCATTAACATCGACTACGCCGATGTCCGTGCAATCATGTCCAAGGGCGGCGTTGCAGTAATGCTCGTCGGAGAAAGCAAACAGCAGAACAAGGCAGAAAGTGTTGTCCGTGAATGCTTGAGCAACCCGATGCTTGATATTGATTACCGCGGTGCAACCGGTAGTCTCATCCACATTACCGGTGGAACTGATCTCACATTGCAGGATGCAGAAGAAGTTGCAACCTCGCTTACCTACGAACTTGACCCCCACGCAGATGTCATCTGGGGAGCCAGAGTCAGGGGCGACATGGAAGGAAAGATCCGTGTTCTCGCAATTATGACTGGTGTCAAGAGCGCGCAGATCCTCGGCACACGGCAGTCCTACAAGACTATGATACAGGACATTGAAAACAAGCGCTCAAATCCAAAAGCGGTTGAGATGCCCCAGAGCAGGAGAAGCAGCAGGGACCAGCCCAGCGGTGGCGGCGTTCTTGAATGGGTAGGATAAGATAACCACGCATTATCAGCATACACATTAAACGTTTCAACAAATACCTCCTCCCGGAACGATCGGGAAAATCTGGTTCATCCGGACCAGTGCCGGTATATATGCTGGCGGAAACCGGATATATAAAAAAAGGAGTTATGGGTTACTCCTTTAAGACAAACCCCTTTTTGAACACATTATTACCGTTTCTTTACATCCTGATCAGACAACAGATCCTGTTTACCGCATCATTTTCTCCGTAGAACCGGCGAAACGCTTAATAATTCCCCGCGCCTTTAAAATATAGTACATTCGACCAGAACTTCGCTGGGAGGATGGGGACGAACCACGTGATCTGGCGCGTTCCGGTATCGGGAGATGAACATCATGAACCGAGTGTTGAACAAAGGCTTCGGACCGGAGTCTTATCTGAATTCTGCGCTAATAGCTATTTCTGGTGTTTTTCGTCCTGCATCCTGTATGCAGATCTGTCATGTGAGAAATTCAAAGGGGGCATTCAGTCACTCTTTTGAAGATATTTTCTTCAAGCATAGCAGATCTGCCTCCCACGCAGGGTAATCGATGAGGAGTAGTAACGCATGTTGAATGACCTGATGGAAAAAAGAAAAAAGATTCTCGCTGAATCAGAAGAACACAAAAACCGCCGCAATGAACTCAATTCAGCTGCAAGCAAGGCAGCCCGGGAACGAAATACCTTAAACAACCAGACCCGGGAGTTTGTGGAAGATGCGCAGAAGAACAAAGATCTCCGGGACAAGTACAACCAGGAAGTCCTTGACTTAAAAGCGCAGCGCAATGAGTTTAATGACAAGGCCAACGTCCTGTTTGAAGAGATCGAAACGTTCAAAAAGGAGCACGGCACGCTGAAAAACCGTGGTGTGAAGGAACTCCAGAAACAGATAGAATTCATGGAGTACCGCCAGCAGACTGAGGTCTTCACAACTGATAAAGAGCGGGAACTGATCGAAAAGATCAAGCAGATGATGGCCCAGGTTCGGGAACAGGAAGCAGAACTCGAACAGAATAAGGAAATACGCGCAAAGATCACGGGAGCCCGCGATTTTCGGAAACTGGCATCCGATCTCCATGCAAAGGTAACCGAAAGCGCCGAGCTTGCACAGAAACACCATGACCTCATGGTGGACTCCTACCGGAAGGCAGACAAGTCACGCGAGGCAGCTGATGCTGCGCACAAGACTTTTGTCGAAGCCCAGGAATCTGCAGACTCCGAGCACAAGTTTTTCATTGCATGCCAAAAAGAACTCCGGGATTATGACAAGGTAATTTCCGGCCTGCGTAAGAAGACAAAGAAGGTCAAGGTCACAAAAGAACAAAAGGCGGTACGAAAAGAAGCCGAGAGTCTTTTCAAGAACTTCAGGGCAGGAGAAAAACTCACTACCGACGATATTTTACTCCTCCAGCGCTCAAAACTTATCTGATCCTTTTTTTTTAATTATTTTACCGTCAGTAATAATTTAATAGGTTTACCGCAATTTTATAGTAGTAATGATTACTGGTCGTACATTAGTCCTGAGTGTTGATCGGGACGATGATATCGGTTGGAAGGCGAAAGTTGAAAGTCCGGCCATCGGTCGTGCAGCATGTCTTGCTGCGGCAAATACCTTAGCTCTTGCTGACCCCGAGGATTCCGATATCAATGCAATATTTTCGGCAGTCAAAATATACGATGAACTGGTTGCAAATGGCGAAGAAGCGGCTATAGCGGTAGTAGCAGGAAATCATCTCCATATGATTGACGGGGACCGCAGGATTGCCACCTCTTTAGAACAGGTGATCAAGGAGACAAAAGTAACCAATTGTATTCTGGTGACCGATGGTGCCGAAGATGAGTATGTGATCCCGATCATCCAGTCCCAGATTCCGGTATCCAGTATCCGCAGGGTTATTGTCAACCAGATGCCGAACCTTGAAGGCACCTATTATATCTTAAAAAAATTCCTTGATGATCCCAAGGTCGCCCGCATGGTTTTTATCCCCCTTGGACTTGCCATGCTCCTGTATGCGATTGCATACCTCCTCGATTATCCCGGTGTTGCTACTATCATCGTAGTGGGTGTCATTGGGGCGTTTCTGCTCTACAAAGGATTCGGGCTTGATGAGATCGTCCATAGTGTTATCGATGCACTGCGTGTATCACTCTCACGGGGACGATTCTCGTTTATCACCTATACAGCGACTATTCTTCTTATCATCATAGGATTTACGAATGGTTTTATTAATGTCTTAAAATTTTATTCTACCGACAACAGTATGGGTCTTTTACTCTACCTGATGACATTTATCTTTGGGTCGATAGAATGGCTTGTCGTTGCAGGACTCGTAACTTCAGTGGGTATTATTATTGATGTTTATACAAATGAACGCGAAGGATTGGGAAAAGTAATCGTTTTTCCCTTCTTTGTTGTTGCCATTGGCTTCATTCTCTATGCGGCAAGCGTGTATATCATCTCTGTGAGTNGCCTTCCAGATTTTCCTCTCACAACGGATGAATCGACAAAATATGTCCTCTACGCAACAGTGATTGGTATAGCTTCTGCAATTATCGGAGTTATTGTCCAGTTTATCGTGAATAAAAGAACATCAGACCAAAGGAAACAGGAAATTATTGAGGTAATGTAAAAGGTCAGGATCTGCTTTGCTGATTGCTGATTTTTAGGAAATCTATTATATCTGCCCCTCGAAAAAAGAGGTAGGGAAACTAAAGAAAATAGTAATATATAATCAAAAAAGGCTAAAATATTTTAAAGATTATTCGTCCTTTTTAACCGGAGAATTATTTTTATCGGTCTGGATTACCTGGGTTTCCGTTGCAAAATATCCCATGCCACCTGGAAACTCCCTTGTCATCGTGAAATTTTTGACTGTCTGGGGAGACTTGACAGAAAGCATGGGAACTGCGACATTAAAAGTATGTGACGGGTACCAGAAAATCCCATTCCCGTATGATAATGAAGCCTCTTCTACCGTAAAATCTGCACTGGAAAGATCGATTCGGTTAATCTTGGCATCTTTATAATTAAGAATCTTCATTAGTTTGTTCTTGAGATCCTGTTTTCCCAGTAAAAAAAAGATGAATCGTGTATTCTCTTCAACCTTATAATCCACATGAATAACGGCGCTGCCATTATCGAGCTGGACCTGGATTTGTTCAACGGTAATATAACTATAGCGATCATCATTTGCAGCCATTACAGGAACCGCCAGGCTAATCGTGAGAATAACCAGCAGCACGACAGCATAGGCTCGCATAGCATAGTACATTCGTGAATACCGTTTAAATTGTTTTGGGAAAGGATAATGCAAAATGGGGCTGTTTTTTACCTTTGTAATTCACTGAATAAAATTACGAGATAATAAAAAATAATCACTGGTGATTGGAGAGGATAATTTCTATCGAAGATACATTAGTCTTTCCAGAATCGGTGTCGATAATTTCCGTTGAAGTAATAATTTCTTTTTTAGTCACTCCTTCTAAGAACCGGTTGAGAGCGATCTCTGCTGTATCCACAGCTCGGGAAATTGCTTTTCCTCTCGCTTTAATTGCTACTTCTTCTGCACCATTGTTAAACTGCGTAATGACTGCAAGCACGTAGTTCATGACTGGCTTGTTGCCAACGAATACGATGTTCTCTTTTTGCTGCATGATAGGTCCCCTTTTTAGAGATATTTCTTCTTGGTGATGAGTTCTGCATTCAGCACACTTGCCCCGGCTGCTCCGCGAATCGTATTATGCCCCATTGCCACAAAGCGTACTCCCTGCCTGAGCCTGCCAACCGATACAGTCATTCCTTTTCCCCTCATCCGGTCAAGACGGGGTTGCGGGCGATCCTTCTCTTCATCAAAGAAGTGTATGGATTCTTCAGGCTGTGTCGGGAGACCTTTAATCGGTGGTTTGTAATTCCGGAACGTCTTTTTAAGTTCCTCGACCGGCTCTTTAATGTCTACCCAGACAGCCATGGTATGGCCATCAATTACCGGAACGCGGTGACAACTGGCACTGACTTTAAACTTTGCATTTACCACCTTATTGCCTTTCAGGGAGCCCATGATCTTAAGACTTTCGGTCTCCATTTTCTCCTCTTCCTGGCCAATGTATGGAATGACATTGTCATAAATCGCCATCGCGGCTACTCCGGCAAATCCTGCGCCGGAGATTGCCTGCATGGTCGCGACCCTGACATCGGAAAATTTGAATTTGCTCAAAGGGGAAAGGGCGCTCACCATCATGATGGTAGAGCAGTTCGGGTTGGTTACGATAAACCCATCCCTGCCTGAATCCCGCTGGACATCAATGAGGCCGAGATGATCGGGGTTTACTTCCGGTACGACAAGCGGTACTGACTGGTCCATCCGGTGAGAACTCGCATTGCTGCATACTGCAATCCCGGCATCGGCAAATTCATTTTCTACGCCCGATGCAATATCTGCAGGGAGCGCTGAGAAAACAAGGTCGACATCCTTCATCGCTTTTGGTGAGGTGGATGTAACTTTGAGTTTTGCAATTTTTTCGGGAAACGGCGTATCAAGACGCCAGTTCACGATCTTTCCATATGGCTGTCCGGCACTGCGTTCAGAAGCGGCAAGCGTCGAAAGATTGAACCACGGATGATCCGCTAACAATTCAACAAATCTCTGGCCAACCGCACCCGTTGCTCCAAGCACTCCAACGTTAATCATGTGTGTCATTTCCTGCGTGTTTTTGTTGTCCCAATGAAATATAACGGGTTGTAAAATTCCATTTCTCCTGCGATAATAAAAACATTGTTTTTTAAAATTAGCGTTTTATTAAAAACAAAATCTTATTCTGCCATCATGGAAAAATAAGCAGAATTTTCAAACATTGCAAAAAGGCAAAATAAAAAAAGTGAACATACCTGAAACGATGCAAAGATTACTTTTTTTAAATTAAAAACTGGTCAGTGGACCAAAAAAGTGTTTCAGGCTTATTCCATATGAATAGCTTCAGACGGGCAGACGTCAACACAGGTTTCACAGTCAACGCACATGTCCTTATCGACTTTTGCTTTTTCATTCTCCATGGCGATTGCCGACGCAGGGCACTCACTCACACATGTTTCGCATCCGGTACATTTACTGGTGTCAACGATTGCAACCAATGAATTCACTCCACTCTATATGTTGGACAGGAGGTAAAAAATAGGTTTCTATTTTGTGTCTTAAAAGTAAAAAATCGGGCATAGGATAATAATCATGACAGGAAAAAAACATCAGAAGAGAAAAAATCCGATTCAGGAAGAGCGTTAAAAAATTATTTTTTAAGACTGAGCACATCACTCATACCATAAATACCAGGCTTTTTGCCAACAACCCATCGTGCTGCATGAAGTGCACCGGATGCAAACACCGACCTGTCATATGCCCGGTGTGAGAGTTCAATCGTCTCAAAATTTTTTGAAAACATCACGGTGTGCTCACCCACAATATCCCCTCCCCGNATGACATGAACGCCAATCTCATTCTGGCGTTCCATCATCCCCTCACGGCCATACAACTTTTTCCGGGAACCTGTTTCTTCTTCGAGAATTTGAAGGATCGTTTTGGCGGTACCGCTTGGTGCATCCTTTTTGTTGCGGTGATGGGCTTCGATTACTTCAATATCGTACTCTTTTAAAAGTTTGCCGGCATCGCGTATCAGCTGCCAGAAGATATTTACTCCTACTGAGAAGTTGCTGGAGATGACCGCAGGGACATTTCCTGTAATTGCTTTTTCCATTTCTGCACGTTGATCGCTGGTAAACCCGGTAGTCCCGACAACAAGGGCTACCTTGTTTCGGGCAGCAATTTTTACATTTTCAACTGCAGCCTGGGCGATGGTGAAATCAATGAGCACATCAGGTCTGGCGCTTTTTATGAACGATTCCGCATTTTTTGATTCGACAATATCGACGCCGAAAAATGAGCCGGGTTTTAAGTTTATTCCCCCGACCAGCTCGAGATCAGATGACTCTTTAACCATCCGGCCAATTGTCTGGCCCATCCGACCGGAAGCGCCACAAACAATTACTTTTATCATAATTACGGTCACCGTGTCCGTAATTTTGGTGGGGTCGGATTTTTCCCTGTTTCAGGTTTTTTCACTGCTGCTGGCGCCTTCTTTGGGGATGCGGTCGAAAGTGCTGCGCCTTTTTTTGGGATGGTGGAGAGAATCTTTTTCAATTGTTCGGTCTTCTTTTCATCAAGTTCATCAAGAGGAAGCCTGACCGGTCCTCCTGCCATGCCGAGAAGTTCAACGCCTTTTTTTACCGGGATTGGGTTGGTGTCAATAAACATCGCCCGCATCAGTGGAGAGAGGGCAAAGTGAAGGACAAGTGCTTTCTGGTAGTCCCCGTGCTTCATTGCCTCATACATGGCGACCATGCGTCTCGGGTCAACATTGGCAGCAACCGATATCACGCCGGCTCCACCGAGAGCCAGGATCGGCAGCGTAATATTATCATCACCGGAGATAACGACAAAATCCTCGTCCTGAGTGTCTTCGATAATTCGCGAGATCTGCCCGATATTACCGCTTGCTTCCTTTATTCCTACAATGTTCGGGTGTCGTGCAAGCTCAGCTACCAGATCGGGTTCGAGATTCTGACCTGTCCTTCCGGGGACGTTATACATGATAACCGGAATATCAAGGTCGGCAAGTTTTGTATAATGTTTTACGAGGCCCGAGCGGTTTGGCTTGTTATAATAGGGGCTGATGACCAGAACACCATCTGCGCCAATATCCTTTGCTGCCTTTGTCAGTCGTACTGCTTCTGCAGTATTGTTGGAACCCGTACCGGCAACCACCGGAATCCTGCCTTTTACCTTATCAACAGCAATTTCGATAACTTTTTCATGCTCTTCAAAGGTAAGTGTTGCCGATTCTCCGGTTGAACCGCAGGGTACAATTCCATGAATACCACAGGACAGGAGAAAATCGATGTTGCGTTCCAGGCCCTGGATATCAAGGGCCATCGCGGAATTCCTTTTAAAAGGAGTTATGATTGCGGGAAGGACGCCTTCGAACATGAATAAGGTTATGAGCGTCTCTTGGTATTTATTTTTCTTGTGATGTACCCGGCAACGCGGTTCCGGACACGCTTACTTCCAATAACTGCAGATTTGCTCAGCTGCAGCTTGTTTTCATCAAAACTGGTGGAAAAATTCTCCCGCTGCTTAGCCAGAAGTTCTGTTCCCATTGACTTGATATATGACGGTTTGATTCCCATGTGTGATTCCTCAAAGTTCTATACTTATAATGCGGTTCGATATCATAATAATATTGTTTGCAACGTCGATTGGTTTTTCACCAAAAATACGGATAATGGCTTCTTTTTCCGACCCGCCATAATCATAACAAACGTCGGGTACTCCTTCTTTGCAACAGGAGGCTACTCCCCAGTCGATCGTGCGAATCCCGGGAGGTGCCTTTGTCCTATCAAATGAACGGCATTCAAAAAGCAGGCTCTCGATAATTTTTATAGTATTTTTTGAAAAACGGAGAGTTGCTGCACTTCGCATGACCGGATCGAATTTCATGGCGGTAAGCACCAGTCGCGCGATATCTTCATCTCCCCCAAATGCAGATGGGCCGGAGGCACGGGGTTTTGCATTCTCATTGATAATCCCCCCCTGCACTGCCGCAACATCTTCTTTATCGCGTGCCCCTCGGATGGCATAACCAAATTTTACTCCTCCGGGGGGGATAAGGCGGACATCAAGAGATTGTTCCAGGAGGAGGATTGCCTGTGAAAGTCTTTCAACTACATCATCGCGTTCAAGGGACGGATCTGACATAATCGTTACAATCATGGACAGGACTGCTAATAAGGGTGTCTTTTCCTTTTTAAAAATTCCCTGATAGTTCGGATATACATATATTCTTTTATAACGAAGATTCTTGCAATGGATGCACGACTTCTTGATGTAATCATCGGCTTATCCGGTTTTTTAATTCTCATTGTAATGCTTGCTGTATTACCTATGGTCATGGTCGCAGGAGTAGCTTATCTGGCCGCAATTGTGATCTTTATTCTCTTCTTATCAGGTGCGGGCTATCTGGTAAATGATAAGATAGTATGACAGGTAATTTTACCTCAATTCTTTTTAAAAATAAAGAAATGATCTTTTTTTCCGTATGATTTTTTTTAGACCAGGGAAAATATTTTCGGCATAACCTGCTTGTAATGTTGTGGTTTACGGAACTACATGCAAGGGCTGGTCAGGAGAGGCAGCTGATGCTGCATTATTAATAATTGTCTGCTGGGATAATGTTAAAGGTTGATCGGGAGAGATTACGGATGCTGCATTATTAATATTTGGTGGTGTACCCTTTGTTTTTTCATTTGATACACATCCGGATACTATCAGGAGACATATTATTGCAATAATGAGTAATCCGTTAATTATTTTCATGGTATGATGATCTTTTTCTCTAACATGATAATTGTGTTTTTTCTGATTGCAAAAAAAAGACAAAAAAAATTACTTGAGAGAAAAGAAGTATGTTATTTGTACTGTGGTTAAAATTTGTTCCATCGTATGCTCACCGAGTTCTGAGACTCTGGAAACAATACAAATACCCGGGAAAGGTAAATCTGATAAACCGGGTTTTTCTCATAGAGATTCAAGAATCAGTTGCAATTTTTTAATACACCGGATGCAGAATTATTCCTTAAAATCACCGCACCGTTCCATGAACCTGTGGTGTGATATTTAAAACCCTTTATCTGCTACAGTCAGTAAGGGTATATTCCGGTTATTACACAACTTAGTAAAAGGAGTTTGTGCATTGGACATCCCACGTATCTTCAACATTACTGAAAGTGCTCACCGCATCCATAACCCGTTCACGCCAGAAAATCTCGCCACTCTCGGCGCAGTGTTGCACCTGGGATCGGGGGCTCGTGTGCTCGATCTCGGCAGCGGTTCGGGCGAGATGCTGTGCACCTGGGCACGCGATTACGGAATCATCGGCGTCGGCATCGACATGAGTCAGTTGTTCACCGAGCAAGCGAAACTCCGCGCTGAAGAACTCGGAGTGGCCGATCGTCTCGAGTTCATCCACGGCGACGCTGTCGGCTACGTCGCCGACGAAAAGGTCGGTGTGGCAGCCTGTCTCGGTGCCACATGGATCGGTGGGGGAGTCGCCGGCACCATCAAGCTTCTGGCGAAGAGTCTCCGCTCCGAAGGAATCATCCTCATCGGTGAGCCCTACTGGCGGCAGTTACCACCGACGGAAGACGTTGCCAAGGGATGCTTTGCCAATGCTATCTCTGACTTTCTCATGCTTCCAGAACTTCTCGCATCTTTTAACGACCTCGACTACGATGTTGTGGAAATGGTTCTGGCTGACCAGGAAGGCTGGGATAGGTACGAAGCAGCCAAGTGGCTCACCATGCGCCGATGGCTCGAAGCGAATCCTGACG
>JGI20215J15232_1000280_pt1 | contig 11190 bp, 9 predicted proteins | sample WetSurMetagenome_2_FD_15232 | JGI IMG/M metagenome (IMG submission 15232) | reverse complement strand
TTGGGGAAACCATCAAACTATCCGTCTCACAGGACATGTTAGGGAGAATCCTGAATGGCTCAGGTATGCCTATTGACAGCGGACCAAAGATCATCCCTGATGAAAAAATGGAGATCATCGGCTCTGCAATCAACCCCTGGGCTAGGGATAGTCCACGAGAATTCATTCAAACAGGTATCTCAACAATCGATGGCCTTCTTACCTTAGTACGTGGTCAGAAGCTTCCCTTGTTTTCAGGTGCAGGATTACCTCATAACGAGATAGCGTTACAGATCACCCGTCAAGCAAAGGTCATTGGTAAGAACGAGGATTTCGCAGTCGTGTTCGCCGCCATGGGGATCACCAATGAGGAAGCCCAATATTTCTTGAAGGATTTCGAACGCACTGGTGCATTAAAACGAGCAGTCGTCTTCATGAACCTCGCAGATGACCCTGCCGTCGAACGACTCATCACCCCCAAGCTTGCACTCACCGCAGCGGAGTACCTTGCCTATTCACATGACATGCATGTGTTAGTCATCCTCACCGATATGACCAACTACGCAGAATCACTTCGAGAGATTGGTGCTGCTCGGAAGGAAGTCCCTGGGCGAAAAGGGTACCCCGGGTATATGTACACGGATCTTGCAACCATCTATGAACGAGCGGGTCGGATAAAAAACAAGAAAGGAAGCATCACCCAGATCCCGATCCTGAGCATCCCTGAGGATGACTGGACACACCCTGTTGCAGACCTTACCGGCTACATCACCGAAGGACAACTTGCTGTCTCCCGAGAACTCCATCGAAAAGGAATCTACCCTCCACTCAACCCACTCCCATCCCTCTCACGATTGATGCGCCTTGGGATCGGACCTGGAATGACCAGAGAAGACCATCGATCCGTAGAACAAGGGTTATATGCCGCGTACGCAAAAGGAAGAGACCTCCGGGACCTCATCGCGATCGTCGGAAAAGAAGCACTCTCAGAAAACGACAGGAAATTTTTGGATTTCGCTGATACCTTTGAGAACCGGTTCATCAGACAAGGACGAGACGAGGAACGCTCCCTGGAGCAGACCTTGGAGCTTGGCTGGGAACTCATTGCCATGGTTCCTGAGAGCGCACTGACCATGATTGATAGGAAAACACTGGAAACATATCATCCGAACTATCGGAAGAAATAAAGGATCAGCCTCTATGGTAAAACAAGAGATAAAACCCACACGGACAGAGCTTATCGCCATCAAACGAAAAATCGCATTGTACGACCGTGGATACAAACTCCTGAAAATGAAACGAGACGGACTGGTCCTTGAGTTCTTCAACATCCTCTCAAAAGCACGGGACATCCGTTCAAAAATCATCGCGGATTACAAAAAAGCAGAGGAAAAACTCATCATCGCAACAGGAGTAGATGGTGAAACATCTGTTCATTCTGTCGCATTTACCCGCAGAGAAGACCCCAAGGTCATCATGGGTAGCAAGAACGTCATGGGAACACTTGTGCCTACCACCGTTGAAAGCGCAACCGTGAAACGACGCATCGACCAACGAGGATATGGGATCATAGGGATGAGCGTCCGAATCGATGAGGCAGCAGATGCTTATGAACAACTCGTCGAAGACATCATAGTTGCTGCAGAGCTTGAGACAACACTCCGTAGACTCATTGAAGAAATAGAGAAAAACAAACGTATCGTGAATGCCTTAGAGTTCCGTATACTCCCTGAGCTACGAAAGAATGAAAGCTTCATCCGTACACGCCTTGAGGAAATGGAACGGGAAAATGTCTTCCGACTAAAACGAATAAAAACAACGATAGCGTGAACTATGATACGAAGTTTTCGGGAAACATTCAAAGACCCAGAGAAAAAAGCAAAACTTTTATTCTGGATTTGGACGTTATCCTTACTCATGACTGTTATAGGGTATAGTTTGATTTTTTATTTTCTGTTTTGGAATCAAAAATAAAAAAAAAGAGGTATCCTCTCAACGAGAGGATGGATGGTTGATTCTTTTACTCAGATTCGTTTGTCTTAATCCTCATTCCATAGAAGGATCGGTACACGAAATACATGGAGATGGCAAGGAACAAGACAAACAGGGAAAGCGTCGCAGGGTTCGCTGAGCTACCGTTCCCAAATTGATTGGTCAATGAGACTGATAACTCCACCGCAAGCAACCCAAACAATGTCGTGAACTTGATAATAGGGTTCATCGCCACGGAGGATGTGTCTTTGAATGGATCCCCGACGGTGTCACCAATGACGGTGGCCGCATGCAGCTCAGTTCCTTTCTCCTTTAGGTCTACTTCAACGACTTTCTTGGCATTGTCCCACGCGCCCCCCGCATTGGCCATGAAGATCGCCTGGAATAACCCGAACAGGGCGATTGCGATCAGATACCCGACGAAGAAATACGGCTCAAGGAACGCAAAGGCGAGGGTGGCGCAGAACACCGCGATAAAGATGTTAAACATCCCTTTCTGGGCGTACTGGGTGCAGATCGCCACGACTTTTTTACTATCCTCCACGGATGCTTTCTCCGCTCCGTCCAGTTTTATGTTCCGTCTGATGAACTCAACCGCGCGATAAGCCCCGGTGGAGACCGCTTGGGTTGAAGCCCCAGTGAACCAGTAGATCATCGCCCCTCCCGCGATCAACCCTAGGAAAAACGGTGGATGCAGTAAGGAAAGGTTTCCAATCAATGCGGGATCCAGTTTATTGGTCAGAAGAATGATGATGGAGAAAATCATGGTTGTCGCCCCCGCAACAGCGGTTCCAATCAGGACAGGTTTTGCCGAGGCTTTAAAGGTGTTACCCGCGCCATCACCTTCCTCTAACAGTTGTTTTGCATGCTCGAAATCAGGTTCAAAACCGAACTCTTTGTTAATTTCTTCTTTCACGTTTGGAACTTGTTCGATTAATGAAAGCTCATAGACCGACTGGGCGTTATCAGCGACCGGGCCATACGAATCAACCGCGATAGTCACCGGCCCCATCCCAAGGAAACCGAAGGCGACTAACCCAAAGGCAAACACGGCTGGGCCAACGATTATCGCCTGAGGTATCATGAGACTCCCAATACCAAGGGTGCTGACGATATAGGCGATTCCCATGAGTAACAGAATAGATAACCCTATCCAATATGCACTAAAATTCCCGGCGACAAACCCAGAGAGGATATTAAGAGAAGGACCTCCCTCACGAGAGGAAGTGACAACCTCTTTGACATGACCAGATTTTGTTGAGGTGAACACCTTCACAAACTCAGGAATAACCGCTCCAGCCAATGTACCGCATGTGATAATAATAGAGAGTTTCCACCAAAGAGTCGTATCTCCTCCCAGAGTGGGAATAAGGAAATATGATGCGATGAAAGTCAGAGCAATGGAGATAAATGAGGTGATCCAAACTAAAGACGTCAACGGTGCTTCAAAATTCATCTTTGTGGCTTTTGCGTAGCGTACACGAGCGATGAGATCATTAATCAGATATGAAAGACTGCTCGAAACAATCATTAATATCCTCATGACGAAAATCCAGACAAGAAGGATGACCTGAATCAACGGATCATTGATTGCAAGCACAATGAACGATATAAGAGCAACTCCTGTCACTCCATATGTTTCAAAACCATCAGCAGTCGGTCCGACCGAGTCACCTGCGTTATCCCCGGTGCAATCTGCGATAACACCAGGGTTTCTCGCGTCATCTTCTTTGATTTTAAAGACGATTTTCATGAGGTCTGAGCCGATATCAGCTATTTTTGTAAAGATACCCCCGGCAATCCGCAATGCTGCTGCCCCAAGAGATTCTCCGATAGCAAAACCGATAAAACAAGGCCCTGCGTAGGAACCAGGGATGAATAAGAGAATCGCAAGCATCATGAACAGTTCGACACTGATAAGGAACATCCCGACACTTATCCCAGCCCGGAGAGGTATTTGATTTACCGGGAGTGGTTTTCCTCGTAAGCTAGCAAAAGCAGACCGAGAATTTGCAAGGGTATTAATTCGAATACCGAACCAAGCGACCCCATAACTGCCTGCGATACCAATCAAACTGAATAAAAGGATAACAACGACTCGGAACGTCTCGAACTGAAGGAGCACCCCAAAATAGATGATGATAACAGCACCGATAAACGCCCAGAGAATAAGCAAGAACTTCCCTTGAGTGACCAGATAGGTTTTACACGTCTCATAGATCAACTCTGAGATATCCTTCATGGATTTATGCACAGGGAGTTGTTTCACACGTAAATAATTAAATAATCCAAACACAAGCCCAAGTAAACAAACGATAAGACCGATTCCTAGGATCAATCGAGCATTAATACCAAAAAACTCAACAGTACTTAGGTCAGGGACGATCAGATTCGCTTCTCCGCCTGCCTCAGCTGCCATCGTTGACGGGGCTAGCAGGATGACAAGACCCGCGATGATCATCAGAAAAGAAAAAAACCGAAGGATCCGCTGTCGTGATTTATTTCCAAAGTCTTTCTTATACTGTTCTATTTTGAATTGGTTTTCCATAGATAAACACACTCCTCCATTCTTAAGGTAGTAACCGGAAACCGGTATTTTCTATTTTAAGATGTCGTTTTTGCAAAAAATCTACTCAAGAGCAACAGAGAAAGGTCTACATCCCCCAGAATTTATTTGTCTTGCGTTTAATATCCATAATCTTATTTAACACATCTTTCTCATCATCGTTCAAAACGTTCATCAGTGTCAGTTTACGGGCGTCACTCTCAGGGATATCCGTAAAAAAGATATCTCCTCCTTTGATTTGTCTACCAATCGTAACACCTTCGACAGAAATAGCCACCTCAGCACCTTGTAATGCTTCCGTGATAGGTTTGTTATCTAGCTGCATTCCTTTGATGATCCCAATGCTTTTTCCCTCTTGATCGACCAAGCGCATATCGACCTTAATACGTCCCCCAAGAACTCGTACCCCAAAAACCGCAGGATGACTGATACGGAAGACATACTCGGGGAGGAACTTAATCATCCCGGGATGGGTAAAATCCTCCCGGCGTTTCTTCTCAAGCTCTTCTTTCTTTTTCGCTAACCACAGGTCATAGTTCTCGATGATTGTATAGATGACGTCCTCATTGAAGATCGTCACCTCTGATTTAATCAATTCCTCCTTTGCTTCTGGTAGGATTTTCACGTTGAACGCAAAAATCACTCGTTCCGAAGGATTGTTTATCGCAGCTGTTTCCATGATGTCTCGCCGAGAAATATTACCGATCTCTACTTTCCTGATGTTGATCCCTTTTTCTCTTGATTCTTTTACTAAAGCTTCGAGGGAGCCGATAGTATCAGCCTTGATGTATAACCCATCTTTGTCTAACTCGATATTCACCTGGGATTGACTTTTTATCTCTTCTATTAATTCAGCCTCATCCCCATGGACGACACGTAATGGTGCACCAGGGACGACCAGGTCGAGGTTCGGAGCAGAAATTTTAATCCCACAAGCAGCATGGACTTCTTTCACACTATCAAAACGTTCCCGAGGGTCCCGGATTTCATCCATTGGTTTCGGCTTCAGTAATGCTTTAATCTTGGTGACCAATGGCTCGTTGCGAGTGCCAAAGATAATCGTATCTTCTTTTTTCAGCACCCCACTATATATTATGGCATCCACCGTGGTTCCCAGTCCTATATCTTCTTTTACTTCCAAAACAGTCCCTTTCCCAGCACCGCTCTCACTGGTCAGCTGATCCTCAAGGAACCGTTGCGCTAATCCGACAAGGACCATGAGTAACTCAGGGATCCCTTCACCGGTTTTAGCAGATAATGGGATTATTGGGATGCTTTTCCGGAAATCCTTTATGTTGAAATATAAATCTGAATCGAATCCTTTATCATAGATCGTTCCGATTAACTCATAGAGTTTCGTGTCAAAGAGGGTTTTTGTCATGGGTCGTTGGTTATCGAGCCGATTCCTTGCAACATCCTGGTTTTTTTGCCAGCCGTTAATCGCGTCAATCTTGTTTGCCGCTAAAATGAATGGTGTTTTATATTGACGAAGAATCGTAATAGACTCATAGGTCTGAGGTCGAAACCCTTCATTGATATCCACGACAAGGATAGCAAGGTCTGCTAAGGAACCCCCACGGGTCCGTAGGGTGGTAAACGCATGATGACCAGGGGTATCGATGAATAAAAGACCTGGGACAGAGAATTTCTTCTCTCCGAGTAATGTGCCACACATCGCATAGATCGCATCGATTGGGACTTCTGTCGCACCAATGTGCTGGGTGATCGCTCCTGCTTCTCGGGCAGCGACCGTGGATCCTCTGATATAATCTAAGAGTGAGGTTTTTCCATGGTCGACATGACCAAGTACACTGACGATCGGCTGACGAACATGTTTATGAGACGCAGACATCAAGGATCACCTGGTTTTGCAGAGCGGTAGGGAAAACATGCTTTAAAAACATATGGGTTGGAATAAAAAATAAATTGAATTTATCCCTAAAGAAACCGTGAGATTGTTTTTTACGGCAATTCAAGGGTCGCATGCCGAGAACGCATGGATTCTTCTGTTTCTTTCTTATTCTTCATGAGTTCCGCGATAATCCCATCAAGTAGGATCCAGGAACTTGCCTCAAATAAAGTCCCCAGGGGGGCGAACTGTTTTCGTTCTTTTTCAGTACAATCGGCGGACAGGATGATGGCGATATCAGCAAATTTGGTGATCCTGGAGTTTTTCTTCCCAGTAACCACCATGAGTTTCGCACCAAGGGTCTTTGCTATCTCCGCAGTCATCACTGCAGGGATGGTCTCCCCAGAGCCAGAGACGATGCAGACCAGGTCCCCTTTTTTGACAGGAGCACCAATGGTCTCTCCGATGACGAATGTCTGAAAACCAAGGTGAACCAGTCGTATGGCGAATGCTTTGGAGACCAAACCAGATCTGCCTGCCCCATAGACAAAGATACGGTTTGCCTTGAAAAATGCATGAATGATCCGGTCAATTTCCTTTTTGCTGACCAATTGAAGGATGTCCCGGGTCTTCCGGTGGATGTAATCAAGGGATTCACGGAAGGTGTCCTGGTTGTTCATTTCTTGATGACCTCAGAGAGATCCTTGTAATACGCGGTTTCTTTCCCGGTTCGTTTCATGATTGCTTTTTCCACTTGGAGGCGGATGTAGACGGCATCATGTTCTAGTAATGGTGATTCTGAGATCAGCGTGACATTGAGGTTCCGATCCAAGATGACTTCGATGAGTGGGGCAAGCGGCATGTCTCCTTTTTTGATGGGCACATGGTACAGTTCATTACCATTCTCATAGAGGACTCCTGTGATATGCATGAGGTAGTGCCGTAACCGTAATGGTCTAGCTTTTCAAAGATCGCTTCATAATCCTCCCGTTCCTGGATGGATCCGTTGCCTCGGGCATGGATATGACCAAGGTCAAGGACGGGGATGACTTCTTTGACATGGGTGCAGACGTCGACGATTTCATCAAGGCTTCCGAAGACCTTTTGTTTGCCCATGGTTTCCATCGCAAGTTTAATCTTTAGTTTTTCTTTCTTGAACAAGCTGACGATTTTCTTTGAGTTCTTAATGATCAGTTTTGCGGTTTTCTTCGGGTTGTACTCCCCGTAAAAACCTGGATGAATAATCAGGGTTTTTGATCCGATGTTGTTTGCCATCTGCGCTGATTTCATGATTTTTTCAAAACTCATAGTGATTTCTTCATGATCTCCCGCTAAGTTGAGGTAGTAGGGTGCATGTACGTGGATTTCTATGTCGTTTTTCGAAGCATAGTCTTTTATAAAAAGTGCTTCTTCATCAGATAAGACATACAATCCACGGACGAACTGGATCTCAATAGCGTTTAAATCAAGACTTTTATGAGTGTAGACAATCCCATCTTTGTTTGTTCTTCCTTTACAGGATAATGGGATGCCGGCTTGCCCGATTCGTATCATATCTCTTCCTCCTCTGTTTATTCCCTAGATGAAGAATCCTGTTTTGTTTATAAAAAAATATATTATGCGAGTTCCTCCAAACGACTCATGATATTCCAGATCAGGGTTCTTCCATGGAGTGGAATATTTGGATCGTTTGCAAGTTCATCAAGGATCGTGGTAGCTGATGCGACACGCAGGTCGATGGGGTCGCCTGGTTTTAACAGGATCTGTTTGACTTCTTCCGCCCCTCTTCGGATATTTCTTGGAATGGAGTTATCCTCACTAATCATATTTAAACCATCACAAATCTGATTAATTTTTTTATCATCATCGGGCATGCAATGTCACCCCTAAGCTTCACGGTAATCACAAGGTATGATAAAAATATTTGTGTGGTTCTGCAAGGAAGTGATAACTAATACCCATATCACAAGTATAAGATATGCACTAGGAGATATAAGCCCCCCGATGGTCTGAAAAATGCTCCTTTTTTCAGCTTTACAGAAAAACAACATCTTCCATACAGAATATACATACATCTGGTTATTGTGTCTCAGCATTCAGAAGATAGATTCAGACATCATTTCAGACAATTTCAGATAGTTTCTAACCTTCTATTGCTAGAGTATGACCAATATAATACGTTTCAGTTGGAAGGATTACTCTTAGACCTTTAAAGCCATACATATTATAGCTTATTATTTCTGAATGTTTGTATCCCTTCAAACCAATACTCCATAGTTCATTATTAGCTCCCCATAGCGATGTCCAAAATTTCAACGGACTAGCTCTTAGAATCCCAATTAATTTAGTGGATATATTAGCTAAACCATCAAGCACTGAAAGAAGAAATGTCATCTCTGGAAATACAAGAGCTATTACAATCCATAAGTAGATAGGAGACGCAAGTAGGTAATGTAACGGACCCCATTCCACTATGTCTTCTGGCGTAGTTCGCACTATTACATAACAAAAAATATTGTAAAAACCATAACCTGCTACAGACAACTTAGAGAAGGTATTGAATTTTTCTAAATTGTTATATGCCTGATTTATCAATCTAAGAAAATGTAATTCATTCTCAGCACTCATCCCCCTTGGCAACAACCCATATTTATCCAACTCCACCACAGCATCCTTGAAGATAGGGATTGCTTCTTCCCTGGTTGATGTTTGATTCAATCTTGCACGGAAATCAACCAGATACTGTTCCAGGTTCTGGTATTGTTCTCTGATGAGTTTCACCGAGGTATTCCCATATCCTTTGATGCCACATGCCTGGGTGGTGACTTCCACCAGGTCATCATTAGTGGATGCTTTCACGGTGTTGAAATTGATAGTTGGTGCCATGGTTACACCAACGAACAAGAGAATGATTCCAATCGCCAAACATTTCGTTTTCATATGATTTTACCTTCACTATGATTTCGTTTTATATGATTGAAGAGAATGGTGCTATATCCCAACATGAAAATTCAAAAATCAAAATTATTATAGCTGAAAGAGGTAATGCAAAGAAAAGCCAGATTGGGAGTATAATTAATGTTAAAAATGATGCTAATGGTTTAAGTAATGTACCACTGAAAAGATCATTTAAAAGCTCTACAGTAAGCTTAAAAGGAAGTACGATTGCAGCTAATACATAAAACAGTATCGTTAATATTCCACATAATATTGGATAATCTGTTGAACTATCATTTTCACAATCACATTTAGATTCCTGTAGCTGAGTTACGTCTGCATTGAGTGTAGCATCTTTTTCAATACCAGAAGATATTTTCTTCTGCATCTCAGGATTATTGAATTGATACCTCCCTATAGTTGACAGTATTTTTGACTTACTCACGACCTTTAAAAGGATTAATCCAATGAAATACATCATTTTAATTTGGTTCTTTGTTACAACAGGAAACTCTGATGTTGGAAATATCCCTCGACTCATCTGGGATTTGAGAATGATTCGTTGTATATCTTTGTTATTGGCGATATCAACGATGGTCTGGAATAACAATTCCCTCTGATTGATTCTCTCTTTGATGAGATTCTGTTGTGAGGTCTGGACAGATTGATACCCCACCACATTACTCAACGAACCCAGCACAAGAAGAACCACAGCCAGGATACTAACTCCAATCAGAGGTTTCTTATCAATTACTTTCCTGCCCCCTATTGAAAAGAACAATCCTTCGTTATATAAATCTTTGTCAGGGTGGAATTATATAAGAAACAGTCGTCAACAACAGATAACGATATTAAAAAAATATTTGTGTGCCCTTCCAAAGAAGTGCTAACTAAATCCCCGTGTCACAATTAATTAGTATATATTAGGGGTTATAAGCCCTCCGATAGTCTGAAAAACTATGTAGTTTGTTTCTTCTTCCATAGGAGTATAACAATAACAATCGCACAAACATATCAATCTGACCTATAAAAATTGCCTTTTTGGATAGGAAAAAACAAACATAACTATTAGGAGAAGCAAATGCTTCTCTCCCCATTTTTAAATCTAAAATCATTTTTTATCTTTTTTCTGAATTGTATCATTGTTTTTCGATTTTATCTCGTTGATGTTTTTCCACGCTTTTTTGACACGTTGACTAAAAGTTGACATTCCTACACCCCTCACTAACAATTCCATAAACGTTAATCGTTTTATAAAACCTGCCTTCATTGTTCAATTTTTGTTGGTCTCCGTGGTTGACAAAATTTACACATCTCAATCCAGGATCCATCTTCGTCGACATAGAAGAAATTGAAACCTCGGTTACATCCGCAACCAGTACAATGCTTCGTCAAACTCATGAGACGTACAGGTCAGTTCATACTTAAAAAAATAGTAGAGGGTCATTGAAAATATCAAAGGGAATGCAGTGACACGGTTCTGCCCGGGTTTTTGTGTGAAAACAAAATAAAAAAAAGATGGGGATTCTTAATATCCCATTAGATGTCGCAGTATTGGGAATGCATGAGGGAATCGTTCAAAGAATCGCTCCCAGAATAAGTGGAATGGTATGTTGTAAGAGAATGGCATTGTCACTGAGAGTGTTGTCCAGCCGCTCTCTGCACCATGAGTATCTTTTACCTTCACTTGTACCGTGTAGGTTCCTTTTTTTGCCCATGTGTGGGTGACTGAAAATGTTTCTCCTGAGTTGTGGAATGTGGTCCAATCTGTGATGGTGTCGTCACCCCACAGGATGTAGGCGGAGACCATGTCTTCCTCGGGGTCGATGCCTGTGATGGTATATTTATAGTTGCTACCTGGTTTTCC
>JGI20215J15232_1000276_pt1 | contig 11268 bp, 10 predicted proteins | sample WetSurMetagenome_2_FD_15232 | JGI IMG/M metagenome (IMG submission 15232) | reverse complement strand
CCCCGCTGCCGGGCAGCGGCTCGCTCTGCCAGAGCCCTGCTGCAGCGTCATACCTGATCAATGCCCCGCTCGACGCGTAGACCCAGTCGGGACCGTTCCTGTAGAGGCCCGACGCGGGCAGGGCGGGCTGGGCGGGCCGGGCGATCTCGAATCCTTCGGCAGCCGCGATGGCGATGCCGCCATCGGAACCCAGAACGGCTCTCCCCTCTCCCGAAACCCCCAGCGCGACCGGAGTGAAGCCCTCGGGCAGAGGAGTGATCGTGGCTTCCTCGCCGCTCGTGTACTCTATCAGCGAGGAATCCGAGAGAAGGAGGACGGTCTGTCCTGAGGATGCTGCATCCACGAGGGTGGAGGCCCCGCCGCCCAGGGAGTAGCTGTGCCACTTCCCGTCGGCGAGATCGCAGCGGAGGAGGACTCCGCCGTCATAGCACGCCCAGGCTCCCGATTCGTCCGGCAGCAGCGCCACCGGCGCCCCGCCGGGGAGGGTTACCTCCATCCAGCCTGAAATCGGCGGCGCCATTGCGACCGTGACATCCGACCCCTCCCGGGCGGAAGCCTGGTCACCAGGCCCCGGACCGCAGGCTGTCGCAGCGAGGGCCAGCGGAAGGAGCACTGCGGCGATTGCACGAGCCTTCACAACCGTCACCCCCTATGGCTGCGAGTAGGCGGAGAAAGTGAAGGTAGCCTCGATGTTGTCGAACTTGCCCTCCGCCGCCTTCAGCTGCTGGATGTTGAGGTCGCTTATTGCAGTCATCATCAGTTCCTGCGTGAGCTGGTCGAAGAAAACGCCCAGCCGGTGATACCTTCCCGTGAGGTGCACCTGCCAGCTGTACACGGCGTAGCTCCCCTCCGTGGTGACGGGCTGGGGAGTCAGGCCGACGATCTGGATGCCGCTGCTCGCCGCCTTGTCGGTGAGCATCTCGAGCACGTCGTCCTGGTTGTATGTCCGGGGCAGGAAGCGGTCGAGGTTCGCAAGCTCCTGCTGGAACATCTCGATCTGCTGAGCCATCACCGCCATGTCCTCGGATGTCTGCGACTGCAGCTGGCTGAGCTGCATCTGCTTCATCCGGATCGTATCCCTGGCGGTGCTGATGGCCTCGCTCGTGCCCTTCGCTATGAAGTTGAAGTAGACATAGACGAGGGCTGCGAGGAGGACCAGCCCGATGATGAACCTCAGCAGCTTCGGGTCTCTAAGGTTCATGGCTGCCACGGTCTACCTCCTCCCGGTCTCTCCGAGGCCGTCCTCACTTCGCCCCCGACATCATTGTGAGGTCGATGTCCCAGAAGGTCAGTGTGTCGCCCCTGAGGATGGTGTGCTCTCCGTAGGAGTAGACGAGCGCGCCATAGTGTGCCTCGAGCTCGATCTTGCCGAAGTCGGGCAGGCTGTAGCCGGTGCCCTCCTCGCCGATCGTCGGGTGGAGGGGGACCTCGATGAAGAACTCGCCGTTGTCATCCGTGACCGCGGACTGGTCGTAGGTGGTCACCGAGTCGCCGAGCATGAACATGTCTATATCCCCGGCAGGCTCGGTCTGTGTGCTGTCGGTGTAGACCGTGCCCCTCAGGAAGATCTTGGTGTCGTCGGTCCCGAACGGGTCGCACCCGGAGAAGACGAGCACCGCGGCAAAGCAGCAGAGAACCAGTAGCCTTCTCATGTTCCCTCCATCAAATGCCGGAGTAGTCGCCAACCAGAGGTGCGAGCGACGCACGGTTGACGCTCACTTCCAGGTCGAACTGGAACCGGGTTTCAGCGCCTGCGGTTCCTGTTCCTGCGGGGGTCGTCCCTGTCGGGGTCATCGTGGTGAGGGTGTACGACTGCCCGTAGTCCGCGAGTTCGAACAACTGAGTCTGTCCGTCTGGCTTCAGGTCCACGAGGCGGCGCTGGAACGAGACGATGTCGCCCCATGTCCGTGCTATCCCGGTAAGGTGCATGGTGCTGTCGGAGAGGACCATGGCGGTGAGGTAGATACCCTTGTCGGCCTCTTCGGCCAGGGCTGTCTGCTCCGGGTACAGCGCCCTGCACAGGTACTCCATCGTATACACCGAGAACCGCTGGTTGAGCGCCAGGCTCTGGACCGCGGTCCTCTTCGCCTCCAGCTGCGCGCTCAGGTCGTTGGCCAGCTGCTGCTGCCCGACCTGGGTCTCCATCTGGGCGATCTGGGTGTCGAGCGCCGTCACCTCTTCCTGCAGCGCCGTCTCCTGCTTCTTCAGCTTCATGTAGTGGAGGCCCATCAGGACGGCTCCGGCGACAATGAGGATTATCGGGAGGACACCCAGGACAGCCGCGATTGGAGAGCCGGTCCTGGCTGCCGCGCCCGTTCCCCCGCCGGCGGCCTTCTTTCTCTTCACATCGCCGGGCTCCATGACGTTGATGTCCACCTTGCCCGGCTCGTATGCCCTGAGGGCGAGGCCGATGCTGACGGCGAGGAGGGCGCCGACAGCGTTCCTGTCTTCTTCGGAGATGGTGGAGGAGTCGACGAGCAGGTTCTGGAAGGGCTGGAGCTGCTCGACCGGGAGGCCGTGCTGTTCGCTGAGAGTGGTCGAGAGACCCGGCACGAGCGAGCATCCGCCGCTGATGTACATGCGGTCGATCCGGGTGCTCTCGCCCGATGCCTGGAACGAGATGAAGGAGCGCCTGACGCTCGTCGAGAGCTCCTCGATCACATAGCTGAGAGCCGAGCGTACCTCGTCGGCGGAAACCCCTTCGGGAAGCTCGCCGCGGAGCACCTTCTCGGAGGTTTCATAGTCGAGGCCCATCGATCTCTGGAGAGCCTCGATGAACCTGCTGCCGCCGATCGAGAGGTCGCGGTTGAAGCTCGGGAGGCCTCCCTTCACCACGACCATGTTCGTGACCTCGGCCCCGATGTTGAGGATGGTCACGCATTCGTCGCCAGAGGGCCTGTAGGAGAATTCGTAGGTTCTCTGGAGGGCAAACTGCTCGAGCTCGATGGCCGTGGGCCGGATCCCGGCTCCCTGGAGGAGGCCCTTGTGGAGCTCGACAGCCTCCTTCTTGGCGGCGACGAGCAGAACCTCCATCTGACCCGGAGCGAGCTCGGGGTTGATGATCTTGAAGTCGATGCTGACTTCGTCGATGCGGAAGGGGATGTGCTGCTCGGCCTCCCAGTGGATGGCCTGGCGGGCTTCCTCCTCGGCCATCTTCTCCATCGGGATGCGCCGTACGATGACGCTCCTGCCCGACACGGCGGAGTAGACCGTCTTCGGCTTTATTCCCGCATTGCGCAGCGCATCGCGGATGGATGCGTTGACATGCTCCCTGTTGACGATCTCGCCGTCAACCACCGTACCGGGAGCCAGCTCCAGGATCGCGTACCGCGCCAGCTTTACGGACTTGCCGGCCCGGACTAGTTCGACGACCTTGATGGAGTGGCTGCCGATATCGAGGCCGACGGCCGACTTGACCGAACTGCCGAAGCCCATCGCCATTTCGCCTCCAACCGCTTTATTCGCGTGTCAGTCCGCTCGCTCGAGCAGAATGACACTTTCTGTGCCCTCCTGCACGAATTCAAGTTTAAGTACGACCTGCACTGGCGTCAATACCCCAATTTCAGAACTACGCAATTTCATAGATGGCTTGACGCGATTCCTTCGCCGGATATGTTTTGCCCGGAGGTCAGATATGGCTCCAAAGAGAAATGCTGGAATAGTAAGCAGTTTGGTTGANCTTGCGGAAGACGATCTCGCGAGCGTCCGCCTCACCGTGCCGGTGCGTCCGGACCAGGAGGAGGTCCTTACCCGTATCGTCCGCACCATCTCCCAGAACCGAGACAGGCACCATCGCAGGCAGCGCATCACCAAGGCCGCCATCATAAGAGCCTACATCGACGCATTATCTTCCATCCCGGTCGACTTCACCAATGTCTCCGACGAGGGCGAGCTCTTGCGAAGGGTGCTCGACGCCTTCTCTGCATCCAGCCTGAAGAGGATGTAGGGCCCCTCCGAGGCCACGGGCTCCAGCCTGTTCGTGGCGAAATCCCTCCACACCGCGAAATCCGAATCGTCCAGCGCCTCGGAGAGGTTGATCTGCGATACATCCATCTCAGCGGCTATGTATCTAACTCCTGACATCCGGAGATCGGCCGCTATCGAGTCGGCGCTCATGCCCCGGTAGATCCTGTCGAGCAACGGGATGGGGAATCTGGACTCCTCGAAGATCACGGGCGCGGGGAAGTAGAAGGCCCTGTTTCCCATGTTCACGAACAGGGTCGTGTCGTCGTCCTCGAGCACGCTGTCACAGATCTCGTAGAATCCCATGTAGGGCAGACGGCTCTGCAGGAAATCCTCCTCCCCCGCCTCCCAGGGCTTCTCTGCGGCGTACAGCCTGACGAGCCAGGATGCGCTCCAGCCGAGACACACGGCCGCCATCACCTTCGCAGCGATCCCCGCGAAGCCGCGCCGGGAAAAGGCCTCGCCCAGGCCCTCCGCGGCCGGCAGGCACAGCATCGCCAGGCCGGGCAGCAGATACCTAGTCCTGATGGAATGCCCCATGAACACGATGGAGAGGATTATCACCGCAGCCGGGATGACGATCCTGCGCCGATTCCTGCCCAGCATCAGGAACAGGAGAGTGCCTGCCAGCAGGAGGGGTCCCGAGGCGCCGTCGAAGCTGCGCGGATCGTCCCACCTGCCGCCCAGCGATACCCTCAGCGGAAGCATCACATAACCGAGCGGTCCGTCCACTGCGGAAACGAATCGTCCGTAGTCGTCGATGAGCTGCTGCGACTGGGGCGCAAGCTCCCTCGCCGTCCCGAACAAGCCACTGAGGAGAGGGTAGACCGGATTCGAGTGCTCCACCAGGTTGGGGACGGCCCAGGGGAGGCACAGCAGGAGGATGAGACCCCAGCAGGCCGCCAGGCGCCCGGGGCTCAGTCTGAAGCGCAGGGGCAGGGCTGCTGCGACCACCGCAGCGACGACCAGCCCGTTGTACTTGCAGGCGGCGGCCGCCGCTGCCCACACGGCCGCCCTTGCCGGCCTGCCCTGGCCGGAGGTCAGCTCGACGAAGGCCAGCACGGAGAAGAGGACCAGGAAGGAGTCGGCATATGCCCAGGTGGCGTTGCGGAATGCCTCGGGGATGCTCAGCAGGATGAGAGCGGCGAGTATGCCGTCTCCCCTCCGCCTCTCCCCGCCCCCCTCCACCAGGGCCGCGAGCGAGCACAGGAAGCCCGCCAGGCTGACGGTTCCCGCCGCCCTGAAGCCGATGGTCCCTCCCGTCAGCGCGTAAAGCAGCTCGACGAGATACGGATAGGAGAAGAAGCGGGCCCATCCCGGCCTGTAGATTGCGCCGGATTCGAGCCAGAGCCTCGGGAGNTAGAGATGGTGGTTCATGGCGTCGCGAGCCACGGGGGGCATTCCGGCCAGGGGCAGGAGGACGAGGGCCGCCGCGAGGACCAGGATCAGGCCCCTGCCATGCGGGCTCCTGCGATTCATCAGCAACGAGGCGACGGAGAGCCCGAGCACGGCCCACAGCATGACAGGGGTCAGCAGGCCGGCCCACCCGAGGATGCCGGTAATAGTGCATATGACGAGGATTCCGGCGCCCAGCCGCACCGGCACGGGGCTGCGGCCGGCCACCGCGCCGCCCGCCCCCTCGAAGGCGAGGAAGAGGGCAAGGAGCTGAACGAAGGCCACCGAGAACTGCCCCATGAGCGTAAGAGAACACACGGGGAACCCCGCAGCAAGCTCACCCGGCCTTGCAGCCGGGCCGTCCCGGGGTTAGCTTGCTGCCCATGGAACACAGGCTGCTCGTAGGCATACCTGCGCTCGACGAGTCGAAGACCGTCGCGACCGTCGTCGGCAGGGTTCCCCGCAGCATCCCGGGCGTGAACAGGGTGGATGTGCTCGTCGTAGATGACGGCTCGCATGACTCCACCGCCGCCGAAGCCGCCGCCGCGGGTGCCAGGGTCATCTGCCACCGGAGGAACCGTGGTCTCGGGGCCAGCTTCCGCACATCCCTGGGTGCCGCGAGGGCCGGCGGCCATACCATCCTCGTGACGATCGACGCCGACGGCCAGTTCGACGCCGCCGACATTCCCTCCCTGGTCGAGCCCATCGTCTCGGGCCGGGCCGATGTGGTCACCTGCAGCAGGTTCCTGTCCTCGGGCAGCTCCTTCCCGCTGGTCAAGAGGCTCGGCAACAGGCTGGTCGCGTCAACCGTGAGCTCCCTCTGCGGCCTGCGCATCCACGACGCCACCTGCGGCTTCAGGGCCTACGGCCCCCTGGCCCTCGAGCAGATCAGCTCGTTCAGCAGGTTCACCTANACCCAGGAGGCGCTGATCGACCTGGCCTGGAAGGGTCTTGACATCCTCGAGGTGCCCCTCCCCGTCCGCCCCTCCCGTGAGCACGGGAAGTCGCGCATCTCCTCGAATCTCTGGCGGTATGCCGCACTCTCGCTGGGGGCCATGTACTCGGCCGCCCATGACCACATGCCCTGGCGCTTCTACGGCCTGCCGGGCCTGCTGCTGATTCTCGCCGGCCTGGCGATGGAGATCTTCGTCTTCGTCCGATGGCTGCTCGTTTCGCTGATAACCCCCTTCAAGGGCGTCGCGATCGCAGGCCTGTTCCTCGTGGTCCTCGGGCTGCTGCTCCTGATGGTCGCCTCCCTCGCGGACACCTCCTCCCACACGAGGCATCTCCTCGAGGACCTCATCGCGGCCGACGTCAGGAGGAACCGCGGTGAAGATGCCTGAAGCGGCCGATGCCGCTTCCCTCTCCGGAGTCACGAAGAGCTTCCCGGAGTGCCTGCCCGGGCGCAGGCTGTTCGGGAGGCGGCGACGACGGCAGGTGCTCGGGGGCGTGACTTTCGCACTCCGCCGGGGCACGGTGACCGCCCTGACGGGCTCCAACGGGAGCGGCAAGACCACCATGATCCGCCTCCTCGCGGGTCTGCTCACGCCGGACGATGGGCTGGTCAGGGTCGCAGGGCTCGATCCTGCATCGCAGCACACGGCCACGGCGTCGATCACCGGGCTCGCGCTCGGGGGCGAGAGGAGCTTCTACTGGAGGCTGAGCGCCAGGCGCAACCTGGCATACTTCGGAGCGCTGCAGGGCCTTCATGGCAGGAAGCTGGCCTCCGGCATCGAACGGGCATGCGAGGGAACCGGCCTCTCCGAGGTGCTGGAAACGCCGGTCGAGGCGCTCTCCGCGGGGTACAGGCAGAGGCTTGCGCTGGCCAGGGCTGTAGTCGCCCGCCCCCGGCTGCTCCTCCTCGACGAGCCCTTCAGGAGCCTCGACTGCGATGTCCTCCCCTCTGTGGAGGAGATGCTGCGGGAGATCGCGAGCGAAGGTGCGGCCATACTCATCGCGGGCCCCTCGGCCGCTGACTGCGGCAGCCTCCCTGAAAGCCGGCTGGAGCTGTGCGAAGGTCTCCTGGCGGGTCCGGGGGAGGCAGGATGATCAGGCGGCTCCTGGCGGTGGCCTCGAAGGAGTTCCACCTGGCCGCGAGCTACCGCCTTACATTCGTGGCAGGCGCTGGGAGCACCTTCGCGGCGGTCCTCATGTTCTATCTCCTGGCGAAGTTCGTTGGCGGCGGAGCCTCGGGCCTGCTCGCCGCGTACGGGGGGGACTTCTTCTCCTTCGTCCTCATCGGCATAGCCTTCCAGGGATACCTCGGGCTGAGCCTCGACGCCATGGCCGGATCCTTCCGCGCCGAGCAGGTCCTCGGAACGCTCGAGGCTGCGGCGGCTACATCAACGCCCCTGCCCGTGCTGGCCGCGGGGAGCATCCTCTGGCAGTTGCTCCAGACTTCCTGGCGCGTGGCCCTCTACCTCGTGCTGGCGGTGTTCCTCTTCGGGCTCGACCTCTCGGGCGCCAACCTGCTCTCGGCGATTGTGGTCCTCTTCCTGAGCATCGCCGCGTTCGCGGGCACCGGAGCGGTGGCGGGCAGCTTCATGCTCGTCTACAGGCAGGGAAACCCCGTTCGCTGGCTCTACGGAAGCGCCTCGATGCTGCTGGGCGGAGTCTACTATCCCGTGACCGTGCTGCCGGACTGGCTCAGGCCGGTGTCGGCCGTGCTGCCCCTGACATCCTCGCTCGAGGGGATGAGGAGGGCTCTTCTAGCGGGCACGCCGCTGTCCGGGCTGGGCGACCAGCTGCTGGTGCTGGGGATCTTCTGCGTGCTGAGCATCCCCGCGGGGATCCTGAGTTATCGCTGGGCCCTGGCCCGCGCCAGGAGGGACGGCCTCCTGGCGGGGCACTAGATCCGGAGCCGGCGGCCTCTAGGCGAGGATCCGCTCGGTCTCCCTCGCGATCATCAGCTCTTCGTTGGTGGGAACCACGAGTATCTTAACGCGGCTCTCCGGGGTCGAGACGACCTTCTCCTGACCGCGGACCTTGTTGGCCACCGGATCGATGGAGGCGCCGAGGACTTCGAGTCCGGCGCAGATCATCTCGCGCATCTCGGGGCCGTTCTCGCCGATCCCGGCGGTGAACGCGATGGCGTCGAGCCTGCCGAGTGTGACCGCGTAGGCGCCGATGTACTTCCGCACCTTGTCGGCGAACAGCTCGAGTGCGAGGCGGGCTCTCGGGCTGCCCGCGTCGGCCGCGGCCTCGACATCGCGCATGTCGCTGGAGACGCCTGATATGCCGAGAAGGCCGCTCTTCTTGTAGACCATGTCCTTGACCTGGGCGGGCGTCATGCCGTCGGCCTCCATGAGGTCGATGAGCACTGCCGGATCGACGTCGCCCGACCTGGTGCCCATCATCACGCCGCACATCGTGCCGTAGCCCAGGCTGGTGTCGATGCTGCGGCCGCCCTTCACGGCCGTGATGCTGCTGCCGTTCCCGAGGTGGCAGACCACCGTGTTGATCTCTTCCAGGGGCCTGCCCAGAATCTCGGCCGTCCTCAGCGCCACGAACTGGTGGCTCGTGCCGTGGAAGCCGTACCTGCGCATCCTGCGGGTCTCGTACACGTCCCATGGCAGAGGGTACACATAGGCTACCGGCGGCATGGTCTGATGGAAGGCCGTGTCGAAAACGGCGACGTTGGGCACTCCGGGGAGGAGCTCCATGGCAGCCCGGATCCCCAGCAGATTGGGCGGATTGTGGAGTGGCGCCATGGCGCTGCACTCCTCGAGCTGGGCTATCACCTCGGGGCCGATCAGGATCGAGGCCGTGAACTTCTCGCCTCCATGGACCACCCTGTGGCCCACTGCGCCGATCTCGGACAGCGAGCGGACGGCTCCCTGCACTGGATCCTGCAGCCTCTCGAGGAGGAGGGAGAGGCCGATGGAATGGTTGGGGATGGGCAGCTCGTCGGATACCTTGTCCCCGGAGCCGAGCCTGTACTCCATCCTGCCCTGCTCCAGGCCGACGCGCTCGAGCAGCCCGTTGGCGAGGCTCCCGCCCGTGGAGCTCTCCATGAGACGGAACTTGATCGATGAGCTGCCGCTGTTGATGACGAGGATCTTCATTAGGACGGCCTCCAGCCTTTCCCGGAATGCGGATCTGACCCTGTGCGGACGGAATCGGAAGGATAATTCAACGATCCGCAGCGGACAAGCTGCGCTCCGCTCTCCATTCGAGGTGGAGGAACGCCATGAAGAGGGCCCACAGGACTGTGTAGTTGTAGTTGGTGATGACCGAGCTGAGCTGCGCCGCCACCATCAGGACCAGGAATGCGCAGAAGAGGCCGAGTGCCGTCGCGGCCCGGGTCCTGTCGCGGGTCTTCAGGTAGAGCTTCGCCGATGAGACGATGGCGAAGATCCACATGGAGGCAAGGAGGACGACGCCCACCAGGCCCAGGTCGAGCAGAGTCTGCCAGAACGCGCCGTCGACGAAGAACATCCGCCTCAGCTCCTCGTACTCGGGCTTGTAGTAGATGATCGTCGCGCCCAGGCCGTTGCCGAGAAGAAGGCCAGGCCCCCCGAGCACGCTCAGGATGGCAGCCCAGGACAGGAGCCTCGACAACAGCGAGGGATCGATCGGATAGGTCTGCTGGTCCCCTTCTACCCTCGCGGCCATCTCCGCCGTGGAGAGCAGCCCAAGCGCGGAGACTGCGATGACCGCGAGTATGGTCAGCACGGCGATGAGTGTCAGGGAAAGCACCAGGCGCCTGCCCTTGCCGGGCCCCTCCTCCTTCCGGAAGAGATCGAGCAGCCAGGCGGAGGCCAGAGCCAGCATGATGCCTCCCCAAAGCGCGCGGGTCTGCGAGAGTATGATGGCCACGGCCATGGCCACGAGCGCGGGGACCGCGAGCGCCAGAGGGGGCTTCACCGGGGCCTTCCATATGCGCGCCACAAGCATCAGCATCAGTGCCGCTATGGCGTTGGGCTGGCGCGAGCCGATCCGCAGGCCGCTGAGGGTCATGTAGTAGACACCTTCACCGACTCCCAGCAACCCCTTCATGAACAGGATCACGCCGGCAAGGGCCGCGCACGCGAAGAGCGCCTTCATCATCCTGTCCCTGTCGCCCGGGTCCGAGGCGACCCAGCAGAGCGGGAAGAAGGCGGCGTATCCGAAGAAGGTCCGGAGCGACCAGATGTCGCCCCCCTCGGAGCCTGCGGCCACCCCGCGGAATGCCCCGAAGGCAGAGTCGATCGTGAAGAGGATTATGAGAGCCGGAAGGATGCCCCTGGGCGCAGGACCCGCCTTTCCGTCGGCCACCGCGACGAGCCAGAGGAGGACGAACCAGACGAGGACGATCTCGTCGACTCTGAAGGCGATGAACGAGACTCCCAGGGAGACGGCGGAGAGCTCCCCGACGGTGAAGGCGACCATGAGACCCAGGGACAGGAGGATCGTGCGGAGCGGCGAGCCGAGAGTCAGGAAGAGCACGCAGAGCCCGGCCATGCCGCCCAGTACCGGCCCGAAGGCGTCCAGCACAAGGGAGGCTGTCAGCGCCAGCGCGATGACGACGAGGCCGACCGACTCCGGGGTGAACGGCCCGAATCGCGGAAGGATGCGCCGGGCGCCCCGAGGAGTGTTCAGCCCCGGGCCCCCGATATGGCCGCTGCGATGGCGAGGCCCTGCGCGCGGCACCTGTCGAGCTGTGCGGCGTCAGGTCCGAACTGGATGCCGATGTTCTCGCCCACCTGGGTCACCTTCATGCCCGCGAGCAGCTCGGACAGGACCTTCACTGACTCTCCGCTCCAGCCGTAGGAGCCGAACGCGGAACCGACCAGATCGGGCCTCCTGAGACCCTTCAGGTACGTGCAGATGTCCGAGAGCGTGGGGAACAGGCCGTTGTTGATGGTGGGCGAGCCCGCCACGAGAGCGCCCGCCTCCAGCAGGTCCGCAGCTATGTCGCTCCTGTGGCTC
>JGI20215J15232_1000275_pt1 | contig 11325 bp, 12 predicted proteins | sample WetSurMetagenome_2_FD_15232 | JGI IMG/M metagenome (IMG submission 15232) | reverse complement strand
CTGCTATTACGATAACTGAGGGTTTGGGGCATTTACGAGGATCTAGTCCCAAGTCTCCTACGCCTCTTGTTACTACGAGTCTGATGTAGGCGTCTCGCAGGTTGTTCTTGCGCAAGGTCTCGGTCACTGCTTGTGCCATTAGTTCCTTTGATAATGGTATTTGCAGCATCATGGCATGAGCTGAATCGAATAGCCGCTGTATGTGCTCTCTAAGTTTGAAAACAACTCCATTATAGGCACGAATGCCTTCAAAGACGCCGTCACCATAAAGAAGACCATGATCGTAAACTGAAATTTTGGCTTGCGATTTCGGATAAAATGTTCCATCTATGTAAATTTGCAGTTCATTTGACATTTTTTCTACCTCATAGTTGGCAGGCTGACTATGAATTATACGCTATTTAACCATATTGAAAGTTATTTGCGTGAAGTGCACTAAATCATATAATCTATATGAAAAAGTAGGGAATATTCGGGCTTATTCCGAAATTCTTAACCGTAGAATTGAGGTCTTTTCGACAGATTCTTTGGTAATGGAAGGGGCTTGTAAGTCTTGCCTTCGGTCTTGCTCTTGATCTTCTTGATGAGGTCATTGAGTGCCGTGTTTTGCATTTTGTTAGCAGCTTCCCTTTCACGTACAGCCAGAATTCCAGAGTCAATCTCTTTCTGCCCCACAACAACTATGTAAGGGATCCATTCTTGTTCTGCTTCTCTAACTCGTTTTTGCAATGTGAAGGATCTGTCGTCAATGTCGGCACGTATGCATTGTGATTCTATTTCTGCTGCGAGTTCTTCAACTTTATCTTGAAATTTTTCAGACATTGGAATTAGACGAACTTGGGTTGGTGATAGCCATAGTGGGAGCATTGGGGACTTGCCCTTCATTTGTTCCTTGTAGGCCTTTTCGAGGAGCGCATAAATGCATCTCTCTATTGCCCCGCTGGGTGAGCAATGTAGTATCAGCGGATATTTCTTCTCCCCTTTTTCATCTACGTAAGTGATTTCATATCGTTTGGCATTTTCAACGTCAATTTGGTCCGTTGAAAGAGCGGCAGCCTTATCTTGATTGTCAACGAAGTTGAAGTCCCATTTCAGTCTGAAATAGAAGAAACGTTCTGCCCACACTTCGGCCAGTAGAGGTTTGCCAAAGATTCCCGCCAAACTTGCTATGAATTCCTTGTTCTCTTCATGGAAGTCCTTTGTGAACCTTATGGCTACTTCGAAATCGTCTTTCGTGAGGCCTATTTCCCCAAGAAGACTAATGCAGAGGTTGAACCTTATCAAGAATTCCTTCTTGGCTTGTTCCAAATCAGTGCAAAAAGCGTGGCAATCCGGCATTGTAAAAGCCCGGAGTCTTCTAAGGCCCACAACTTCACCACTTTTTTCGCGTCGGAAACTGTACCTGGTTAGCTCGTACAACTTAAGGGGCATTTGTTTGTACGAGAATTGAGCATCATGCGCCATCAGGAATTGACCAAAGCAAGCAGCAAACCGTAGGAAGAGCTCTTTGTCCTCGGTTTTCAAGAGGTATTGACGTGCAGGGAATCGGTTTAGATAGTCGGCTAAGCTTGGATGGTGAAAATCGTACATTATTGGAGTTTCAACTTCCATGGCGCCGTAAGCAACCATCTTTGAAGTTACGAATTGTTCGAGGAGTGATTTTATGAACCGACCTTTAGGATACCAGCGGAGGTTTCCTGGGTCGCTTCCCATCTCGTAATCAGCTATTTCTAGTCTTTTCATCAGCGGTACATGGGGTGGCATTTGTTGACTTGCACGAACTTTCTTGATTTCGTATTTGGCGAATTTCTCCAAGTTTTGGTGTCCTTTGAACTTGAAGTCTTCAATTGGCACGAGTTGCCCGTCTGGCTGTATTATATGCCAATAAGATACTAGTTTCTCTTCGGATTTCAAAGCTTGCGAAACCGGTTCCTCTTTTTTGCACTCCGTTTCTTCCACTGTTGGGGCGTAGAATCGTGATTGTTCTGCTAGTGGGTGACCCTTTATGGAGACCGTAAATTGTTTATTCCACCCAAAGGGAGCACTGTAAGTTTCTATTCCTTTTTGTTTAGCGTAAGTTTCCATACCTTTGATTATTTTTAGGGCTTCAGAAGGTTCGGCCAAATTGCCACTTAAGTGAGAAAATGGGTAGATTATTATTCGGTTTGCTTTTTGTTTTCCAAGGAAGGCTCTTACGTCATCAATCGCTTTTTGAGAGACTGCTAGATCGTCGCCTTTTTCAATAGCTGTAAAAAGAACGACAACTTCTTCTATTCGGTTTTCTTTTTTCTCAGCTTCCTCAGCTAAGGCAATTTCCTTTTCCACGGGCTTATAGACAATAAAATCTGAATGTAGTTGTAAAATACGCATCCTAAATCACCGTCTAAACGTTGTGTCGCCACTTGTCCAGTTGCTTGTCTTTCTTGTTTTTCTTTTTCAGTTCCTTGTAATGATCTTTGCAGAGGTAAGCGCGTTTTTCAGTGCTGCCTACATTTAGACCTGCAGATTTTGCTTTGTCCACTGAAATTGACCGGACAGCGTCGTTTTTGCAGCTTGAAACGCTGCATTTAACTCCTTTATCAATGCGTCCCATTATTTTCTCGCCTTGCTCTGTGTGCTACGGATTAAGTATACATCATTGCTTTATTTCTTTTTCATAGATTATTTGAGATCTTTTGTAGATTTCCTGTTTATCTCTAGTAAAGGTGGACCCAAGGTTCTCAGTGGATAATGAAGCGGCAGCTGAACCCACACTAGCACACCAAATTAGATTGTCATTATGCAAATATTCAGCGAGAAATGCACCAATGAATACATCTCCTGCACCTGTGGGATCAACAGTTTTCCGACTATGATATGCATGGATTCTGCGAGTGTTACCTTCAAAGGATATTGTTAACCCCAAGGCTCCTTGTGTAACAATTACAATTCTTACGCCCATGCCATGAATTATGTTAACTGAATCATTCAGGTTTGTTTGGCCGGTAGCCGCGAATATTTCGTCTTGGGATGACTTGTAGACGTCGACCATGCGTAAGAGGCGTTCTTCCAATGGTGGACTTTGTGAAACGTAGCCCTTTTCATCGAAGTTTCGTAGAAACCCTTGTGGATCAAGCGACAGGATTCCTGCTGATTTTCTCAGGTGATTTACAGTATCGTATTGGATCTCACCTGCGATCGGAGCTACGTGTATTATTTTGGAGTAAAATGGTAAAGGCAGGTCTTCAACAGTTATCTGTGGGGCTTTGCTCACCAGTTTCAGTTTCCTGTTTTGCAGCGATTTATCGTATTCTAACGAGAAACGAGTAGAGGCTCCGCCAGGCACTTTTTTTACGCCAGACAGGTCAATGCCTTCGACTTTGAGTCGGTGTAGGTATTCTTCGGGAAAATCTTCGCCGATCTTGGTTATTATGGCTGTTTTGGCACCCAGAAGCCTTGAGATTAGAGAAACAAAAGCTGCCGCCCCGCCCAATGTTGTTGATGTTGTTTTGAACTTAGGTGTAGAAATTGAATCGATGGAGAGATGCCCCAGCACGGTGAGATCAGAATTCGGTACGTTCATTGAATCAACGCACTACTTTGGCTCTTTTGGTTTATAGAATTGCTGCGTGACTGACTATTGGAGAAGCAGAATGGCTTTTGCGAGGTCTCCTTCGCATTCTTCCAGAGCCTGTTTAGCTTCTGCGATGCTTTTGCCTGTCTGGTTTGCCACGAGTTGAGCATCCTCTTCACTTACTTTGAATGTTGGAGATGCCCGCTCAGGAGAGCGCTCAGTCACATTTCCGCCGGCAACTTGGTAGATTCTTTGTCCCTGTACTTGAAGTATAGCTACTTCGGGCTGTTCAATAACAATATCTTTGGTGGGCGTCTTGATAATAACTTGCTCGACGTTCTCAACAGAATCCATGTTCATGCCCATTCGTTGCATCATACGTTTTGCTTCGCGGGGATTCATTCTTCTCTGCATGGAAATCGCTCCACTTTGATAGTCTACACAGGGGCCTCATAAACTTAACTTAGGTTTGTTTTCCTTCCGCTGATCCGTGCCTGACCTTGACGGCGACACCAGTCTTAAAAGCCTTCATTTCGATGCTGCAAAGTAAAGCACGCCCAACAGCCAGAACTGTCTTGTTTTCATCGACGACAATGACTTCATCTTTTGATCGGATTTCGTCGTCAACGGCAACTATATGTGCTGCAAAAACGTCTCCGCCCTCAGCCACATACTTCGCAATGTCGGATCGAACCGTGACGAAGCAACTTGCGCTCGGCATCTTTTCAGAGATGATGTTCGCAGCACTTATGCTCAAGGAGAGTAATCCGTCAGTTGGCAAATATGTGGCTAGTCGTTCACCATTAAAGTTTAGGTAACGAATGCGTCCCGTTTTCTTTGAATATTCGATTTCGGTGTTCTCCGGAAAGAGTTTGCAACCTGCGCCTTTCCCGAATTGATAATCCGCAACTGCTCTTACACGCCCGATAGAGTTTTCCATAATGCCACCGTTGCAGGAATTTCATTTCGACAACTATAAACGCTACGTTACAATAAAAGCAGTGCTGGTGAAAATGGTTGCGTTGCGAAGTCTGCGGTCGAAAAATTCGTACAACACCCGTCACGGCATTGATCGAGGGAGCAAAACTCACCGTCTGCCCTGAATGTTCGAGGCATGGAAAGATAGTTGTGAAGAAGAGAAATTTGCTTTGCCTGCGACGTTGAAAACGCCCATTCCCACAACGCATATTCATGTTCAGCCGAAAAAGGTGACCACCACTTCGGTAGATACCAGCAGCGAAATAGTCGCCGATTATGATGTCAAGATAAGGCAAGCCCGAGAAAAAAATGGATGGTCTCATGAAGATCTTGGCAAGAAGATTAATGAAAAAGCGTCGGTTCTCAGAAAAATTGAGACCAGGAAAATTGCGCCCAACAATGCACTTGTTGCGAGACTGGAACACACTTTGAAGATAAAGTTAATCGCTCAAATAGCTGATGAAAAAGTTCCACAAAAAGAGACAAACACGCCTAGTCGCGAACTTACTTTGGGAGATCTCATCAAAATAGACGACAAAGGCGGAGAGTAACCCACAAGACGAAAGCCATTATAGTCCAGCGAAGGTTGAACCGTGAGCCTTCAAATTTGGAAGAACTAAAGAAATTGGCTGAGTCAGCGGGCTACGTTGTTGTCGAACAGTTTGAACAAACCAGAAAACCAGATGCCCGTTATCAGATAGGAGCCGGAAAAGTTGAAGAATTGGCGGCACTGGTCAAAGAAACTAGTGCTGAACGGCTTATCTTTGACAATCCATTGAGGACTGTTCAACTTTACAATCTTGCCAGAGCCACTGGCGTAGAACCTATAGACAGGTTCAAACTCATTTTAGAAATCTTCGCAAAAAGAGCCACCACAACCGAAGCTCAACTTCAAATCCAGCTTGCTGAGCAACAATATGAGCTTACCCACGCAAAAGAGAGAATCAGACTATCAAAGATGAGGGAACAACCAGGTTTCATGGGACTAGGATCTTATGAAGCCGATGTCTACTATGATGCCGTAAAGCGGCAGCTTCATACTACGCAAAAGAAGCTCGCAAGAATTGGGGAGAAACGCGTCCTTCACAGAGAAAGAAGAGTTGAATTGGGTTTTTGTTCAATTTCTTTGGCCGGATACACCAACGCTGGAAAAAGCTCGCTTTTCAACGCTCTAACGGAAGCCACAACGCGAGTCGACAACACACTCTTTACGACATTGTCCACGACCACTAGGCTCGTGGAGTTTTCAGAAAGGAAGTTCTTGCTAACCGACACCGTGGGTTTCATCGAGAGGTTACCCTTTAGACTAATTGACGCTTTCCATTCTACCCTGGAAGAGGCAATTTATTCAGACCTTATCTTACTAATTGTGGATATCAGTGACTCGTTTGAGAAGATTCAGAAGAAGAATCAGGTTTGTCTAGAAACTATCAACCGCATAGGCGCTTCAGCAGTCCCCATAATTACGGTGCTGAATAAGATCGACCGCATAAGTGAGATCGAAGCTAACGACAAAGTTGAACAACTACGAGAGGAAATTAGAAATCCAATAATGATTTCGGCTACAAAACGAATTAATCTTGACTTGCTCAAGAAAGAAATAGTGGGAAAATTCGAGAAATACGTTAAGGCATCATTTTCGGTTCCAATGACTGGCAAAACCATGCATTTCATCTCAACCGTACATAATGGAGCAAATGTCAAAGAAGTGAAGTATACCAATGATTCCGTAATGGTAGTCTTCGAGTCAGACCCAGAATTCATTGAGAAAACTAGAAACCAAGTGAAATCACTTGGAGGACATTTCGAAAAGATCAACAAAACCGAATAGGATGATGCAAGCCTTGCAGAAAGTTGCTGTTTTGCGATGGGGGCACAGGCCGATCCGAGACTCAAGACTCACTAGCCATGTTGCTTTGACAGCCCGCGCCCTTGGAGCCTCCGGATTTTTCCTTTCTGATTCAGATGATGTGAAAATCAAGGAAACCATCGAGAAGGTTGAGACTAATTGGGGTGGAGATTTCGCCTTCGAAATAGGGGGTTCTTGGAAAAGAATTGTAAGGAGTTGGAGAGCAAAAGGCGGAATTGTGGTTCATTTGACTGCTTACGGCGAGAATATCCAAACCAGCGACGTTCTTACTCGAATAAAAAGCTGTGGTCAAGACGTGCTAGTTATTGTGGGAAGCCAGAAGGTACCCAGCGAGTTCTTTTCTGAAGAAGTCTCCAATTTTAATGTGGCAATTGGGAATCAACCCCACTCTGAGTGCGCTGCACTTGCACTCTTTTTGGATAGATTTTTCAAGGGGAAAGAATTGGGCAAAGTCTTCGAAAATGCTAGAACAACAATAATTCCTCAAGAGAGAGGAAAGAAAACCATGGTAGATCGTTAGTTTTTCTTGGCTTGTTGAAGAAGAGTTTTATTGTGGCTTTACCATAAAATATGCGCTCAAAAGGAAGCAGAGTATGTTATCGACAATTGATGATATGACGCTGATGAAGGTGGCTGTGGCTCTTGGAGAAGAAGACGCAGTCAAATTAATCGGGATTCTAAAGAATTCGGAAGAAATAACTGATGATGAAATAGCGAACAAAACGGGCATCCGTTTGAATCTTGTTAGAAAGATTCTCTACAAACTTTATGACCATTCGCTCGTGAGTTTGAGGAGAACACGAGATCCAAAAACCGGCTGGTTCATTTTTCACTGGAAACTGCAGCCAGATCAACTTGAAGGATTCATCCTCAGCCAGAAGCGAAGAGTCCTTGAAAAACTAAACGTCCGATTGGATTACGAGAAGAACCACGACTTCTATTACTGTAACACGCCAGGATGCAAGCGTGTACCCTTCGAAGAGGCGGTGGAATTGGTTTTCCATTGCGCCACCTGCGGCAAACCATTAGTGCATTGCGAGAACGCGAAACAGATTGAGGAATTAGCCGTCAAAGTCGACCTGTTGAGGAAGGAACTAGGTGAATGAGAAGCTTCCGACACGGGAGCAAACAGTAAATTTTCTTATTGAGAAAGGATGTTCGCCACGCGTTGTGAGGCACTGCAAGGCAGTAGCAGATCTAGCTGTTGAAATGACTCAGACATTGCAGGATAAAGGGATATCCGTTAACGCTAGACTCGTGGAAACTGGAGCCCTTCTACACGATGTAGGTCGCTCAAAGACTCAGACTGTTGATCACTTGATTGCGGGCGTGGAAATTGCCAGAACAGCAGGTTTACCCGATTCGGTTGTTTCCATAATTAGATGTCATGTGGGCGGAGGCGTGACATCCGAGGATGCAGTGAAACTTGGATGGCCAGATGATAATTATATTCCCGCTACGCTTGAGGAAAAAATAGTGTGTTACGCGGACAAGTTGATCGAAGGGTCCAGCCGTGTTCCCATACAATTGACTATTAGCCAGTTGTCTGCGCTCAACAATGGAGCGGCCGAAAGAGTGAAAGCATTGCATGAGGAAATAGCTGCCTTGATCGGTGACCAGCAGTGACAACCTTAACTTTGTTCGCTAAAGTGCACAAAGAAAGACATTTAAAACAAATTGAAACCATTTTGGACGAATTGTTTGAAGGTTTGGATGCAAAATACGAGATCATAAACACATCAGAAATGCGATGGGTCCAAATCGAAGTAACTGGCAAAGACGAAGTTGTTGCATCTAACTACATCGCAAAAAATATCGGATTAGTTCCGGTTAATATTGGCAAGGCAAGAAAATTCGCTGACCATATGGGGCTAATAGAGAGCCACCAAAGCAACGAAAACGAAATACTTGTGGACATTGGTGTTTTCCAACCCAAGATTTTCTATGGAAAGATTTCTCTTGGCTCCTTGCAGAAGCAACTGGTTGGGGGAGTTGAAGTGGGGATGCCCAAAATTGTTGAGCTCTTTGCCCTTAGCAAGAATATGCCTGTGGGCTTCAAAGTTAATATCATCAACGATCAAGATGACGAAATCGAAGGCGAATTGAGCACTGCTCAAGTTAGGAAGTTTAGAGTTTGGCGGGATTCTCTTCTTGACCGACTCATAATCGTCGGTGCATCTCTTACTGAGGTTAGAAGAGCACTCGAGCAAGCCATTGCTTACAAAGATGTTATAGATATAGAGACTTTGGGAATCTTGGAACATGCATTGATATGCAAGCTCGGCACAGACGCAGTGGGTTTGATTCCGAGGATTGGCAAAATTCTCAGAAGTGCGAATTTGGACGTTTTCAGCCCCAGAAAAATCGCCAGCTTTCTGGGAACGGAAACGATTATCCACAAGTAATGCCCTTTAATGGAAAAGTGATGAGTGATCACACCTTTTGAGAGGGCCACATAATTAGACGCTCATGAGCAAGATTACCTATTTCGCCTACGAATTTTAAGACGCCTTTTGCGCTTTTGCCGTCGCCTAATCAAAATGCCGACTGCGATGACCGCGAACAAAATCACGGCAGATACCACAATGGCGATTAGAACGTTGTTTGACAAAACGAGCTCTATCTGAGATCTGAACCCAAGCGCGTAAACTTGACCGTCTCCAGATCCAAAATAGACAACGCCGTCAACAACTGCGGGGGAAGAACCGACTGAATAGCCAGTAGCATACGTCCATATTACTGACCCCGTTGAAGAGTCAAGAGCATACACTTTAGAGTCTTGGGAACCAATGCAAACAACCCCTCCGGTGACGGCTGGAGAAGAAGTTATGGCGGCTCCAGTTGGAGTACTCCATTTCAAGTTTCCTGTGGAAGCGTCAATAGCGTAGACGTTCCCGTTGTTCTTGCCGACGTAGGTTGTGCCGTTAATTTCGTAAGATTGGGTAATCTGTTCAGAGCCAACGTATACTACACCGTTGACAACAGTGGGAGAAGAAACCACTCCCGTTCCAACTGTGTAGTTCCAGATTCTCTCGCCTGTGGAGGCGCTAAGTGCGTACACGCCTCCATTATTTGAGCCTATATAGACTACTCCGCCGGAGACAGCAGGTGAAGACACCACGGCGTCGCCGGTGGAGTAATTCCATATCTTATTGCCCGTGGAAGCGCTAAGTGCATAAACGTTTCCAGCTTTGTCTTCGCTACCAACGTAGACGACTCCGTCAACAACGGTAGCAGAGGAACCAACGGTTGCCTTGGTGTCGTAATTCCAAATCTTTGTGCCAGCGGAGGCGTTAAGTGCGTAGATGTTGCCGTCAAACGAGCCAATGTAGACTATTCCATTTATGACTGCGGGTGAAGACGCTACGGATGCTCCAGTCACGTACTCCCATAGCTGAGCACCGCTTTGAGCGTTTAAAGCTATTACGTCGCCGAAGTCTGAGCCGGCATAGACAACTCCGTCAACGACTGCAGGTGAGGAACCCACCTTGCCTCTGGTTGTGTGGTTCCATATTTTATCCCCCTTGGCGGTGTTGAAAGCATAAATGTTGTTGTCGTAGGAGCCAATGTAAACCACCCCGTTAACAACGGCGGGAGAAGAACCGACGAAAGACGCTGTTGAGTAATTCCACAGTAAATTCACAGCTTTGGGAAACGTGCCACCAGTGGAGCCTGAGTGAGACGAGTTGTACCGGAACATCGACCAATTATCTGAGGACCCCTGCGCCATCGCTTCTATGGAAAAAGAGGAAAACAGTAATAAGCATATGACGCTTGCAAGACCAAACACCGAAGTAGTTTTCACTTCCCTTCTTTCTCCTTAAGATCTAGGTGTCTTTTCATACAAACCAAACGCCTTTATAACATTTTACGCTCTGCAGCAATACTGTCACTTGATGGCAGTTGATGCTGGAGGTCTTGTAGCTATTCTTGTTACTTTGAATCTTCGGCAAAGAAGCCTAACCGTAACGGGAGAACCGCTCCAAAAGGCGCGTAATATCATGAAAAATACAAAGCTAGAAAGGCCTTGGTTGTTCTCGCATTTCAACAGAAACTTTGACACAAATTTTCTTGACAAGAAGTCCTTTAAGCAGACAAAACGATTGATATATTGATGGCTATGAGCAAGAAGAGGCTTTTTGCGGTAGCTTTCATCTTGATTCTCTCAGTCTCCATATTGACGCAAGTTCCCATCGTCAATTCAACAGAGTCTTCATCTATAGATTACGTCCAGCAATTCCTCGTCAACATTGCAAACATAGAACTCGACCAATATCAAATGACCATTATTTCAAATAATTCTAGAATTCGAACCGACATAGCTAATTTGATTGAAAATTCAGGGCGGCTTGTCTTCACTAACGATAAAGGCAGTTTCGACGTGACGTTTTCTTTCATCAACCGATCCCTCTTTTCCCTCTCTATCTACCCCAACAAGGGACCAATAACGTATTTCAACGCGTCAGTTTCTGACCCGATAGAAGCAGCTAAAACCTACATGAGCAGACTTCGAGAGTTCACACAAGACGAAAGACTGGACAATATGATTACAACCTTGAACGAAGCCTCAATCACAAAGGCTACTGAGACCCACTTAAGCGACATAGTGCTAACCATAACAAGCCAGGCTGACTCGCAAGGATCAACTTTTTCATGGATAACAACATACAACGGTTGTGGCTATTCAGGGCTCAGCATACATGTAGACAACGGAGTTTTCAGCGCTATTAGAGATGACCGAAGTTACATAAGAATTAGTGACCCTGCTATTAACATCAGTAGACAGGAAGCCATCGACATCGGTTGGCAGTACGTGAAATCCAAGAACTTCACAGTGGACTTTGTTGAGAAAGCTTTCGACGCGATGCTGCATAGCCGGGGCAAGGATGACCCGATTACTTGGTACCCGTATTGGAATGTTGGT
>JGI20215J15232_1000271_pt1 | contig 11499 bp, 8 predicted proteins | sample WetSurMetagenome_2_FD_15232 | JGI IMG/M metagenome (IMG submission 15232) | reverse complement strand
CTTCAATGGTGGTATTATGTTGTCGAGGGATTTTTTTTGTATTTTCTATCTGTTAAATTTGCGATGGAGAGGGATATAGTTAAAAAAAAAGGAGATGATGGAAATGTTAGATAAGAAAAAACAAACAACGCTAGAAAAATACAACTATAAATTTCCGACCAATAAAAACGCCTTAAAATCGATGAAAATGCATTGTCCGCATTGCGGTAGTGAACAGTTTGTCAAAGACGGAAAAAGAAAACGGAAGTACCTTAATCCCGTACAGGTTTTTCTATGCCAAAAGTGCAAAAGAAAGTTTAGTGACACCGCTGTCTCAAATCTGCATCACCCCCTATGGGTTGTGGATATCATACTGAGCTCTTTTGTTGAAGGGGAAAGAATCGAAGCAATCATTCGAGAGGTAATGAAAACCGCTAAAATGAAAGGTTTAACCTTGACTATTTCAACTCCAACCGTAATTAATATTATAAAAACATGGAGTGAATTGTTGCTAACCATCGAGGAATATTTTCACCCTGTTTTACTCTCGACAGTCTGGCAAATCGACGACGTTTTCCAGCCTCGTCCCCATAGACTATGGTGGTATATCACAAATGTTCTAGCGGTCGATCAAAGGTATTGGTTGGCATCTCATGTTTCAAAAAATCGTAACGCCGAAGCCTCCATAACAGCCCTCCAACAGGCGGTCTCTAGAGCCAAATACAATCCTGTTCTTATCCAGTGCGACGGATTGCATTCACATGCCGTCGCAATAAAGAAAGTTCTTCATACCACGCGAATGGATCAGAAATCAAAACAGAAGGACATCTCAATAGTCAATTATATCGAACGGTTAAATAGAACCATGCGTCGCGGCCAGATAACCAAAGGAAAAAACTTCACAACAATGGAACTGCTTCAAGCAGCAGCAAATCTTACAAGAATACAATATAATTTTTTAGAGCCTCATAAAAGTCTAAAGGGGAAAACTCCAGCTCAAGCAGCGGGAATAAAATTGCGCATTCAAAGTTGGAAAGATTTGATAAAATTAGCTTCTCAGCTTAGAGACAGAAAAAAAAGGTCAAAATAATTATTATCATTAATTTCCTTTATTTTTTTTGATTTTATTATCAAATCCAACCAATTGCACTTTTCTCGTTCTATTCCTGCTGCCATTGCCGGAGTCATATCGAATAACGCTGAATGCGATTTCATAAAATTATAATAGATTTTGAATCCATTTGTAAATCGCAGTGCACTCTCTTGATTATAAAAACCTGCCATTGTCTTCGTTCGAGCTTTTATGGACCCATTTAATCGTTCCATTTTGTTGTTCAATCCGATGCAGAGTGGACCTTGGAGATGAATAACAGGATGTTCTGGATCTGATCCCAATTGATTCCGGATTGCCACATCATAGGATCGGAGGCCGTCGGTGACGAGTTCTGTTACTTTTCCGTTATTTGCTCTTTTTGCTTTTTTTAGGAGGGAAGATGCATCATCCTCCCCTCGTTTCTGTGAAACATGAGTGGCAACGAGAAACCTGGTTTCAGAGTCAAGTAGCGACCATAAGAGTAAATCGCGTCCACGCACTTTAAGTACAGTTTCATCAGCGTGCATTCTTCCAGATAGGTTTGTATGAAGTCCTCCGAGATACTGGCTCACTAAATCGACATATTTTTTTATCCAATAATAAATTGTTCCATAGGAGATTTTAACCCGATAGGATGCCTCTAAATGCTGAACAATCTGCCTAAGGCTTAATCCTCGATAATAAAGATCAAGGCTGGCAGCTACTATCTCAGGTTTATTCTTCATTCCTTTAAATCCTAACGTTCTGGCAGCAAACCGCCTCTCACAGCGTTTACAGATATATAGTTGCACTGGGCTACTGCGATTGTATCTTTTACCGTTTTTCACTACCTGGTCGTCAAGACTACAAATTGGGCAGGACTTATCTTTATACCAATGTTCCACTCCTGATTTAATTCCTGTTACTATCTGATAATAAATGACTGCATGGATGTGTTTACATTTAGCGCCACGATTTTCATGATCTGGGCACTCACAAATCCAGTGGTTCCTTTGCCATAGAACTTTATACCATATGTCATTTGTTTGGGAATGGACTAGATAATTTGCGTCATCAATTTTTTTCAGATTTCCCGTTCTGACAATCTGAATACCTTTATTTTCTTTCATTGGGTCCTTGCGTGTTCCGACCATTTAAGACCCCTTTGAAAGATTCGTTAGTGACCGTGTCCACTCGCAGTACCGACAAAAGCGCCCGGGATTCGGAACAGACCCATAAAGAACTTTTACCGCCTTCCGTAATAAATTCTCAATGCGATTGGGATCGGTACAGACTTCTATTACATTACAGGTCATATTCATCCCTTTGTGTAAATCACTTTCTCCCGGAAAAAAGTACGCAACGTAGGCTTTGGGTATGGTTTTATAACCATTTCTCATCAACAGATACGTATAGCTATCCAGTTGTGTCCTGTATGAGGGATGAATCTCCTGTGGCGCTTTGGATGACGTTTTGTTATCAAGTACAACAACATTTTCATTATTCTGTTCCACATAGTCATCCGGACGCCCCTGTAAAAAAACTCCATTTAAAGGCTCATACCGCAGTGTGACCGGCATTCCGACAGCCAATCGGCCTTTGACCTGCCCTTTGAGCATCGGCGGCAGAATCCCGCCCCGGTAGCGATTGTAATAGCTTTTGATGATCGAATCCATTTTTATTGGAATTGAAGACATCGGACCTGAGGGGCGCTTCACATTTTTTACCATCGCAAACCAGAAACATCGCGGGCAATCGAGATATAAATTGAGGGATGAAGGGGAGAGGTAGTATGTCATAGCTTCATCTCCTCCTCAAAGACAATGTCGATTGGTATATCTTCGATTCCTTGGATTCGATCCCTTATCTGCCCTCGCACAATATCATTGAAGATTCTTTGGGCTGTTTCTTCAAACAACGGCCAGGAATCGAAAAGCTGTACATCGACATGGATTTTTAGTCTCTGGTTTTCCTTGATTGCCCTGACGATCTTGTAAGCCGCCTTGAAATAAAATCCAGCTCCTGCATTCTTGCTGAAGGAGCGAAATTCCCATACTCCGAGCGCCATCGGTTTTCCAATATCCTCTTTAATCGTTTCAACGATCTTATCGACATCAATTATATTCATCGGAACATCACCTCCGGCGGCCTCTTTTTTGGAACATCTTCGCCCATCTTGGTACTCTCCTCTTTCAAGAAGGAGGTTGTTTGGTCTAATAAATCCTGCACGAAAGGCAACAAAACTGATTTTTTCAATCTGACTTCAACTGGACATTGGACTAAAGAGACATTGGGTTCTTTTAACAAAGGGGCGGAATAGAACAGAATTTGTGCCTCACCTCCTTCGCTGATATCAACCAAAGCACCGTCTATAGAAAGAATCTGGACATTTCTTGTATCATATTTGATATTTAACTTTTCAATGGGTTGGACGGTGACCTGGGTGCATTTACACGCGCCATCGCATGATTTTTTGGAGTGAGTCGTGACGATATCGAGAGTGGATTGCTTTTCCTTTTTCATCCCTTCACCCCCGGTGGCATGTTGCCTTGTTCTTTTTCCTTAGTTTTGTAGCTGAATCGTTCTGTCCTGGTGATGAATGACTGGTTCCAGGTTGGTTGACGGATTAGACGGAGTTGATAGGTATATATCTCCCGTCGTAGGGCGTTCAGATTAATCCCTTCTTGCTTCTGCATCTCTTTTATTTTTTTTGCTTTTTTTCGCTCCAATTTTTTTTTCTTTTCTTCCATCATAGTTTTTTTTACCTCCTTTTTTTATCGTGGTTTAAATAACTCTATTATTCAACATTATACGTAGAGTGTATACTATTCATCTTTATATAGATTACTATGCTACAATTATGGTAGAGTAGTAGAAAAGTAAAACTATATATTCTAGCTACCATTTACTCTATAAAATGAGAGATAAATTGTCATTTCTTCAAAAAGCAGGATCTGTAGAAATACTGGTATCTCTTCTTGAACATAAAGGTAAGATGTATTTTACAGAATTACAGGATAAAATAGGAAGAGGAAGTATTTCCACATTAAATACAAGAATCCTTGAATTAAAAAATCAAGGATTGTTGCAAGATGAACAGGAAGAAAAATTTGGTGGAAGGCGGTACTTCTGGCTCACAGAAAAAGGAAAAAAAGTCGCTGAACACCTCAAAAGTATTGATGATTTATTGTAACAAGATGTAGCAGTATATTTCTTTGATTCTAGGATTTTCATTTGGTTATTTATTTTGATTTGTGCGATTTCTGTAAAATGTTCATCTTCTTGAAGGATATGTTCCAGTTCCTTAGATGGTATAGGCTTTGCACTTTTATTCAAGTCTGCACTTTTATTCGGTATTCTGCACTTTTAATAAAAAAAGGTGTAGAATGTCAGGTGTGAGTCACCTGGCTTCCATTTTATGATGGATTAGTTTTTTCGTTAGGTTTTACTGAACTGCCACCAAGCCTTCACCTCAACCCCGGTATTGGTCTTAAGGATGTTTCCGTCTGGATTCCTGAACGCGGCGTAGACACGATAGGTTCCTGTCCCGTGTTGGAGATTTGATGCTCTGATTTTCCCGTTGAAGACCGTATCAAGTCCAAGTTGATTGCCGCTGTTGATGGTTCGTGGTGTGGTCTCGTTCACGGTATTATTGTCGACGACCCATCGCGGTGCGACACCTTTCCCAGGGTCATAGTATTGCACTTGTATCAACAGGTATCCCTTGATGTTCGTTGACCCGATGTTTTTGATCTTTGACTGGTTCCGATAGTTGATCACCAGTTTCGGTGGGCACATCCCAAGGAATTCACTCGATTGTATGTTGATGTATTCGCTGCCGGTTGGCGCTGTCCCGCTGATGTCCTTACTGCTGCGGAGGCACAATTTAGTAATCCCGGTTTTATTGATCCAGTTGAGATTGCTTAAGGCGATAGCATTGTACCCGCTACCAAACCTGGATGTATTCAAGGAACCGCCGTTCCCAGAGTAATAATTCCTGTTATAATCATTGGATTGCATCGGATTATGCGGGTAGGTCGGCTGTCCGTTCTGGATCGTGATGTCGAAATCCGTAGTCGAATAATCATCCTTCTTGTAAATAGAGAGTGTTGCATTGTCAAGGTACGCGTTGTTGGGTAACGCTGAGGTGTTGAAAAACACGAATCCGCGGTAGATGTAATACGTACCTGGAAGACCAGAAAACCACCTCTGTCCGATCGTGATGTACGTCCCAGAACTATTCACCGTCCCAGTCGAGGCTGATTGGACGGTGGTATAAACCGTGCCTGATTTGTAGATATAACCATCGCTAGAGGATGAATATACAGTTAACGTCGGATCGATGACAACCGGGAAGGTCATCGTATTCAATTTAGAGACTTTCAAACCTGAGAGCAGGTATGTGTTGCCATTCAGGTGTACGATGCGGTAGGTCAGTTTCTGTCGCACAGACTCATTGTTTAATTCGTATGCTTCCCCGAGAGGTAATGCGCATTTGAACTGCCCGAGGATATCCTTGAAATCAATCCCTGTATCGGAGATCGTGACGTTCCCATCAAGCAACCCTGAACCGTTGTAGAGGTTGAGGTTCTGGTAGTCAAGTTTAGTGATGAATATAAGATAGGAGCTTGCGTCATTGAGGCCATATTGTGATGGGGGATGGTTCTGTAACACGGTCTTTGTTGTATTGCTCATCGTGATCTCTTCTTTCATGCCTGTGTTACCATAGCTCCAAGTGACATCCGTTCCGGTGAAGACACCAGGGTACGTGATGGAATAGTCGCTGGTTTGTCCTTGACTGCTTTGCACGTTCTGCAGATACTGGTACGCCCAGTTGTTCTGCGGATCAACATATCCGACACCAACGAGCTTGCTTCTTACTGCATGAATCGATGGATCATCTGACCGGTTGTAGGTAAATGCCACCGGCCAATCATTCTGTGCATTGGATTTGAAATATGCACCGAACAATCCACGATCATTTCCTTTTCGGTATCCATAAACATATGCTGGATGATTGGTTGCGAGTTGGCTGATGGTGTTGTTGATCGGCGTCCATGAATTGTTGTTCTCTTGATAATTCACCGGCCCCTGGTAAGCTTCCAGGATGTTTTCTCCAGTGGATGCGTTGTAGTATGTGTTCCAGGTGAGTCCCCTTCCAACAACGGTGAGGTTCTCTGTAGGGTTCGGCGGGTCGGTAAGATTGATATATTGAGTGCCGCTGTAACTGTTTTTCAGCGTAGCGATGCTGATGGTTGCTTGGGTTGAAACATGGAAATGATAGGTGCTGCTCGTGTTAATATTGGTGTCATTGTCCTGTGCCCAGATGGAAAAGTTGTATTGTCCGGTTTGCCAAGTCTCCGAGAAGGTGTATCGATACATATCTCCTGAGATATGAGCCATTGTATAGTTTTCTGTTTGATTACCAGGTTCAGTAATCCTTACGTTCACAAGATTTATTCCACTCCCATTATCTGTTATATTTGTTGTGATGGTGATGTTATATCCGAATCCCACTGTGTGAGGGCTACCGTTGACAGAGGTGATTTGAGGTGGGTAGATATCCGTGGTGTATATACAGAAAATGGAATATTGTGTCAGTGAGGTCAGATTCCATCCGATTGTTTGGGGTGGAATACCGAAGGTATGACTGCTGTTGCTGTATCCATTACCAGGATTCATTGGAGAACAATACACTGAGGCAAATGCATTATCTCCCCAAATTGTGAGATAATATTGAGTATCATGGTGAAGCGCAGGTCGTGGATTAAAGGAGAAGGTGTGCCACCCTGTGGAGGTTTGTTCTTCTTGGGCTGTAGAACCCATAAGATGCCCATCACTCACCCGGTAGATCATACATTGATATGTCGGGGTATTAAACGTGGGTGAAGCTACACCTCTTACGTATGCAGTGATGTTGTGGACAAGAGCATCTTCGGTGAGGTTGAATCGTGAGCCACGAATGACGTTCTGCACAGATTCATTGGATGACCCTACATATGTATCTCCTAAGGTATGAGAAACAGTAAAGGAATACGCAGAAGAGCATTTGTTGTTCTCCGCGTTGTCCGTCGCCCAGATTATGTAGTTATACTGGCCGAACAACCAGGTTTCAGGGAATATAAATTCATAGGTGTTGTTTGTTATTTGACTTAATGTAAGGTTACGATTTCTCTGGTCAGGATACGTGATATTCATGGTGACCTGAGAGATCCCACTCCAGTTCGATGAAGTGTTATCAGATACATTCGCAGTGATGGTGGTGCTCCATCCAGCAGTGACAAGCACAGGCTGACATTGAACAGAATGGATGATTGGTGGGAGGATTTCGGTCCTGAACAGGATATCTTGCGAGGAATCACTAGTGTTATAGAAGATGTCTTTCGCCTGGACCTGAACATGATAACCGCCTTGTTGTACCCAGGAATGTGTGGCACTGATAGTCTGGTTTGATTGATAAGGCCCGAGCCAACCCGAGGTGTTTCCATCACCCCAGTCGAACTGATAAAAGATGTCATCTTGGTTGGTATCATTTGTACGCGTGTAAAACGTGTAAGGAGTATTGATGTTTCCGAGGTTAGGTCCTGAAAGGCTAGGCTGATCTGGGGAACAATTACCCCATGCCCAAGTATCCTCAATGTTGATGGTGCTATAGTTGCACTGGGTGAAGACCAGTGGTCCTATCGTGCAGTTGAAAAATGTCCGGATGATATCGAGGTTGGATGAGGAATTAATATGGAAACCATTAGCGCTCTGGGAGATGGTGTTATCCATTAATCTGATTCTGTTATCGTCATCCGGGTTTGAGTCTATAAGGTTTAAAGCGGTGTCACACCCGGTGAAGTTACATTGGATTTTCAGGTCACAGAGATTGTCGATGCTGATACCTGTGGTGGTGTTGAGGAGATGGCAGTTGGTGATGTCGGAATGGTTTACAGGAGTAATCCCTATGTCGCTGTTCTGAATTGTGATACCATCAAGAACCACCCCATAGTTAAGACCGTAGAGATGCATAATCTCAGAGGATGAGAGAGTTCGGTTCCAGACCGCGACCTCATCAATGATGCCATCGAAATAATTGGTCGCGTTATCAGTGCCGATAAAAGCGGTTGTGTTGATGCCTGCGTCTGATGTGATGGTGGAGTTGGTCATGACACCGTCGACATAGAGTCGCAGGAGGTTTGCGTTGTGCGTCCCGACAATAAAATGCCATCCATTATTGATCGTTGTATTGGAGAGTAACATATGATTTCCCAGGCGGAACAGTGGTGTGTTTGTCGTCCCGTTGATGAGGAGACAATATCCTTCCGTCTGATTAGACTGGGAAATTATTGGGTTATCTGAATGGTTGCTACTGGTCCAATGAATCCATGCGCTGATCGTGGTGTTTTTCCCGATGAGCGCCGGGATACCAGTGAGATTGATGGAGCTATTAATCCCGTTGAAATGGAACGCGCTGCTCCCTTTGATTGTTGATGTAGTGAATGTCGCGTTATGGTTCGTGCCATCGTTTTTCAGGGGCGAGTAATCGTGGACGATGAGTGGTAATCCAGAGGATTCTCTATTGGTGTCCGAGGTGTTGTCAAAATGGAACAGGCATTGTACCCCGGTCATGTTCACATTCATGATCGGGTCGGTTATGTTGAGGAGGATGTAATCATGTGGGTTGATCATTGTTATAAATCCATTGATGATCACGTTGTTTTCATCAGCACCCAGGATGATTATTGATTTATTCACCGTAATGTTTTCTGAGTAGATGCCTTTTTCGATGACCAAGATGTCTAACATGGACAGGTTGTCTATTGCTTTTTGGATGGATCTCCATGTATGGTTCGCTGTATCATCTGTGCTGAGACTTGCGTTCACTACCCCATCAACGGTTAAGGAAATGTTTGAACAGAAAGACTCGGGATCATAATCGGTTTTCGATAATGAAATTGAATAATCATGGTTTCTCTGGATGTTGTTGGATGTTGCGATTACATCTGATAAGAATGCGCTGATAATCAGACTCGTATTTTCTTCTTCATCGCGGTATTCACCCAATATCTCGGTATCTTGTTGGGATTCCTGGAGAAGATAGGGGATCGAGCCTATTTCAAACTGGTAGGATGTGGGCGCAAGAAGTATTTTTTTCCCTGAAATATCCAAATCTGCCTGGTCGAATTTAACTTCCATATTTTCATGAAAATAATATTCTGCTTCACATGGAGTTGTTGCTGCAGGGGTCCAATAAACATACGAATTTTTAGGTTCAACTATCCAGGAAAACATTGTTTCTGCTTTTTGTTTTTCTTCTTCATCTAAATCTTTATGTCGACATATGTCACCGTAATCAGGTCCATTATTTCCATGATATTGCGTAAATTCATTTTGTAAAAAATTAAAATTTATAGATCTATAATGATTTGAGAGCCATTCTTTTGCTTCCTGTTCTCTCAACCAGGTAGAATCATTGGTGTCAGGGACTAACGAACAGGTTGGCTCATCATTCCAGAGATGATGATTTGTATGCCAAATTATGTCCGGTTGTGTAGGGTCATCCTGGTTTGTTGATACACTTTTAAAATAACTGTCCGTCTGTTCAATCATTTGTATGTCACCGTTTGCATCCACCCAGGCGGTATTTGAATTATCAAAACCGTGCATCCATAGTAATTCTGGAACACGACCACCTGAACGGTCAGCACTTTCCCATTTTACTACTACTTGATCAACAGTGTCGCAATCCATCATCGATTCTCGATATAAACGACGAGTGGTTTTAGTTAGTAAATCCCCCAAATAATAATCGGTATAATCAGGATCTAAATTAAGACCATTTCCCCCCATCCCTAAATTTTTATCGTTGATAAATGGGACTTCTTGGAAAATTGGAACACCAAAGAACGCGTATTTATTTGCTCCAAGGCGATGTGTTATGTGCGGATTTTGTGCAAAATAACGATAAAAAATCCTACATGCCCAATGAACATCAATATTTTGAGTTAAATAGGTATCAAACTTTTCTGATTCAAATGTCGCATCTTTTGTTGATACGGATGTTGTACAAGCATTTTCTGAATCTGAAAATAAATTTAAAAATTGACTGATTAAAAAATATGTTCTGGGCGTTGAAATATCTAAATATTCTGCAAATCCTTCGATTTCATTTAGCGAGGCTTCATCCATGGTATCAATTTCATCCTGAATCTCTTCCGCTTCTTGACTTGATGCAGATCTTGTTAGTAAATTTAAAAATGAAAAAACTGTCTTTAATCGTTTACCTGTTTCTACACCATAGTTATAATCGGAGTAGCAAGCCATGTTTTGGAATTCTACTTCGTCTTCATTAACAAGATCTTGGTGTATATGAACGATATATTGATGGTTTGTGTCTGTTGCTAAAGCTGTGGGCATCAAGACAGACAATATCGACAATATAATAAATAATATTATATTTTTATTTTTCCTATACATATTCTTTCACTCCAGTTTGTGGAATGAAAAAAGATATATTTAAATTTGACTTTTTATAAGAATTTTAAAACATTTAAAGTAGAACTTGAGCAGTTTTCTACTTCATTGATAGCAGTAACTTGGATTGTATGAAAAAACAAAACAGGTTTAGTCCATTTCCAACTGAATGGAGCAGAGTAATCAACAGATTGGAGGATATCATCAATAATAAACTCGACACATTTGATACTGTACTTCGAATCGTTTGCCTCGGCTTCAATAGTGATTGGTCCGATGATGAATGGAAAACGCAATGCTCGTCGTTCTGTGTTAAAAAGATATAGTGCATTCATGGGTTTGGTGATCGTTACTCGTGGTACATGTCCAATTTTGAGTAACACTGCATTGCCGCGACCGTCCTCATAGCTTTCACCCGCGACAATAAATGATCCATCAGAAGTTTCTTGGATAGAAGTAAACTCTTGAGGATATTCCTCAGCGAGGGAAAGCGACCATTCTATATTCCCTTCGGTATCGGTTTTCAGAATCCACCCAAAAGAAACAGGAGCACTCGCAGTTCCCGTAAGAATGAAACCACCATCAGTTGTACACGCCATCTCATAAGAGATAAGACTTGCATCGAACCCTAATGAATATGATTTGTTCCATACGATATTCCCCAATTCATCCGTGCGTACAAGCCACGCTTGACCACGGGGTTCAGGTTGATTAATGAACCCTGTTATGATGAATCCATCTGGAATTACTTGAACAGATAAAAACCCACTGAATGATGCTAACTCGCTATAGGTTTTATTCCATTGTTCATTGCCATCTGCATCGGTTTTTATCAAGAAAGCTGATTCAGTCTCACTCTGTTGATAATACAACCGTCCAACAACAATAAAACCTCCATCGAAGGTCTGCTGAACAGAGTAACCAGATGAACCTTCCGCCTCGTAAAACGTCTGCTCCCAAAGCATAGTCCCATTTCCATCGATGCGGCA
>JGI20215J15232_1000270_pt1 | contig 11500 bp, 12 predicted proteins | sample WetSurMetagenome_2_FD_15232 | JGI IMG/M metagenome (IMG submission 15232) | reverse complement strand
CGACTACGACGACTACCCCTGGAAGCACCATGCCTTTTAGCGCAGATTTCGTGCTAATGTCAACAGCTTTCCCGTAGTCAGGTTTCTCCGTACCTTCTAAGATGCCTGGTTTTTCCTTGAATTGACGTCGGACTTCTGCAACCATTTCAGAAGCAGCTTTGCCCACGGCACTGATGGCTTGCGAAGAGAAGAGGAAAGGCATCATTGCACCTATGAAGCCAGCAATTAACACGACGGGCTTGGAAATGTCAACTGTCAAGTTAATGCTGAGTTTTTGGGTTACCTCTTGTGAATATGTCTGGAACAACAATTGCGCTGCTAATAGTGCTGAGCCCAAAGCGAACCCTTTGGTCAAAGCTTTCGTAGTGTTTCCGACGGCATCGAGCGCCTCCATTGTTTCCTCGGCTCCTTTCTCGCCTGACATTTCAGCGATGCCTGCAGCGTTGTCTGCTATTGGACCAAACCCATCCAACGCCAAGACCATGCCCATGACTGCGAGCATGCCCATTGTGGCGAGTGTAGTTCCGTAAATACCGCCGATGAAGGGATCAATTCCTACTTGGGCGGCGAACTGTGTTCCGAAATAGTATGAGGTTATCAAGGCAATGACTAGAGAAATTATGGGCAGTGCAGATGTCTCGAGTCCAACAGCCAAACCAGTAATGATGTTGGTAGCGCTGCCGGTTTCGCTTGCTTTCGCGATTCTTATTACTGGGGAACGGTCGCGTCCAGTATAGTAGTCAGTTATGTAATCAATGGCAACGCTCGCCGCCAACCCAGCAAGCAAACAATAGTAGAGGTAAAGGTTACCGAGTAGAAAAACCGACACTATGCCAAAAAGTACCACTGAGACCAGGGTGGTGACTAGAAGACCTTTTCTGAGAGCTTTCATTGGATGCTTCGCTTCCGATTCATTTAGTTTAACAAAGGGCATCCCGACCAAAGTTGCAAAGATTCCTAGAGCGCGAGCTATGAGTGGAAAAATCAGAAATATCAAATTGTAGTGACCAGTTGCTTGACCGACAGCAATGGTAATCAACCCACCTATAACCATGCCGCCGATGTTCTCCCCAGTCGCTGATTCAAATAAGTCTGCACCTCGCCCTGCCGAATCGCCGACGTTGTCACCGACGTTATCTGCTATGCACGCCGGGTTGCGTGGATCATCTTCAGGTATTCCAGCTTCAACTTTGCCGACGAGGTCCGCACCTATGTCTGCTGCCTTAGTGTAGATTCCTCCCCCAAGCTGGGCAAAAAGTGCAATAAGGGATGCCCCAAATCCCATTCCAACAATACCACTCGCGGCTGTTCTGCCTAAGTTCGCTGCTTCTGTAACAGAAAGAACTCCAAACAAAGCATGATACCCGCCGTAGATCAAAAACAGAAGACTTACTCCTAAGAGTGACAAACCAACAACTGCCATTCCCATTGTGGCGCCCCCATAAAATGCTGTTTTTAGCGCCGCTTCAGCACTCTTTTTAGCGGCTGCAACGGTGCGTACGTTAGCTCTAGTGGCGTTATCCATTGCAATATACCCAGCTGCCAATGAGGCTACAGCACCCACCAAGAACGCAACGGCTGTGTTCATGCCCAGCACAACCCAAAGAACTATGAAAAGGACTGCTGTGATGTAGGCAATAGTTTTGTATTGCCTTTTCAGAAAAGCAAAGGCACCAACGCGAATTGCGTCAGCTACTTCAACCGCTTTGGGTCCACCAGGGCTCATCTTCGTTATTTTGCGCATCAACAAGAGAGAAGTAATGATTGCTATTACTCCCGCAATAGGGGCTAACCAAAATATAGATGGCGACTGAAAAGTTGACCCGAGCAATTGAAGAGTCATTAGCATTTGTAAGACCGAAACATCGAGGTTTCGCTGGCAAATATATTGTTTTCTGCGAAAAAATCTCAATTGCTAAGCCTTATATCCAACAAAGAAAGAACCAAATTGTGTCAAAACCTGGTTGGAATCCACTTGGAAACTCGGGAAAGTTGGAAGGGCTTAAGTGAAGAAGAATCCACTTTCTAAACACGAAGTCTCATTTGTGTCTTGGCTAGGAAGAGGAGCAGGTTAAGGTTAAATCGATCCAAGGTCTTTTGGTAACTGTTGAAAAAGCTTAATTCGTCCAATTGGGAGCATTGAATAGCTGAGGGCGTGCAATCTGAGCCGACCGTCTTTCTGCGTGATAGGTGAAATATAGAATGAGCGACCGTGAACTGCGTGCTTCAAAAATTATGAATGGCACTGTGATTGATCACATAAGCGGTGGATACGCTTTGGAAGTGATCCGGATTTTGGGAATTACTGGAAGAGAGAAACGGGTCATGACGATTGCGATTAATGTTCCAAGCGGGCGTTTGAGAGTTAAGGATATTGTCAAGATTGAAGGTCGGGCATTGAATTCACGAGAGGTTAACAAGATCGCTCTTGTTGCCCCACATGCAACCATAAACATTGTTCGGGACTATTCGGTTGTGGAGAAGTTGGAAGTTAAGTTGCCTCGAGTTATTGAGGACATAATAAAGTGTACTAATCCCATGTGTGTAAGTAACAGTAACGAGCCTGTTGGAGCCAAGTTTTATGTGCAGTGTGAGGATCCTTTGCTTTTGAAGTGTCATTATTGCGGTTATTTTTTGGAGAAAGTTGATGTCTTGGAGCAGTTTTAGGTTTGTTTTAGTATTGTTCTATAGATAATAAAACTTATATCTTACGATGCAATATTCGGTTTTTAGGAATATGTCCCAACATTGACATATTGTATTTGTGTCCTACAAAAATACACGAAGGGAAAAACATGCAAACTCAACTCTTAATCTACATCGCGGTTTGGGGAGCATTAGCAGCCTTCGGATTGGGCCTCCTCGCCATTTCAAAGCGCAAAGTCCCCATCTCAATTGAAGAAGCAAAGGTCCTGTGGAAAATTCACAAACAAGATACGAACTGCAGCCGCCATAAATGGAAACCACTTGCTGAATCAAACGGAAAAATAACTGGCTTCAAATGCGAATGCGGCTACAAATACGCACAAAAAGGCCTATTTCTCACTGGCAGACCAAAAAGCCTTCAAATGCAAGAGAAAACACGAACAACTTCAGCAAAATCGATCGCAAGTTTTTACGCCTCCGCCAATCAGCAAGAACCAGAAGCGCCAACCAAACCAAGCCGAGCTCGCGCTAATCGGAAAAGTCTTCTGAAATAAGTCAAACCTAATTCTTCGCCCATTCCGATTCCTGGACACTCCGCAGTGTAATTGAACTTGTGCATTGAATCTTCGCTGGGCAAGAGCTCAAAAGGGTAGAATCTACAAATCAACGGTCTGATTAGATATATCATGCACAGGTTTTCTTTTAGGAATATGCATTTCTCGTTCGTCTTTTTCAATTCATGCTCGTACGGCAAACAATTGGAGACTCGTTGAGAGAATTCTAAAATGTCCCGTTGGGTGGAGTTTGCGATTTTTTCAACTTCGCTTCGCAGAGCTAGAACGTGACGTGTTTTGCTTTCAGTGTCACCGCAGCACATTCCACATTTGATGCAGTGAAATTTGACTCCGGATGGGCAATCAAAATTTTTCATCGTGATACGCGAGTAGGTAAAGTTTGGACGAGACTAAAAACCCTAGCATTCTCGGGAAAGTTACTTCCAACAAACAGTCTCTGAAAAGGGCTCTTCTTCTTCAAGATAGTCTGGCAATTGGAAAGCTGTGATGGAACAACTTGGAAATCTGGAGCAGCCCTTAACCGTGCCTTTTTGCCTCATATCTATTTGAGGTTATTGGATCGATGTCCTTCACCATACTGGTAAGGCCTTTGCAGGTTTTTCGCAAGTTTCTTACTGAACATTTCATCCATGTTGACTGCAGGGCACGCTAGCCTACTTGCATCCAGAATGTAAAAGAATACATCAATGAATTCTTCGGCAATTTTTTCCTCACTTTCTCCTTTTTTCCAGGCGTCGCTTGCTTCGCCCAGTTCTATGAAGGCGAAAAGGAGCTTTTTTGGAATGTCCTCTGGTCTATTGTAGAAGCCTTTTGCCAACACTAGATTTTCAATTTCTTTTTTCATTTCTTCCAGGTGCATCTTGCGTTCCTCTTTAGAATCATGATTCTTTCTGATCTACTGTATTCGAGTTTAAGAAGGTGACTCGCGAAAGGATGGAAGATTGCTCTGGAAAATCCAGGAAAGGCAACCGATTTAGGTTGTGAAGAAACAGAAATTGGCTTTAGATCAAGGAAGGTGAACGGTTCACGTCGCAGGGTGGAAGCCCTAGAGATTCAGTTTGGCTCTTGATCTTCAGCTGTTTTATGTTTAGTGGAGTATTTTGCTGATTGGTCTATTTGAGTATGGCGTGGATCTGTCTTAGTGGGTGGTTTGTTTCTGGGGTTTGGTAGGTGTTTGCTTGTGTTTGAAGAGTTATTGAGGGTTTTTCAGTTCCTATTGTCCTGCAGATTACGTTAAGTGAATTTGCTGTGAAGCTTAGAACACTTTTTCCGTCATTCGTCAGTTGATAGACTTTTCTGGGGCGTTCAGTGTCCATGTTCCAGTTGCTTCTTACATATTTCTTCTTTTCAAGGGAGTTAAGTAGGGGGTAGATTGTACTTGGGCCAAAGTATACGCCAAAGGTTCGGCGGATTTTTGTTATGATCTGGTAACCGTGCATGGGTTCTGTGTCAAGGAATTCAAGAATTATTAGGTCCAGAAGACCCTTGGTAAGTTTGGTTTGTACTTCTTTTTGGGGATTAACCATTTTTTCATTCCTCTTTTTTTTGTGTATTTTCGTTCTACGCCTATACAATAGGTCTTTTTTCAGACATATTGTCGCAAGTCTTTATAGACCATAAACCGCCATATAAATGTTAACGCATACGATAAACATACTAAAGCATATCAAAAAGTGCTCTATAACGGCATTTCCAACATATCAAAAACCGAAATGGCGTTGCAAAAATCTCAAAAAGACCACAAAAATAGGATAATTTGACCTGTACAACAAGTGCACAAAGATTTAGCTGATTCCCATCAAAAATATACACAAAGAAACGCCCCGAGTAGGGCTAGGTTGGGCTGCCAAGAATTTGCATTTCCTATTGCTGGATGAGTTAGAGGAAGGAACTCAAAGAGGAAAGGTAAGTCTTTAATGACAGACTCGATTTTCCTGGAGAAAACTTGAAGTCAGGCACTCTGTTGCTTAGGCGTTTCATTATTTCTATTTCGATTAGTACTGCGCCCGTGCCGAATAAGTTTTGCAGAGCATTCGAAAATTCTTGTGCACGATTAGGAATTTCGGCTATTGGAATGGCGCATTCTGTTTCTATATAATGGTAGATGGCCGTTTTGCAGTTATTACCTAGGGAAGAGAGGACTTCATCCACAGTTTTGAGAACAAGTTTGTTAAAAGTGCTGTTCGACGTTTCGTTTAGGTCGAGTTCGGAAAACATTAAGGTGCTCAGGGTTTGTTCGGTTTTCATTTGCCCACCAGGTGTATTTGTGTTGAACTGTTTTGTTGTTTTACGGGGATACAATTCAACTATTGCATCTTGAGACTTAATATAACTTGTTTTGTAGTTGGATATATTTCTAAAATCGATATATGACGGAAGCTGAACCTATTCATGACCAACGGAGCAATTGAAGTCCGAAAAGATTAGCTACCCCCCGTAAGTAAGTGGATTCAGAGCTGCACTGTGTTGTTTGGGAGGCTTCTTTAGCTGTATTGTTGTTGTTACCCTCACGAGTAAGGTTTATTAATATTCAATAGTCCCGTTGAGCAGAAACAAACCAAGGGAGAAGCCCTTCAAGGAGAGAAAATAATGCTTAACAACAAAGAGAAGGAAGCACTAAAATTTCTGAAATGTGCCGGCGTTCTAGAAGAAGAAATGTTCCAGCTCTACCATCAAATGGCCGCTAGAACAGAATATCCGGAAGTCAAATCGCTGCTGGTAGGCTTAGCGTATGAGAGTTTGAAACATTCAAAAATGGTCAGGGAGCTGACCAAGAATCTGATAACACTTGACACCGAAACGAAAGATAGCCACAAAGAGCTTGGGCAAGTCTGGAAACAGGCTCACGCCTTTACCGAACAAATCTCTTTGAAGGAGAGAATAGGGAGTGAAGACCTTCGAATACTCCTAAAGGACCTTGCAGATTTGGATGACTCGATCTTTGAAAAGTATAACATTTTTCTCCAGCCGAAGGTGCTTCATTTTGTGGCTGCGGAGATTTCCAAGCAGTCGCCTGTGGATCTTGAAACATTGAAGAGCGTTTTTGAGAATATTTCTAACGAAAAAGAGAATCATAGGGAGATTTTGATCGCGGTAATCTATTATTTTGCTACGAGAGAGTTGGAGAAGGAAAAGGACTACACGCCGACTGTGAAGTATCAGAATCCTGATGGTTGGAGCAGACCTCTGGAAGCTTAGTTAGATCCACGAATTTCTATCCCAGCGTTCCCTCGGGCGAGTTTGTTTAGCGTAGCGGTGCTTTGCGCTCTGATGGTAGTGTTAAACGAGCGGTATCTGTGCGGTTTGGCCTAAATGCTGTATGTTGGCGAACAAAACGTTTTGGTGGTGCTTATGTTTATATTGGGTCAGTTGGCATGGGAAAAAGGCGTTTTTGAACAGTCATTCCTAAATAGTATGCTGAGCGCTCTATGTTAAACAGTCAGGATCTCCGGTGGAAGGAGTCAATTCGGCAATTTTATGGTTGCGTTTTGATTTTTCTTCGGATTATTCTGGTTGTTTTCAACATGTGGAAAAGTGAAAGAATTGAGACGGAAACAAACAATAGGAGATTATATTGGTCTCCTTTCGGAAAAGTATGAAGTTTACCCTAGTGAGCTCTTCCGCGCTCTGGTTGTTGCGAGCGAGAAGGGTAGGGCGGTTTGCGGCGATCTTGCTATCGAGTGCCGCAGTATAACTGAGGGAAAAATTTCGTTCATGGTGAAGAAAGGCACACAGCTTGTTGGACAATTTCCCGTGCCATTAAGTTTCCTTAGTGAAACAGACGCTTCGATTCTTAACAATGCTTTTGGTGCAAGGAGAATTCGAAAACGGGTTACTCCTGAGAAAACCGATGGCACAGCTTTGTGTACTGTCAAAGACGTGAGAGCGGGCATGAGTCATGTGAATCTGAAAGCTAAGGTCGTTGAGGTTTCAACATCTCGTCGCGTAACTACTAGGTATGGCAATTATGCTACCCTGGCTAAGGCATTAATTGAAGATGAAACGGGTTCGATTAAGTTGTGCCTTTGGAATACTCAGATTGATGCTGTCAAGGCCGGCGACACTTTTTCTATTAGGGATGCGAAGGCTTCAAGGTTCAGGGGCGAGACGCAATTAAGCTTGGGCACAAAGGGAATTCTGCAAAAAGAGGGCTTGGCGCCTGTAATGGTTCAATTAACTGCGCCTGCAATGTAGTCAAGAAGTTCTGTGATTAAAGATAGAGTGCCTTGCTCGCAAACTAGATATCTTAGTGCTGCATCAGTGGAAATCTTGAGCCGCAAATACGGTAAGGGATGTTAATGGCTTATCTTAAGAAAGAAAAAGAAGTTGTTGAGATGGATTTTCCCGTAGACATAGTTTGGGGAGCCATTTCCAAAGTAATTACTACCTTGGAATGGGAAGTTGAGGCGCAAGATAGGGATGCGCTGAAAATCAAAGCCAAGTCGAAGTCTGGATTCATGTCTTACGGATCGACCATTTCAATCGAATTGTTGAAGGTTGACGAGAAAGTTACGAGGGTGGCCGTCACAGCTGAGACTCCAGTTACTACAGTAACTTCAATTGTTAACTTTGGGCAAACAGCTCGCCGTGTGGATTCATTCTTTAGAGAATTGGCAGGTCAATTTGACAAAGGCTCGAAAGCAAAGGATAAAGGCAAAAAGAAAAAGCTTGGAAGAGACAGTTTGAAGACTAAGAACTAGCGTTTGTGGGATCCGACGATTGTTTTTTCTGGTAAGATTTGCGTCTTGAATAGTTTTCTGTAGGCTGTTTGAACCTTTTCCGATTGTTTGGCGATTCTCGTGGCATTGAAAAAATTGAAATACGCGTCCATTGCATTACTGATTAGAGGGCTTTGCCGTGAAAAAGACGAGAGCATTTTTGATTGTCTTTGTTCTGACGGTTCTATGTTTTTCTTCATTATTTGCATTTTCTCTCGCGGTTGCAGTTGAGGCGCCTTCGATCCAATGGCAAAAGTCTTACACTTATGGTGACGGTTGTTCAGTTTTTCAAACGTCCGATGGTGGGTACATAGTCTCAGCGAATGATTCTTCGAGTTCTTCCTTAATAAAAACTGATTCGCAGGGAAATCAGGTTTGGGCCAATACCTACGATATGGGTGAAAACATGACGTATCTAGCCAAAACAAATGACGGTGCATACGCGTTGGCTGGGACTTATATGAACAAGTATGCTCTGCTCAAAGTTGATTCGGCAGGCGAGGAAGTATGGAATAAGACGTACAGTTTTAATGCTCCAATAAACTATCTACGGGCTTTTATCCAGACTAACGATGGTGGCTATGCACTCTTGGGGTTCTACTTCAATTCTTCTCATGGCGGTGATGGTCAAATATGGCTTGGCAAAACCGACTCTTCAGGGAACCTAACATGGAATACTACCATATCTGGCGGAGAATCAGGTTCTCCTAACCAGTTCAATTCACCTAACACAATAATTCAGACGCCTGATGGATACGCTATAACGGATTCGAATTATGCCCTTAATCCACTGCAATCAGCTTACAGACTGATAAAGACTGATCAGACTGGTAACTTGCTTCTGAGCCAAACTTATGGTGGGGAGGGTGATTACCACGACCCAGAGTGCACTTGTGGAATTGCGACCTCTGACAGTGGATACTTGCTTGCGGGGTTTCTTTCATTTGGCAGAGGGGCGTGGATGGTGAAGACGGACTCTCAAGGAAATATGCTGTGGAATAAGAGTTATGGAACAGGTAACGCCGCCGCAAACCATCTGATTCAAACCAGCGATGGAGGATACAGTTTCGTTGGAGTAAATAACGCACATGAAATCTGGCAGGTCCAAACTAATTCCGAGGGGTTTGTTGCTTGGAATGCAACTTACGCTGGAACGAGACTTTCAATCGGACTGGAATCAAACTATAATTCTCTCATTCAAACAACTGATGGAGGATACGTTGTTGTGGGCACAAAAGACGGTGCAGTATGGTTGGCAAAACTGGAACCTTCAACTCCAATAGCTTCCTCTAAACCTCCAACAGTGGCCGTACCAGTAGACGCTCTCGCAGCAATCGCACTCATTGTAGTAATAGCGATAATCTTGATTGCTGTTGTCTTAAGAAGACGAAATCGGAGCCTAAAGAGTACTGATTAACAAAAGACTGTGATTGCCACGGTCTTCATTTGCCTTCGTCACGTTTCATAGGATTGAGTTATTCTTCTATTACTATCAAAGTCAGGGTTGATCGAACTTGGTTGATTGCTCGTATTTTCCCTGTTACGACTTCCTTTAATTGCTCAATGGTGTTGGCTTTGACTTTAAGAATTAGGTCATAAACGCCGTAGGATACATAGGATTCTTGCACGGACCCGCTGCTCTTCAGTTGTTTTAGCACTTCGTCCTCTTTCCCTGTTTCGACGTTGAGCAAAACGAATGCTTGAGGCATAAAAATTCTCCTTGTTTTAGTTGACGCCTTGCAGTATTTATCCTGTTTGCTTTAGGAGCATGTTTTTCAGGGTTAGGTTTGCCTTTTCCTGCAGCGAACATTTTGGAGATTGCAGTTCTATCTTGGCAGTGTGTTTAGATTGTCGCGATGACTGTTTTTAGGATTTTTACGCCTTTTCGGGTTGCCATTTCGTCCCCTAAGTGTCTAATTTCCGAGGCTTTGCCTTTCACGGCGATTGCCTCTAGGCAGTCGCGTTCGCTGATGTGGATGTGTAGCGTGGCGGAAATTAGTGACGAATGGTGGTGTTGGGCTTCTGTGAGGTCGGCTTCGAGGTCTCGGACTTCATGGTCGTAAACTATTAGGACGACGCCTGTTTGTTGAGTGTTTTCTTCTTGTTGGATCCATTTCCTTTCTGAGACGAAGAGTCTTACAGCGTCTTGGATAGCTTTGCTGCGGCTCTCGTAGCCCATTTTGCGTACTATGTCGTCGAAGTCCTTGAGAAGTTCGGGTGGAAACGTTACGCCTGCCCTCGTTATGTGTGTCATGGAAATCCTGTCTAGAGGATGGTAGATAGCCTAAAAGGTTTTACTTTGCGCTGAATATTCGGGTGGATTTTGAAGACGGTAAGTGTTTTGGGAATATTATTTTGAAGTGTTGGTATGTTTGTTACGTTTGGTTTAGCAAAATACTTGTTAGGTAGTTTGGTACCATAGAGGTGTGGTTAAGATGGTTGCCAAATTGATTCAAAAGCTGTTCATGCCTGTTCTCATTGGGGTTGGAGTTGCTATTGTTTTCTTTTTGGTTTGTTTTCTTGTTGGTTTTGTTTTGAGTATTCAGGTGGCTGGGGCGTTTGTTTTTTGTGATTGCTTTTGCCTCCTACTGGTTTTCGGCCTGATAATTCCTGAGTTGCGAGGAGCAGATTCTGTGATTGAATAGATTATTGGAAGCCGGTTTTGGTTCTTGTCATTCTTTTGTTGATAATGCTATGTTGAAAGGGTTTGTGACTTTCCGATTACAATATTAAAAACTTCAGCTCTGTGTGTACTTGTCGGTGTCAAATCCGAGAGCGGGTTGTTTCTGGAAGGTGATTGTTGGAATGGATTATTTCTCGAATCGAGTTGATGCGGGAAGGCAGTTAGCCTCTGCACTCAAATTTGTTGGGAAAAAAAGCATTGTTTTGGCTATTCCCAGAGGAGGCATAGTTGTCGGTTTTGAGGTTGCAAATGCTTTGGGTGTTCCGTTGGACGTAATTATTGCAAGGAAAATTGGTGCCCCAAGCAATTCCGAGTTGGCTATTGGAGCGGTTGCAGAGGATGGAACAGCCATTTTAGACGATGATTTAGTTAGGAGACTTATGGTTCCTAGAAGTTACATTAGTGAGGAAGCGGAAAGGCAGCGTGCTGAAATTAGGCGCCGTTTGCGCAGGTATCGAGGTGATGCTCCTTATCCAGAATTGAAGAATCGGGAAGTTGTGGTTGTGGATGATGGGGTTGCTACGGGGTCAACGCTTAAAGCTGCACTTGCGTCAGTTCGCCAAAAGAAGGCAGAATCAGTAATTGTTGCTGTTCCCGTTGGTCCTCCTGATACTGTGGTTGAACTGGAAAAGTTTGCTGATCGAGTTGTGTGCTTGATGACTCCTGAGCCTTTCTATGCTATTGGTGAGTTTTACGATGATTTCACTCAAACTGAAGATGAAGAGGTCATTAGGCTACTCGAAATGAACCGAAGGAGCCTTCAAACCAAGGAGACAACTCGATGACGAAAACAGGAACACAAGAATCAGTTGTGAAAATTGAGAGCGATGGAGCTTTTGTTGAAGGTAACCTATCTATGCCTAGCGATAGCAATGCGC
>JGI20215J15232_1000269_pt1 | contig 11505 bp, 11 predicted proteins | sample WetSurMetagenome_2_FD_15232 | JGI IMG/M metagenome (IMG submission 15232) | reverse complement strand
AAATGATCCTGGAAGGCAAAGTACAAAAAGACAAGGAGATCGTTGTTGATGAGAAAGATGGAAAACTGATTTTTAAGAATTCCTGATCCTGACCCTTTAATCTATTCTTTTCTTTTTGTAATTTGGCTTTGATAACCTGAGTACTGTCATATTTTGCCCTGTCGATAATTCAATCATTTTTAATATAATAATGAAAAAGTGACCATGAAATCAAATGAGCGGACAATTAAATAAAACTGAATTAATTACACAAATAATCCCATTTTCAGGGCATCATGATAAGCCTGATAACCCTTTGGATCAAAGGACTACACAAATCAGGTCACCCGGCTGAATAATCCGGCGTCCAGGTCTTGTAAAAAAAAAGATGGAGGCAGGAATGATACTTAAGGATTTCCTCATGAATGCAGGAACAGATAAAAGCCTTTCGGAATTAATTCTTTTCTTAAGCTCACAGGCACAGGACGTAAAGAAAGGTTTTTTTGGTAATTGCATGAAGACACAGGCATGTGAACAGACAAAGAATACCTTTGGCGAAGAGCAGATGGCGCTTGACAAATTTGCCGACGGCATATTTGTTTCAGGACTGAAAAAATCACGACTCGTGCACTACATAGCTACTGAAGAACAGGAGCAGTTGATAACCATAGATAATCCAAAATACAATTTCGGTGTTGTTATTGATCCTCTGGATGGATCTTCATTGATTGACGTGAACTTTTGCATTGGTTCGATTATCGGGATCTATCCGGGTCATGTGCTTGAAAAGGGTGCAAAGATAGTCGCAGCACTCTACATTCTCTATGGCCCTCTGACTATCCTGACATTAACTTCAGGAAAAGGGGTACATGAATTCGTTCTTGATGAGACCGGTGAATTCGTATTGAAGGAACAGGACATCAGGATACCGGAGGGAAAACTCTACGCACCAGGCGCCCTGAGAAAGGATTATCTCCCGGCGCATGCCCGGTGGATTGAACATCTCGAAAAAGAAGGCTATAAACTCCGCTTCAGCGGTTGTTTTGTGGCCGATGTGCACCAGATCCTTCATAAAGGCGGGGTCTTCACGTATCCCGGATTAAAGGGGAAGGAAAAAGGAAAACTCAGATTATTATATGAGGCTAATCCGATGGGAAAGATTATCCACGAAGCCGGCGGGGCAATCAGTAACGGAAAAGAAGATATTCTTGAAATTACCCGGAAGCCATCAGCCAGATCACTCCGATCTATATCGGTGGTAAAAAGGAGATCCGGTTGATTGAAAAGTATATGACTAACAGTGCAATAAAAGAGGAGTGATCAGCCTATGAAAAAAAATACCTGCAGTCCCATCCCCGGTTCGACAATCCTGAAGGGAATTTCCGGTCATAAGGCCATTGTCATGGCAGCAAATGTCCGGATCGCGACAGTGGCACAGGGAATATTTCAGGCTGCCAGGGATACCGACTCAGCAGTATTCATGGAGCTTGCCCGGTCTGAATGTGACCTGAAAGGAGGATATACCGGGCTAACGCCAAAAGATTTCTCAGAAAAGGTCCAAAAAGCGGCACAGGAAGTGCAATTCGACATCTGGGCGCTCCATGCGGATCATATTACGATAAAGAAGGGGGACGGGCCGGAGATTGACGGGACGAAGCAACTGATTGATGCCCAGGTTGCGGCCGGGTATACTTCTTTTGCTATCGATGCCTCACACCTCTTCAACTTTGAGGGGAAAACGGTCCGGGAGGAACTCGCAGAGAATATCCGGGTTACAACGGATCTCGCACGCCATATCAGGAACCGGATGAAAGGAAAGGATTTCGGGCTTGAAGTCGAAGTAGGGGAGATCGGACGGAAAGATGGTGAAGGGTTAATCCTGACACAACCTGCAGAAGCCGTGGAGTTTATAAAAGCTTTAAACGAGAATGAGGTCTTTCCGCACGTGATTGCGATCGCCAATGGTAGTACCCACGGGCATACCTACGATGCGAACGGGAATGTGGTCGCACAGCTCTCGATCGATATTCCCCAGACAAAGGCAATAGCAAACGCCCTCCGGGACAACCACTTGCAGGTCGGTATCGCCCAGCATGGGATCACCGGCACGCCCCGTGAGCTTATCAACCTCCATTTCCCAAAGGGGGACATCATCAAGGGGAATGTCGGCACCTTCTGGCAGGACGTTGTATTTGAAATCCTGAAAGTGTACGAACCCCCCCTCTATAAGAGTATCCAGGATTGGACGCTTGAGAAATACCGGCCATTGAACCCGGGTAAAAAGGATCCCCAAATCTTTGACGGCAACTGCAAGTTTGCGATAAAGGAGTTCTTCAGGGATATTTATTCTGTGGACGAGGAGACAAACCGGGCAATACGGGCGAGGGCCTATGCCGAAAGCCTTGTCTTCTTCCGGGCGTTCGGTGCATACGGGTCTGCCTCCCGGGTAAGAAAGACTCTTGAAAAATAACCCAACATAACTTTTTTCTTCTGCAGAGAGATTCTATACTGTGATTTCTCATGCCGAAGACCACGATTTCTGTAATTAAGGCAGATGTGGGAAGTTTTCCCGGACACTCCCGCACTCACCCGAAACTTCTTGAGAAGGCAGCAAAGATGCTCAAGGATGAGGAAGGGAAACTCCTCACTGACTCGTTTGTCACCCACTGTGGAGATGATCTTGAACTGATCATGACTCATACCCATGGCGTGGACAATGAAAAAATCCACAAACTTGCATGGGATATTTTCAAAGAATGTACAGCAATAGCAAAAAGTATGAAACTGTATGGCGCCGGACAGGATATGCTCGCCGATGCATTTTCCGGAAACGTCAAAGGAATGGGCCCTGGGGTTGCAGAGATGGAGTTTGAAGAACGGGGCAGTGATCCTGTTCTTGTATTCATGGCGGACAAGACCGAGCCTGGCGCATGGAACTTCTTCCTCTACAAGATCTTTGCCGATCCCTTCAACACATCTGGACTGGTAATTGACCCCTCGATGCATAAGGGCTTTGTCTTTGAGGTTCACGATCTCGTTGAAAAGCGCCGTATCATGTTCAAGTGCCCGGAGGAGATCTATAATCTCCTTGCCTACATTGGTGCTCCCTCACGGTATGTAATCAAGCATGTGTTCAAGCGGGAGGGAGACATTGCTGCTTCAACCAGTACCCAGCGCCTGAGTCTGATAGCGGGACGGTACGTTGGAAAAGATGATCCGGTCATGATCGTCCGTTCCCAGAGCGGTTTTCCCGCTGTCGGTGAAGTGATCGAACCGTTCTGCACACCGGTCCTTGTTGCCGGCTGGATGCGTGGATCGCATCACGGTCCGTTCATGCCGGTTGGACTATGCGATGCCAACTGTACCCGTTTTGACGGCCCTCCCCGGGTCATCTGTATGGGGTTCCAGCTCAATAATGGCAAGCTCATCGGTCCGGCAGATATGTTTGATGATATCGGGTTCGATCATGTGCGTGCACGGTGCAATGAAATCGCTGATCTCCTGCGGGCACAGGGACCATTCGAGCCGCACCGCCTCTCACTCGGGGAGATGGAATATACCACCCTTCCTGGAGTTGAAAAGGAACTTTCAAAGCGCTGGGAGCCAATTCCTCAAAAATAGTTTAAACCTGGTTTATTCCAAACCGCATTTTTTTTGCGGACATCCCATGATCTGCATATGGCAGGATCACAGGGAACCGTGGCAATGAGCAAACTTTAATTATCTTACATCCCAAATTAGGGCAGATGGTTAACGGAATTGTTTTGCCGATAAAAAAAGTGTTTGGTCTTGTGGATTCAAAAATATCCGTCGAGATCAAAGACGAAGGCCGGAAACTTCAGGGGCGTCTTGTAGCTGTGGATGAATACCTGAATATTCACATGGATGAAACGATTGAGTTTATCGATAACCAGCGGGGAAGAAGCCTTGGTACAGTCGTGATCAGGGGCAATAATATTCTTACCATTGCACCGGTTATCTGATTATGAAAAAGGTGGACACCGTGGTAGATCCTGTCGATGAAGCACTGAAACTGATCCAGTCGAAACCGGAAGGCATTCTCCAGAGCGAGCTTTGGAAAGAATTGGGTGTTGACAGCCGGAAATGCTCCCGGATTGTTAAAAAGCTAGAAGAAAGTGGACTCATTGACAGGACTGAGTTCAAGAAAGACGGGATCAAGACGTACCTTCTGCATGCCAAACAGATGCCGGTGAATCCTACACACCTGCTTGCCGGAGATGAGCTGATACCCTGCATAAGCTGTGAACTTGAGTGTATCGTTGAGGAATGTCATCCGCTTATGGACTGGATGTACCAGCTGGCGATTGTCCAGCATACGGAATAGCTCTTCTTTTTTACCTGGTGATTTGTCGTTATGCTCAATACCCACAAGGCAAACACTTTTCCTGTCAGTCATATGAACAAATTCAAGATTTCGCTCCTGCTCCAGTGCCTTGTTTTTTTAATACCCGTAAACATTTACGTTATTGGAGATTGGCTGGGTACCGGTGTGCAGTGGGTGCTGTTCCGGTACCAGCAGACGTACCTGGGGAATTCCCTGATTCTCATAACCAGAGAAATAACCTTTGTTCTTTCCGGAACAATTAACGGAAGGAGTGCAATTTCTATTACCCTCTGGGTGATCGGAGTTTTCCTGTTTATCGTTGCGACATTTCTGGTTATCCTTGCAAACGTCAACAAGGATTCCCCACTGATTAAAAAAGCATCCTTTTTTACGATAGCCGGAGGGATAATTATTGCTGTTTCTATCCTCGTCCAGTATGGCTTTCTGCTCAACAGCCCATCGGGATTTGTTCTCCCGGTAGGGATTCCGATCATCCTCATCATAGGATGGTGGATGTACCAGGAAACGGATATTGAAACAGGTAATGACTATTCTGATCCTGAATAAAAATTTATTGAGGCAATTAAATTTTTTTGTAGGGGAGTATTCTTCTCCTGATTGTAAAAAAAAAATTCTCGGACAACTATTTATCACTCTACTATCCACCTCATATGAGTGAACAGCACACGATTTCCTTAAAAGAGATCCACCATGATTTCTGTTTTATTTGTCGACGACAATTCTGATCTTTTCGGGCAGATCCGCTCTTTTTTAGAAAAGGCCGGAGATATCAGGATCGACAACGCCCATTCTATAAAACAGGCGATAGAAAAAATCAAAAGCCGGACCTATGATGTAATCATTTCCTACGAGCAGATCCCCGAAGTTAACGGTATCGAATTCATGTCTGACATGAATGGGATTGAATTTTTACAGTATCTCAAATCAACAGGAAATACAACACCGGTCATCCTGCTCTGCCGACGAGGAAATAACAAAATCGCTGTTGAGGAAGTTACCAATGCGACCGAAATCAATATACCCAGAAGTGGTGATATCCGTCCGAATCTTCTGGAAATGGTCACGGTGATCAAGCAGACCATGCTCCGCAGAAAGGCGGAACGGGAGATTAAGGTGCAGAACGAACAGCTTACCGCCATCCTTTCCGCAACACCTCTTGGCATATTTCAGGTACGCAACCATCTCATGACCTGGGTGAACCAGCAATTCTCAGAAATGCTCGGCTATGAAGAATCATACCTGGTTGGTAAAGAAATGGGGAGCATTTTTAAAACTCCTGAAGACTTCGACAAGGTATGCCATGAGATTCAGATCAAACGCAACACCCGGGGTTTTGGCCTGACAGAATGCAACCTTCTGAAAAAAAATAATTCGGCTCTCGCATGCCAGCTGCAGGTGCAGATGGTCGACCAGCGGGATATTGGTAAAGGCGGGACATTTGTTGTACTGACATCTCGGAAAGGAAGAAAATTGCTGATGCGCTCAAAGAGAGCGAGGCAAAGTACCGGGAAGTTCTCCAGAATACCCAGAGCATCATTATCAGGATGGATACATCGGGAAATATTACCTTCTTTAATCATTTTGCGCTCTCATTCTTTGATTATACCAGTGACGAAGTGATCGGGAAAAACGTTGTTGGCACCATTGTTCCACAGAAAGCCCGCACCGGTCATGATCTGTCCATGATGGCAAATGATCTCGGGTTTAATGCTGAAGGCTATGCAGTCAACGTGAGCGAGAATGTGCGCCGCAACGGCGACCGGGTCTGGATTGCATGGATAAATAAGGCAATCCGTGATGAAAAAGGCCATATCATTGAAATCCTGTGCATTGGCAACGATATTACGGATAGAAGGCGAAATGGAGAGGTCCGTATCAGTACTGATACGTGGAAGGACATCGTAATTGCCGAAACCGATGTGAAAGAGGAAGTGTTTGACGCGGTCTTCCACATATGCACTGAAATTTCGATCGAGGGGCGGGAAGGAAAATCCGTCGGTACCACATTTCTGCTCGGAGATGCGGATAATGTCATGGCAAAATCACGGCAGATATCACTGAATGCATTTGAAGGGCAGAAACCTGAATCGCGCAGTATCACGAACCAGGATATCAAGGAAAACATCAAGGAATTTGCCCAGCTCGACGGGGCGTTTGTCATTGACGGTGACGGGTATATCCGGGCGCAGAGTCGCTATATCACGGTTGATACCAGTAATGTTACCCTCCCAAAAGGCATGGGAACCCGTCACAACTCAGTTGCAGCAATGACTCAGGTCACCAATACCGTTGGTATCGTTGTTTCCCAGAGTGGCGGGGGAATCACCATCTTTAAAAACGGGCTGATACTCAAAAAAATTACGCTCTGATTCCTTCTGCGTTCCTGCCATCGCAGAAATGTGAATAAAGAACCTGAACTCTTAAAACAGGATTCATCCCCCGCCGCTTACCTTGCCACACAGTAGCTGTCCTGATGTTATGATGAGGTGAAATCTGTATACCCAAAACAGTCTATCTCCGTTATCCCATACTTCTGAAACCCACCTGTCCTTATCTGCCAGCAAAACGTGAAAAGGAGAGTCTATATCCGATCACTCCAGGTACGCCCTTCCCTTACCTTTCAATCCCTTGAATGTTCTGCAGGACGACAGTTTTTTCCATGATACTCTTCCCAGCAGATATGACGACAGATGTTTCCTACTGCTTTGAACGCATCCTCAAGATCCGGGAAATTCGGGATCCCGGAATCACGGAGGATACGCAGCGGTGTCTTCATGGAATCCCCGCCAATCATACACCCTACGATCATNTTGTGNGTGCTTTTTGAGAACCGTACCAGTTCATTTGCAACGCGTACCGGATCTGATATTGCTGATGGAACTGCAATAACAAAGGCAATGTCCCAGACATCCTGGTTTTTTATCATAACATCAAAGGTTTTGGCAAACCTGTCTGCTGATGCATCCCCCACCATGTCAATCGGGTTCTGCCGGTTCCAGTCAGCCGGCAGGATCATATCCAGATCCGCAAGTATCGCTTTTGGGAAATCCACCAGTTCTATACCAAACATTTCTGCATAATCTGATGATAAAACCGCAAATCCCCCTGCATTACTGATTACAATGGCACGGATACCTTTGGGATACCCTTCCGATGACAGAAGTTCTGCTGTCTGAAATGCTTCACGCATGGATCGAACGGGTATTATTCCAGACTCCCAGAATGCTGCCATATATACTTCGAAACTGCCGGCAAGAGATCCGGTATGGGAAGCTGCGGTCATCTGACCAATTCGGGATGAACCCGATTTGATAGCGACAACAGGTTTTTTTGCTGTGATCCCGCGGGCAATCTCCATGAACCGTTTTCCATTTCTGATCTCCTCAATGTACAGGATAATCGCGCGGGTATGAGGGTCATTGCCGGTATACACTAAAAAATCCTCAAAACTGAGATCTGCCTGGTTACCGATACTGATTACTGCAGAAAAACCGATTTCTTCGGGGAGGCTCCAGTCAACAATGGTTGAAATTATGGCTCCGCTCTGGGAAATGAAAGCAATGTTGCCGGGTCTGGGTGATATCGGGTCAAACGTGGTATTGATACCCTGGTGGGGGAGCATGAGACCCAGGCAGTTCGGGCCCATGATCCGCAGGTTATAGCGTTTTGCGATCGCGAGCACCTGCTGTTCAAGCTCTTCCCCAACGTTTCCGGACTCCCGAAAACCGGATGAAATGATGATGGCCAGGGGGACACCTTTTTCTCCGGCTTCCTGAACGATTTTTGGGACAAAACGCGCAGGAACTACAATCACAGCAATATCGATAGGATCAGGAATTGACCCAAGGTCAGGGTAGACCATGCGCCCGAGAATTTTAAGGTGTTTGGGATTTACCGGATAGAGTTTTCCGGGAAATGCGAGGAGGTTGCGAAGGACTGCATACCCTACCTTATTGGGTTCAGGAGTTGCGCCGATTAATGCAATAGACCTGGCGTTCAGGATCTCCGGGAGCAGAGAGGGGTGCTGCTGTGCAGGTACCTCTTCAATGCCATCGGCAATGAAGATCCGGGCATCTACAACACAAGCTCCTTTTTCGTATAAAAAAACCGGGTTGAGATCAAATTCCACCATGGTGGGACTCTGGATAAAAAAACGTGCCACCCGGTCAATCAGCGTGATCAATCCTTTCTTATCCCGTGCCGGTTCGTTACGAAATCCCTGAATCAAAGGGTATGCCTGTAATTCCCGGAGCATCGCATCGATATCCTCATTCGTGACCGGAAGCACCCGGATTGATACGTCCCGGATGAGTTCGACCAGCGTCCCCCCCATCCCGACCGTAATTACCTTTCCAAAGGTTGGATCCGTCCTTCCCCCGATGAGGATCTCCAACCCAGGTTCTTTCTGTTGTTCGATAATGAAACCAGAAATGATTGCGGAGGGATCAGATGCTTTCACCTTGTGCGTAAGGGTATCAAATGCTGTTTCTGCTTCTGCACCCGACCTTATACCGGTGCGAACACCCCCTGCATCGCTTTTATGGATTACCTGGGGAGAGATGACCTTCATAACCAGCGGGTATCCCAGTTGATCAGCGGCCGGTGCCACTTCCTGCCGGGTTCTGACAACGGAAAACTCAGGGACCGGTATACCCTGGTCTTTCAGCAATGCATATCCTTCCGCTTCAGAAAGCATCGTGCGTGTCATTGGATTCAGTTCCCTTGTAGGTAATGCCTTTTCGTAGGTTATCAGGGTTTTTAAAAGAAACGGAATACATCCAGTACACCACTGCGCAGTTCCCTCATTCACCTGATCTGTGTTCCTGATTCATACGACCAGAAAAGGAACTCTCCAGAACCTGGAATTTCAGGTTCATACAGACTGAATGAACAATCGTGAATGGATAATTCCCACCAATGATAAGCATAAAGTTAATAATATTCTATGACCATCAGTAATCACAATGCATATTCCCACGCCTGAAGAGCTCCGTGCACGCCGAGAAGCACTCGGTATGAAACAGACTGAACTTGCAAAACGCGCCGGCATCAGCCAGTCAATGGTTGCCAGGATTGAAGCGGGAAATGTAGATCCCCGGATAAGTACCTTATCCAAAATTATTGCAGTTCTGAATAGTGCTGAGCCAAAAAAGATCCGGGCGGCACAGATAATGCATACACCAGTTCTTTGTGTCCAGCCTCAGGATGCGATTACCCGTGCGGTTGAGATCTTTGAAAAGAATAATATCTCACAGCTGCCGGTAATCGAACGGGGAGTGCCGGTAGGATGTATTTCTGAAACAGTGATCGTGAAAGCGATTGAACAACAGCGCCTGCATAAGACTCACCTCTTTTTTGTCCGCGACTTTATGGAACCGGGATTTCCTACAGTACCTCCCGATATGGATGTGGAGACAGTGATAAATATCCTGCAGCAGAACCATGCCGTTCTTGTTGTCGAGGGAAGGACGGTAAAGGGTGTAATTACCAAGCATGACCTCATCTCATTGATTGTATAATCCCGGTTTTTCCATCACGGATGCGAGAACCATCAGAACCGTGCCAATGATCGCAGAAAAGTTCTATGAAATTATTGTGTTGCATCATTGAACTTTAGTACTATCCGGGAATTGAAATAATCAGCGCGGTGACTGGCAGAAGGATTGGGCAATTTTCATACCCCGGATTCGTGTTTCTGACGCGATAATCGTCTCATTACTCTATCCATAGAATAGTCAGATTTCCGAGGTTTTTAAAAAAAATCCAATCAAGAAGATTTTTCCCTATTCGGTATGATTTGTTCCTTTTTTTAAATTACATCAAAAATCGTCCTGACAACACATCCCATCCACAAACAAGTTATCCCAATGATTGAAACTCTGTTCAAGGTACTACCATGAACACCCAATTCAGGATCACTGTGATAATTACAGGATTTCTTGTTATCAGTCTGATCGGTGGTGTAACAGCAGTCAGCCTGGCACCAGGCTGGCAGGAACATCCCGCTGATGACGCCACATTTTCTGGTGCGATCATATCGACCGATGGTTCAGTGGTATTTGCCGGTGGCAACCAGTTGTTAGTCCGTTCATGGAATGGAGATACCCGCTGGGGCGGTTTATCGGGAACCGTGGCCACTATGAGCTCGGATGGAAATTATATTGTCTCAGCCCTCAATGATAATGTCCGTAAATACAACCGAACCGGGGATGTAATCTGGAACAGGATTACCGGAAGTCCATTCCGTGCAGTCGCTGTCTCGAGTGACGGTTCTCTGGTGATTGCTGCAGATGACAGGGGTTACGTACGTTCCTGGACCATTGATGGTAAAAGCCTGGGAGTGGACAACGAGACCGATCAGGTGATAGCGATAGACATTTCTCCATCCCAATCTCAGGTGGTTGTTTCTACGCAAGATAGTCTGAAGGTTTTTTCACCGGAAATGAACCTGGTCTGGGAAAAGAAAAGCCTTGGAAATCGTGATTCTTTCATCGCATTCTCTTCTGATAGTTCTACCCTGATTCTCGCCGGAGAAAACCAGGTATCATCCTATACCGCCAAAGGATTACTGAACTGGGAAGAGGAGATAACACATAATTTCATTATCGATATGGCCTGTTCTGATGACTGTTCAACCATTGTTCTGGGAAGTCAGGATGGAAATGTCTGGGTTCTCAACAAAGAGGGGCAGGTACAATGGAAGTATCCTGTGGGTACATGGGTCACTAGCGTAGGAGTTTCCCGTGATGGTTCTGTTATTGTGGCTGGATCCCTTGACGGGACGGTGTATATACTGGATAAGAATGGAAACCTGCAGGCCCAGACTAAAACAGATTCTGCAATCCAGCAACGGTCCATTGCCGTCAATTCGGATGGCACCCGGATTGTTGTTATCGCTGAACGCACAATGTATGGATATAATCTTGATTATGATCCTTCTGGAATTCCAAAAACTACCTATACTGAAATCCCTGTCCAGACAACCTCACCCCTTCCCGAATCACTACCCCGGTACCTGTCAGAACAACCCCGCCAATAACCGTTCCCTTTCCAAAAGACACAACACTGCCTGGAACAAACAGCACCCCAAACTCAGCTCTCACTCCCATGTTCGCAATCTTCGTATCGGCAGGTCTGTTGTTTAAAATCTGGAGACGGAA
>JGI20215J15232_1000268_pt1 | contig 11568 bp, 8 predicted proteins | sample WetSurMetagenome_2_FD_15232 | JGI IMG/M metagenome (IMG submission 15232) | reverse complement strand
CCACGTTGCCGGCGGGCCGGTAATAGACTATCGGGTCCCCCGCGTGCACCGCGCGATAGCTGTGCTCCAGCAGGGTCACGGATGTCGATTCGGTGACTCCGACCACCCTGCAGACGCCCGCGATGCGGATGATCGGGCCCAGCTCGCCGCCGCTCTCGGGGTCGATGGCCGTCTGCCCTTCGGACAGGATGGTGAACACGGTGCCGTTCACGACGCCGTCGGCGGAACCGAGGTCCACCTCCACGAGGTCGCCCGCATATGCGTCATCGTTGGCTATGCCTTCGGCCTCCTCGACGTTGACTCCGAGAACGACTCCGTCGGGTTGAAGGGGATCGACGGCGATGAAACCGGCCGTTTCCAGCCGCAGCCTGCTGAGCATGGGCGTGGATGCCGCGAGCGTGGGCGCCTGGACATAGGTGGTGGTGTAGACATCCCCCGACGCCTGCACCACGGCTCCCGCGATCTCGGGAAGGACGAGCTCCATCCCCGGCTGCAGCGCCTCGGGGCTCGCCAGGGACGGATTGGCGGCGAGGATGTCATCCCAGTACTCGTGGGTTCCGTAGAACCTGTTCGAGATGTCCCACAGCGTGTCGCCGTAGCCCGCGACATAAGTGGAGACGGCGGCGGAGGCACCGGTCGCCGCGAGCGTCAACATACCCAGAACCGGAATCAACCTGTTCCGCATCGTGGACCTCCCGTGCGCATCCTGTGCTGCAAGCACGAATCTCATAACTTCATAATATCTATACTTCGCAAACTGGAGCAAGTGGCCTCCGTCATCTCCTCGACGGGTAGATGGCCGTCACTCCCCTGCCCGGCGCCTCGCCGGCGCTTATGGTCACCGTGTAGGTGCCCGACGACGGGCGTTCGGCCGGTGTGTTGACGACCAGCCAGAGCTCCCCGTCGGCTGCAGCAGTCCCGCTCCATGCCGTTCCGACCGTGAACTGCCCGCCCTCCTCGCCGATCCTGGCCACGAGGCTTCCGTCGCGGGCCTCGGGAACCGTCGAGACAGTCGTGGCCGTGCGCTCGAGGCCCTCGGGACCGGAGGAACCCGTGCCGAACACGGCCCTCCCGCCCGAGGCGATCGAGATCGGCGTCCCCCGGACCATCACCAGGTGCGTGTTGACCCATCCCGCGCACGCCGGGACGTCGAACAGGATCGACTCCACGGCGGTATCCCCCCAGACGATGCTCGAGACATCCTTCATCCTTGCCCCGGCCGTTCCGCCGTCGAAGGCGATCTGCAGCATCCTGTCGGCCATGGAGACATCTCCGTAGTAGCTGGCACCGCTTCTCAGGGTTACCCTGGCGGGAGCCTGGGGCACCGGAAGGGTGAAGCTCCCGAAGTCGGCCTCCCCGCCTGAGACGGCAACCAGCCTGCCGACGGCGACGGTGCCGTCAGCCGAAACCATCCTGTCGCCTGGCTTCGCGCATGCCGCCGCCAGCGCCAGGATCGAAGCGCAGATCAGAAACCTCATTCAGATACCTTCCCGGATGAGAAGCACCGCGACTGCCTCCTCGATCCTGTCGACGGGGATGAACTCCATCTCCGCCCTGAGCCCGGCATCGACCTCTTCCAGATCCCTGACGTTCTCGCGGGGCAGCACGACCCTGCGGATCCCCGCGGCAAGGGCGCCTATGACCTTCTCCTTCACCCCGCCCACCGGCATGACCCTGCCGTGCAGGGTCACCTCGCCGGTGATCGCCACGTCGGGCCTCAGCGGTCGCCCGCAGAGGGCCGACAGCAGCGATAGCGTCATCGCCACGCCTGCCGATGGCCCGTCCTTGGGAGTGGCTCCGGCCGGCACGTGGACATGGACGTCGAGCTTCGCGAAATCCGTATCGATGCGATAGTCAGGCGCATGCGCCCTCACCCAGGAGAGGGCCGCCTGGGCGGACTCCTTCATGACGTCGCCGAGCTGTCCCGTCAGGATAAGCCTGCCGGAGCCCTGCATCACGCTGCTCTCGATGAAGAGGATCTCGCCGCCCGCCGCCGTCCAGGCGAGTCCCGTGGCCACGCCGGTCGCGGGAGTCGCGGAGGCGGTTTCACGGATGAAGCGCGGCGGGCCCAGATAACCCTCCAGGCGGGATGGGGAGATGGTGACCGAGGGGCTCTTCCCCGAGGCGACCTCTACCGCGATGCGGCGGCAGATCTTGCCGATCTGCCTCTCCAACTCGCGGACGCCGGCCTCACGCGTGTAGCCATCGACCATCCCGAGCAGCCCGCCGGAGTTGAATCTCACGATCCGACCCGTCAGGCCTGCGTTCCTGACCTGCTTGGGAACCAGATAGCGGCGGGCTATCTCCAGCTTGTCGCGGGAGGTGTATCCAGAGAGCCTGATGATCTCCATCCTGTCGAGCAGCGGCGAGGGGATGGTGTCGAGCTGGTTGGCCGTGGTGATGAACTCGACCTTCCTCAGGTCGAAGGCGACGTTCAGGTAGTTGTCCCTGAACGAGAAGTTCTGCTCGGGGTCGAGAACCTCCAGGAGCGCGGAGGTGGGGTCGCCGCGGAAGTCGCGCCCGACCTTGTCCACCTCGTCGAGCATGAACACGGGATTGTTGCTGCCCGCCTCGCGGAGCCCCTGGATGATCCTGCCAGGCATGGCGCCCACATAGGTGCGCCGATGCCCCCTGACCTCCGCCTCGTCATGGACCCCGCCCAGCGAGATCCTCACGAACTTCCTCCCCATGGCCCGGGCTATGCTCCTGCCCATCGAGGTCTTGCCCACGCCGGGCGGGCCCACGAAGCACAGTATGGGGCTGGATGCCGACTCGTTGAGCTTCCTCACCGCCAGGAACTCGAGAATCCTCTCCTTGACGTCTTTCAGGTCGTAATGGTCCTCGTCGAGGATCTTCTTCGCGCGCTCGATGTCCAGACGGTCGTCGGTGCCCTCCAGCCAGGGGAGCTGGAGGATCCATTCGACATAGGTGCGCGAGACGGCGACCTCCGGCATCCCGGGAGGCATCTTGGCCAGCCTGTCCAGCTCCTCGTCCGCAGCCTTTCTGACCTCTTCGGGAAGGGCCTTGGAGTCCAGCCTCTCCCGGAGGTCTGCTGCTTCGGGGTTCTCGCCCTCTCCGGAGCCGAGCTCCTTCTGGATGGCCTTCATCTGCTCCTTGAGCCAGTATTCCTTCTGATCCCTCTCTATCTCGGATCGCACCTGACCCTGTATCTTGTTCCTGAGCTTGAGGATCTTCACCTCGCGGGACATGATCTCGGACAGGAGCCTGAGCCTCCGGAGGATCGAATCCTCCTCCAGGACCTGCTGCTTGTCCTGCACATTGGCCTCGATGCCGCTGGCGGCGATGAATCCGAGCCTCTCCGGGTCCTTGAGGAGTCCGGCGAGCTGGATCTCGTCGGGCGCGCCGGGGGACAGCTCGACGATCTGCTTGAGCTGCATCTCGATATTCTTACGCCAGGCCTCCACCTCGTCCGTCCTCGAGGGCCATTCGGTGTGGAGCTGCTCGACCCTGGCTACCAGGAACGGGGTCCTGCTCGTGTACTCCAGGATCCGGAACCTGGCGAGGCCCTTCAGGCTGAGCCTGATCACATCGCCCGGGAACCGGTACAGCTTCACGATCCCCGCCGCCGTGCCCACGTCGAACAGGTCTCCCGGCTCGGCCGGGGAGGCATCCGGGTTCCTGACCGCGACGAGGCCCGCGATCTTGTTCCCGACGACCGCCTCGTCTATCAGGCTGATCTGAGGGGGATCGGTCACGGTGAGGGGTATGAGGGAATAGGGGAATGCCACTCCATCGAAGAGCGGCAGGATGGGTATCAGCTCCGGGAGCGCGAATTCCTGTTCAGGCGTCATCGGAGATCTCCGACGGACGGCTCGGTCCGAACCGGCCTTCCTCTTCGGACTGCACACGGATCATGACTGAGCCTGCCTCCCTGCGCTTCATGCACAGCCTGAGCACCCCTTCGGAAAGAGATGCGGACACGGAGGCGACGTCTATCATGGCAGGCAGCTCGAGATCCCTCTCGAACCTGCCGGTCCTCAGCTCCAGCCTCTGGGGGGAGCAGCCCTCCTCGGGAGGATTCCTGTATCCGCGCAACACAATGGACTTCTGCTCGACGAGCAGTTCAACATCCTCCCGGCGGACTCCCGGGAGGTCGAAATAGAGCACGAAGCCGTCCTTCGTCTCGTACAGGTCCGCAGAAGGCGACCACAGGCTGGCGCACCATTCGCGCACCGGCGGCCTCCGGCTACTGGACGTCGAAGCGGACCTGCACTGTCGTAGTGACCTCGACAGGCACCCCGCCCTGCGTCGCGGGGTTGAACCGCCAGCTGCGGACGGCATCGGCGGCGGCCTGACCGCATCCCAGACCCAGGGGATCGTTGGTCACCTGCACGTCGGTCACGGAACCGTCGGTCCCCACTCTGACCTCGAGCGTGATATAGCCATGCACATCCCCGCGCTGGGCCGCCAGGCCGGGTACCGCAGGGGCGGGCTGAGACACGGGGAACGGCGGTATGACGGGCTGCTCCTCGATGATCTCGGGCTGGGTCTGGCGCTCGGGAGCGGTGTACCTGATGCTGGTGTCCTGACCCGTGACTATCTGGACCGACACTTCCTGATCCTCGTAATCGGGATTGGTCAACCTGACGGTGTATGTGCCGGCCTCGAGCTCGATCGGGGGCATCGGGGTCTGCCCGTAGCCGGTGCCGTTGATGGAAACCTCCGCCCACGGCTCGGGTCCGATCAGGAGACGGCCCGTCGTGACGGTCTCCTCGAGGACGACGGTCTGGCTGAAGCCGTCGGCTCCGAGTGCTATCGACCTGGTCCAGTTCTCCCTGCCATCCATGGTCACCAAGAGGGTGTGGTCCCCTCGCTGGGCGACGTGAGTGAGCCTCCTGCCGGTGCCCACCTGTGCTCCGTCGACATAGAAGACGGCCGACCCGGGGATATCCCCGGCGAGAGTCAGCGAGATCTGCGAGGTCTCCGGAGAGAGCAGAGCGAGCTCTATGCCGACCTCGCCCGGCGTATCGATGAGCACGGTGTCGGGAATCGAGTTGAACTCATCCATGACGGCCTGGAAGACGTGCAGTCCCGTGGGCAGATCGATCGGGATCGCGGCCGCCGGCTGGCCGTCGACCAGGTAGGAAACCGCCTGAGGGTCGGGCTGGGCCTCCCCCTCAGGCATGCGCAGAGTGAAGGCCACGCGCGCGGTGCCGGTCCCGAGCGGCTGGAGCACGAGGGTGTCCGAGAGGACCTGGCCCCGGGCCACTTCCAGGGTGGCGAGGAGGACCTCGTATCCCTCGGCGCGGACCTCGATGTTCTTCGTTCCGAAATCGCTGCCCGTCAGCAGGATGCTGCCATCGGGCGCCCTCCTGACCGCATTCCCGTCGATGTTGACCACCGCTTCGGGCGGGCCCTGGAGCACGAGAGTCGCGCTGTATGGCAGATCCGCCGGCACGGCGGGCGCGGGTGGCTTTCGCAGCACGAAGACGAACAGGATGACGGCTGCGATCGCCAGCAATCCGACGATTGCGACCGGGACCAGAGGGAATCTGCGCCTCCCCTCCGCCGGGGCCGCGGCCGCAGCCTCTCCGCGTTCTCGCCTGGGCTCCTGGGCGGGGCGCGCGGGCTCCGGTGCGGCAACCTTCCGCAGCTTGTCGACCAGCTCCCTGATGACGGGGTTGGAGGGATAGGCGGCCTGAGCGGCGGCGGCCTCCTCGTAGGCCTCGGCATATGCGCTGCGCGCTATCCTGTCCCTTATCGAGGCGATGGCCGCCTCTTCCCGGGAGGTCGGGCGAGCCGCTGCGGGAGCCTCTACCATGACGGCCTGCACCGTCTCGGGGGGCTGGACCGGGGCCGCGGCGGCCGTCGGAGGCGTCCAGGAGGGATCGAAGCCCTCCATCTCCCCAGTCAGCCTTGCCAGCGCCGGGGAGGCGGGCCAGAACTCGAAGATCTTCCTGGCCTGCTCGAGGGCCCCTACGGGGTCTCCCCCGCGGAGCCTGGTCATGCCCAGATCGGCCAGGTTGTTGGCCTTGATGCTCCTCTTGACCTGCTTGATCCTCTTGAGGATGTCCGCGTTCTCGGGGTCCTGCCTGCGGGCCCTCTCGAGCTCCTGGAGAGCCCGGATGTCGTCTCCGGCCGAGGAGGCCTCCGCGGAACGCCGCAGACACTCCTCGACGAAGCCCTCGCCGGTGGCTGCGGAGGTCTTCTCCCCCGGGCTGAAGCTCCTGGCGGACCTCGTGCGCTTGAATGCCTTCATGGCTGCATTCTCGCGCTCGATGGCCATGATCTCCCCCCGGATCTCCTCGTTGTCGGGATCGATGTCCAGCGCCTTCTGTAGCGTGCGGATGGCAAGGTCGCGATCGCCGGACTGAACCTGTCTCCTCGCTGCACGCAGGAGCTCGTTCAGACGATCTTCAGCAGCGCTCATCAGCCCCCCCTGCCAGGAATCGGATTGCGATCCAGGTCAACCTGAACTGCCATAACAAGATACCGTACGCACTACGCCCGGCGCCCGGGCGCGTCCATCGCCAACTCCCCGGATCAATATTCGCAAGCGGCCTGCAAGCCGCAACCTGCGCATTCCAGGAGAGCTTCATGCGATAGGGATCATCCTGTCTCCGAACCTCCATCTGATCTCCGTCTCGAAGTTTCTCGCAACTGCGCCGTCCTGCGTCAAGGCCAGTCTCCCGGCCTCCGCGACGAGGTCCAGATCCTTCGAGAGATCGGCTGCCCTGAACTCGGGGATCCCGTGCTGCCTCGTCCCCATGAAGTCGCCCGGGCCCCGAAGCGCGAGGTCCTTCTCCGCGATGGCGAACCCGTCGGTCGAGGAGACCAGGACATCGAGCCTGGCCCGGGCTTCGGCCGATATGCCCGCGGGAGCCACCAGATAGCACCTCGCGTCCCTGCCGCCCCTGCCGATGCGGCCCCTGAGCTGGTGGAGCTGGCTGAGGCCGAACCTGTCGGCGTGCGCCACGATCATCACAGTGGCCTCGGGAACGTCCAGGCCCACCTCGACCACGGTCGTGCTGACCAGCGTCGATATGCTCCCCGAGGCGAAGGCGGTCGCGGCCTCGAGCTTCGCGGCGGCCGTCATCGCCCCCGTGAGGAGACCGACCCCGTGCCTCCCCGCAGGTCCTCTCGCCAGGGACTCCCTGGCGGTGGCGGCATCCCTCAGGTCCTGCTTCTCCGAAGCCTCTCTCAGGGGATAGACCACATAGGCCCTCTCACCCCTGTCGAGCCTTTCCAGGAGGTACCCCATGGCTTCTTGCCGCCCCTGGTCTCCGGAAACCCGGCGTGTCTCCGTGACCCCTCTCCCGGGAGGCATCTCCACTATCCTGGATGTGTCGAGGTCGCCGTAGAAGGTCATGGCCAGGGTCCGTGGTATGGGGGTGGCAGACATCACCAGCAGATGGGGGCGCGGATCCCGGCCGGCCAGGAGCGCCTCCCTCTGCTCGACTCCGAATTTGTGCTGCTCGTCCACGATCAGGAGCGCAAGGGAACGGAATCCGACCTCCGGCTCGAGGATGGCGTGCGTGCCCACAAGGAGGTCCACCCCTCCGGACTGAAGCCCCGAGAGCAGCTCTCTTCGCCGCGCGGGCGGCGATCCGCCCGTGAGCATGCCGATGCGCGCTCCGAGACCTCCCAGGAGCCTGCGGAAAGTCACCGCATGCTGCTCTGCGAGGACCTCGGTGGGAGCGAGGACGGCGCACTGCAGCCCGGCGGAGATGCACGACAGGCAGGCGCCGGCGGCCACGACCGTCTTGCCCGATCCGACATCACCCTGGAGAAGCCTGCGCATGGGAGTCCGGCGCGCCATGTCGGCCAGCACATCCCGGAGGCAGGTGACCTGGCTGGGCGTCAGGACGAACGGCAGCGAGCTTCGGAACCTGTCCTCCACCCCGGCGGGGATAGGGTGGGCTCCGAGCCCGGGACTGCCGGCCCGGATCCTCCTGAGGGCCATCTGGTAGAGGAGCAGCTCCTCGAGCGCGAGGATCCGCCTGGCCGCCGGCGGCTCCTCCGGTCCCGCAGGCTCATGGATCGCCCGGTAGGCCTCCCAGCGCTCCGGGAAGCCCTCCCTTCGGAGGACCTCGGGAGGGAGGACGGGGTCCAGCCCCTCTCTGCAGTCTTCGAGGGCCGCCGACACCACCGATCTCAGAACGCCCTGGGACAGGCCCGAGGTCAGCGGATAGACGGGAAGGATCGAGCCCTTCTCCAGCATCTCGACGTCCTCAGCTGCCGGGAAGTGCAGCTCGGGATGGAACATCGAGAGTCCCGCGCGCAGCTCCACGCGGCCGGCCGCCAGAAGGCTCCTGCCCGGGAAGAGCGCCTTCCGCAGGTACCCTGCGTTCAGGAAGGCCGCTTCGAGCCTTCCCGTGCCATCAGTGAGCACCGCAACGAGCATCCTCCTGCCGTTGCGCGTCCTCGTCTCGCGGACCGAGGAGACGCTCGCAGAGACCACCGACTCGGAACCGGGCACGAGATCGCAGATTCGCGAGATCCCCCGCCTGTCCAGATAGGTCCTCGGGATGTGGAGCAGGAGATCGCCCCGGGTCCGGATCCCGAGCCTGCCCAGGAGCTCTGCGCGGGCGGGGCCGACTCCTCTGCAGAAGCGCACCTCATCCTGCAGCAAGCAGGTCTCCCGCCATGTCCGCACACGCCATCCCGAAGGCCCGCAGAGAGCACTGATGGACGGGTCTTGACGCATGCCGGAACCGCCGTGTATTGACGGGCCAACGAAAACCCACCCCGATGGAGGTCGTGCACTGACTATGGAGCAGCAGCTTTCCAGGAAGGAGCTTCAGGCAGCAGTCGCGAAGGATCCCGACGACATCGAGTCGCGTCTGCTCCTCGCCCGCGTCTATACGGACGACCACTCCCCCAAGAAGGCTATCCAGCTCCTCGAGCAGGTCACGCAGATCGACCCGGACAATGCCGAGGCCTGGCTCCGGATAGGTCTCTGCTGGGGGATGGCCCTTCTCGAGAACCTCCCCCCCGCGGAGATCTGGGGCGAGGAAAAGGACGAGGAGCTGATGGTGGACAACGCCATCCATGCCCTCGAAAAGGCCGTGGAGTTCGATCCCGAGCTCGTCGGAGCCTACAATGCCATGGCCCGCATCTTCATCATCCGCGGACAGGAGGAGGAAGCCCTCGAGCTCTACGCCCTGTCCCTCCAGATCGACCCTTCCCAGCTCGAAGTCGTGGACGAGCTCCAGGAGATAACGGGCACCCCGGCCTGGGAGCTCCTCGACAAGGAGACGGACATGGGCGACGAGGAGGACGCCTTCTAGGCGTTGGAGCCGCACCTGGCCCTCATCAGCAGATAGACGGCGCGGCACACCGGGCAGCCGCCCGGAGGCAGACGCCTCACTGCAAGCCCTGTGAGGAATTCGATCTCGGTCCTGCGGCCCGCATCCAGGTCGCCCAGCATGCTGCACCTGTTGGAGGAGTTGGCGAACAGGTAATCGCCCATCTCGAGGGCTTTGGCCGAGGCCCAGGCCCTGCATGCAGCCGGCACCGCCGGGGCCATCTCGGCCTGCATCTCCCTCACGATCATGTCCAGGCCCGCCGGGGCCAGCTCGTCGTTGGCCGCTCCGGCGAGGGCCGCAACAGGATTGAGAGAGCTGTTCAGCAGCCACTTGGCCCAGCGCCAGGGGGCGACGGAATCTGCCAGGACGAGGTCGTCGACGGCTCCCTCCAGGAGCTCCGCGGCCTTCCCGCTCCTCGCCGCGATGATGCCTCCCGGATGTGTCTCCACGAGGCCGTCTCCAGCCCTCCTGAACCCCCCCAGCACAACGGCGTACTCGACCCCGCAGGCGGGACCGCCCCACTCCTCCTCCAGGCCCATCCCGTTGGAGAGGCAGACGACCGGGCAGCCTGTCCGGCGGATATCCTCCGCAGCTCCCGAGATATCGTAGGCCTTGAGGGCTGCGAGAACCGAATCCGCCGCCGGGGCGGAGGCGGGGCGCACGAGCGGGAGGCGCGCGCGGCCCCGGATGGCCCCGGTGCAGACCACCTCGACGATCCCCTCGGAGCACCCGGGCGGGCCCACGAGGATCACCTCGGCATTCCGTGAAAGGGCGACGGCCAGCCCTCTGCCGACTGCGCCGTCGCCCCAGACCAGCACGCGCCCGGCGGAGCCGGGGCCGGGCGAATCCTTACTGGGCAGCCTTCTCCTCGCACTTCTGGGCGAATGTCTCGAGCTTGTCGCGGCCCTTGCTGATTAGCTTGCCGGCTTCGGTCTTGCCGCTCTCGACGAGCTCGCCGCCCTTCGAGACGGCTTCCTCGGCCACCTGCCTGATCCTGGCCCGCGTCTCGGAGCCCTTCGCGGGGGCCAGCAGAAGCGCTGCTATCCCGCCGATGACGGCGCCCGTGAAGAACGCCCAGGCCTCTCCGTTCCCTCTCTCCGACATTTCTCCCCCCTTCAACTGCCGCAGCAGTGCTTGTACTTCTTGCCGCTTCCGCACGGACAAGGCTCGTTCCTGCCCACCTTCGGGACGTCCCGCCGGACAGTGGCCGGCTTCTCCGTGATCTGCGGGCGGGGCGGCCCTCCCGCCGAATCGGGTGCGATCGGCCTCTGAAGGCCGGGCCTGTGCGCCACGCCGGCCGGCTGCGCCTCCCTCGACAGCGGAGCCGTCTGCTGTGGCCAGAGGGACAGCACCTGGCGGACGGCCAGCTTGTCGACCTCGTCCAGGAGGGCCTCGAACATCTCGAATGCCTCCTTCTTGAACTCGACCAGGGGATCCCTCTGGCCGTAGGAGCGCAGGCCGATGCCCTCCTTGAGATGGTCGATCTCCAGGAGGTGCTCCCTCCACTTGAGGTCGATGGCTCTGAGGACCGACCACTTCTCGAGCTCCCGCATCAGGGGGGAGCCGAGCTTGCTCTCCTTGAAGGCGTAGAAGTCGAGGAGCCGCGAGACCGCCTTGGTGCGGGCCTCCGCCGGATCGTCCGTGGATCCGGGCAGGTCTCCGAGGTCGAAGGTGACGCCGGCGAGATCCTGCAGGGCGGCCCTGCCCCTTCCCGGATTCCACTCTTCGGGTCTCGTCTTTTCGGGGAAGGCTTCTTCGAGCACGAACCCGGCCACGGAGGAGATCATGTCCCTGACCTCCTCCTGGAGGCCGGCGCCCGTCAGGGCCTGCAGCCTCCTGCCGTAGACGACCTCGCGCTGCTTGTTCGCCACGTCATCGTACTCGAGGAGGTGCTTCCTTATCCCGAAGTTGTATTCCTCGACCCTTCTCTGCGCTCGCTCTATGGCCTTCGTGAGGAGGGAGTGCTCGATCACCTCGCTCTCATCGCGGCCGGACTTCTTGAGGAACTCTATCATCTTCTCCGAGGCGAAGAGCCTGAACAGGTCGTCCTCCAGGGAAAGGTAGAACCTGCTCCCCCCGGGGTCCCCCTGGCGGCCGCTCCTGCCCCTGAGCTGCCGGTCGATGCGCCTGGCCTCGTGTCTCTCCGTTCCGATGACGAACAGCCCGCCCGGCTCCTTCGAGCCGTCTGGACCGGTCACTTCGCGGACCGCCTGGGCGATCTTGATGTCCGTGCCGCGCCCGGCCATGTTGGTGGCGATGGTCACCGCTCCGGGCTGTCCTGCGAGCATGATGACCTCGG
>JGI20215J15232_1000265_pt1 | contig 11644 bp, 12 predicted proteins | sample WetSurMetagenome_2_FD_15232 | JGI IMG/M metagenome (IMG submission 15232) | reverse complement strand
GGATGCCGACGTAGGTCGATGGCCTGCCGATGCCGTTCTTCTTCATCCAGGCGACGAGGCCCGCCTCGGTGAACCGTGATGGGGGCTTGGTGAAGTGCTGCGTCGAGGATACCTCCAGCAGCGAGGCGCCTCCCGGGACGATTCCGGCTGGGACAGGAGGCTCCGAGGAGGCCTGTGACGGGTCGATCTCGAGGAATCCCTTAGAGATGACGACTTCCCCGGTCCGGGAATACTGAAGGCCGCCCCCCTCGACCGCAACCTCGGTGCGCTCCCACGCGGAGTCGGCGCACTGCGAGGCCACGAAGCGCCTCCAGATCAATGCGTACAGCTTCAGCTGGGGCTCGGAGAGGATTCCGGAGAGATCCGCAGGCCTGCGTGAGACATCCGTGGGTCTGATCGCCTCGTGGGCATCCTGGGAACCGCCGGAGCTCCTGTACCTTCGCGGGGCCTCCGGCAGCATGCCTTCCCCGTATCCAGCCCTTATGAACTCGCGGCAGGAGGCGAGGGCTTCAGGCTCGATCCTCACGGAGTCGGTCCTCATGTAGGTGATCAGCCCGGCGTGCTCCCCTCCCCCGAGGTCCACGCCTTCGTAGAGCTCCTGGGCGATGCTCATGGTGCGGGACGGGGAGAAGGAGAGCTGTGTCGACGCAGCCTGCTGGAGGCTGCTCGTGATGTATGGCGGCCCCGGCTTCCTGATCGCGCGCGAGACCCTGGGCTGGAGAACCTCCCACGATGCCGCTCTCGCGCGGGAGAGGACCAGTTCCATCTCCGGCCCGCTTCCCGGAGCGTTCTTCTCGGGTCCAGTCTTCACGCCGTCTATCCTCGTGAGCTCCGCCTCGAACTCGACACCCGCCCTGAAGCGTGCGGCAGATGTCCAGTACTCCACCGGGACGAAGCTCCCGATCTCGTCCTCGCGCTCCTGTATGAGCCTCAGTGCCACTGACTGGACGCGGCCTGCGCTGAGACCCGGGGAGATCGCCCTCCACAGATAGGGGCTGATCCTGTACCCCACGAGCCTGTCCATCACCCTTCGCGCCTGCTGCGCGTCGACGAGGTCCATGTCGATCGAGGATGGATGGGCGACGGCCGAGAGAACGGCATCCCGTGTGACCGCATTGAACCTCAGCCTGCGGAATGTCACGCCTTCTCGGGCGAGCAGCTCGGAGAGGTGCCAGCAGATGGCCTCGCCCTCACGGTCGGGGTCGGCGGCGAGAAAGATGGTCTCGAAGCCGGAGGCCGTCTTCCTGAGTGACTCCATGGCCTTCCGCCTGTCCTGCAGGATCGTGTAGAGAGGCTTGTAGGATCCGTCGGAGGACACCCCGATCCTGTTCTTCGGCAGGTCGCGGACGTGACCCATCGACGCCACGACCTCGTAGCCTGAGCCGAGGTATGACCTGAGGCTCTTCGCCTTGGCGGGCGATTCGATGATCACGAGCTTCCTGGAAGCCAAGCGCTCAGATCTCTCGGACTGCAGGTGGGTGGCTCAGTATCTCGCCATCCAGGCTTGCGCCGGGCCGGTCAGGACGGCCCAGGCCGACTCGCTGCTGGAGCTGGCGAGATTCTGGAAATCCACGGGTCCCATGGCATCGCGGAGAAGCGCGAAGTCCTGGTTCATGAAGGAGACGGTTCTCACGGGATAGTACTGGTTCTCGCTGTAATAGAATACGAGTTCCTCTATCGATGTGGGCGCCAGCCATGTGCCGAGGCGCTTCAACAGGTCGTACCTCCTGTTGTCCTCCTCCGGGTGCAGAATGGAAAACCCCATCACGAGGGTGGAATCTGCGAGCCTGAAGAGGCTGTAGCGGTCTATGGAGACGGGCACGGACGCCGCTATGAGGCTGATGCCGAGCTGCAGGGCCAGGCCTTCGCGGGGCAGAGCGACGAGCTCCCCGGGCATCCCCTCGGTGTCGAAAGGTATCAGCCCGGGCACGGGCTCCAGAGGCACGCCCGGAGGCAGCGGCAGGGAGGCGAGTCCGACCGAGTCGCACACTCCCGACAGGAGCATCGAGTCCACGAGAACGGAGTCCGGCGCCGGCACGGAGTCGACCGCGGAGGTGTCCGCGATCGAGACCAGCGTCGAGTCCGGCCCGGCGGCGACATCGCCGCCTCCGCCCCGGAGGACGCCGAAGGGATCGAATACGAGGAAGACAACAGCCAGGGCGGCCACGAGCACGATTCCGCCTATCACTGCGATCCTGCCCAGGGGGAGCGCCCGCCTGTCCGCGGGAACGGGGGCGGCCGCCTCGCCTCCCGACCTGGAGAAGGACGTCCTCGTGGACCGCCTGAGGGGCGTATCCACGACCTTCCCGTCAGCGGCGCATTTCTGGCAGACATGCGCAACCCTGTCGAAGCAGTCGCGGCAGGTGAGCTCGGCGCACGACCTGCAGGGCGCGAGCTTCTCCCCTCCCGTGGGAGTCCGGCCGCAGACGTGGCATCTCTCTATCGACAGCATCTCCTCGCTGGCGGTTGTGACGACGACCCTGTCGTCGGTGCGCTGAACCGGGGACGGGACCGCCGCATCGCTCAGGGTGGCCCTGTGGGGCACTTCGCGTGGTCTGTCCACCGGTGCGGGAGCTTCGGGCGGCGGAGCCTCCTCCACGACCGCTGCGGGTTCCTCCGCCGTCTGCGTCGCGGTCCCGGGCTCCTCCTCCTGATCCTGCACCGAGTCCATCCTGGGAAGGAGGTCGACGAACGGGTAGAGCCTGTTCTGGATGACTCTGGCCTGCCCCATGGGGACTGCTTCCAGCAGAACCGTGGGAGTGCTGTCGACGGCCTTCCTGGCCTGCTCCCTCGTCAGTCTCAGCTCGTTGATGAGCAGCTCGACGACCCGTTGACGCTCTTCTTCCCTGCCGAGCCTCACGAGGAGGAGATCGACCAGCGCCTCGGAAAGATCCATCAGGCCATCCCTCCCGCGTTCTCGAACTGGCGGTGCAGCCTGGCGAGAACCAGGCGGCTCACCTTGCGAAGCGTCTCGAAGACGCCGATGCCTGTCGATGCCACGGCCTCCACGACAGGGACCTTCGTCAGCCCGAGCGAGCTGCAGATCTCTTCCACGGGGGTCACGTCCGGAAGGTCGCGCTTGTTGCACTGGAGTACGATGGCCACGCCCTTCCTCTTCTGGCTCTTGAGGTTGTCCCTGAGATCCCTGAGGCTTGCGATGTTGGCCTCCATCCTGTCCCTCTGCGAGTCGGCCACGAAAACGATGCCGTCGACCCCCTGGAGGATCAGCCTCCTGGAGTCCGAATGCATGGCCTGGCCCGGCACGCTGTAGAGGTGCAGGCGGACCTTGAAGCCGTTGATCTCCCCTGTGTCGATGGGCAGGAAGTCGAAGAAAAGGGTCCTCTCGTTACCGGCCGCAAGCGAGATGAGCTTGCCCCGTGCGTCGGGCGAGACCTCGCCATGTATCCACTTCACATTGGTGGTCTTCCCGGACAGACCTGGTCCGCAGAAGACTATCTTGCAGTCGATTTCACGGGCGCTGTAGCTGACTGTCGCCATTCACGAGTCCTTGGCCCCGGAGGAGGAATCGCCATCCCTTCGGGGGGGCTCGTCCGACGAGGAGGCCTCGTGGATGCCCTTCTTGAACTCGCGGAGAGCCTGCCCGATCGAACGGGCTATCTCCGGTATCCTCCTGGCTCCGAAGAGCAGCAGGAGGGCGACCACGATCAGCACTATCTCCAGGGGCCCTGGACGAAACACCTGCTACCTCCGCAGGAGAGTTGGGATCAGAACCACCTGTAGAGGAACCCCACAACGATAAGGCCGACGAAGCTCATCAGGTTGACCTTGAGACCGATCTCCTCCAGACCCAGCCTGAAGATGATCANGTCGAGCCTGAGCGGGCCCATGGATAGCTCGAGGCTGCCCGCGAAGAAGGACCGGAGCGTCGTTGCCGTGTCCGGCAGAATGGCTGCTACGGCTTCTCCGAAAGCCGTTCCGGCCACCATGCCCAGCAACGACATGGCTACCCAGAAGCCCGGCGGCCTGTTGTGAAGCAATTACCCTCCACACACTGTGACGAATCTATCCCACGGGCCTTCCGGCAACAAGCCTGCCCCGCAGGGCCGAAGGCACACCCCTTCTCAGGAGCGCAGCCGCTGCGAGCCCGACCGCCGTTCCGGAGACAATACCCCATGCGCATGCAGCAGGCAAAAGCGCCCTCAGGGGGAGGCCGGGCACCAGGAGCGAGGCCACGGCCATCTGCGAAGCCAGGCTTGCCGCGCTCCCTCCCACGGACAGCCCGGTCACGGACAGGAACCTCGGGACGAGCGTGGCCAGAAGGGCCATGACGAGTGCCGAGGAGACCCCTCCCGAGAGCGACAGTAGAAACGAAGGGGTGGCGAGCGTGCCTGTGACCAGCGCCACGAGGACGCATCTCATGAGGTTGACCCTCAGGGCGGTCCACCAGCCGTCGCCCGAGAGGACGATCACGACGGTCACGATGTTCGCGAGCCCGGGCTTTATGAACGGGAGCGGTCTGGGGATGATCGTTTCCAGGATGCCAACGGCCACCGCCACGAGCGTGAGGGCTGCTATCCGGCCTGACGGGCTCGCATCAGCTTCCAGAATGTCCTCCCGCCCGGAGGCACAGGGCCTCCATCTCGGCCAGGTGGTCGCGCGAGTCGAAGAGAGTTCTCGCCCTCCGCAGGGCGCCTTCGGAGAGGTGAGCCCGCGTCCGGTCGTCCATCAGCCTGCGGATGGCTGAGGCAAGCGCTCCCGGGTCGGCCGGAGGCACGACGATGCCGGAGACTCCGTCCTCGTTCACCCAGGGGACGCCTGTCGCAAGGTTGGTGGAGATCACAGGTGTGCCGCAGGCCATGGCCTCGAGCTGCACGAGGCCGAACGCCTCCGAGCGTGCGGTCGAAGGGAGTATGAAGGCCTGTGCGCCCCTGTAGAGCTCGACCAGCTCATCGTCCGACACGCCTCCTCTGATCTCCGCGTCGATTCCCAGCTCCGCCGCCCGACGCCTCATCCGGCTCTCCAGAGGGCCTCCTCCGGCGAGCACGAGCCTCGCCCCGCCCATGCTTCGCCAGGCCTCCAGGAGGACATCCAGTCCCTTGTACCTCCTGAACTTGCCCACGAAGAGGAAATAGCCCGCGGGGGCGGCCGTTCCGGGGCTGAACCGGATGGTGTCCACGCCCGGCGGGAGCACCTGAACGTTGTGCAGCCTCGAGAGTATGCTCGAAGTCCTGACGTAGGCCGGAGAGGTGGCCAGGACTGCCTCCGCCCCTTCCAGGAAGCGGATGATGCCCGGTTCCAGTATCGGCATGAGGAACGCCTGTCTGACGATGTCGCTGTGGTAGGTCACGATGTACGGAGTGTCGAGGCGGGCCCTGCGCCAGGCGAATACGGCCGCGGGGAGAGGGTGATGGAAGTGGAAGAGGTCGGCGCCCGAGTCCCTCATCCCCTTCGCCAGACCGGTGAAGACAGGATTGGAGAGGATCCTGCCCAGGGATCTGACCTCGGTCACCGGGATGCCGTCCCTGATCGAGCAGGCGGCCGCGGTGCCCGGCTCCATCCTCGTCACCAGCGCCCTGGCGTCCAGCCCCGATGCTCTGAGACCTGTGCAGAGATCGTGGATGTAGCGTTCCACGCCGCCCGTCACCGGGGGGTAGAAATCCTTGTAGACATGGACTATCCTCATGATCCGGATACGGCTCCCCTGCCGCGCGCGCAATCCTCGTATGCAGAGACCGCTGCCTGTGCCATGGCCAGCGAGCTGAAGCGGGAGGCGAATTCCTTCAACGACTCGGGCGCTTCATCCCTTGCGAGGCCCTCCCGGATGGCTGTCGAAATGGAGGGCGCGTCAGCTCCGCACCTCGCCGCAGCCACATCGCCGAACACCTCCTCCAGTGCCTCGGCCGGACCTATGACTGACGGGGTGCCCGCGGCGGCGGCCTCCAGAGGCGGAAGCCCGAACCCCTCGTAGAGAGATGGATAAACCAGCAGCCTGGCTCCCGCCATGGCCGACCAGAGGGCATGCCGCGAAAGGGCGCCCGTCCAGAGCACCCCGGGTGTGGCACACAGCCTCGATCTGAGCCTGCGGCTGCCCCAGCCCCACCTTCCTGCGAGGACGAGGGTCATGTCCGCGAGCTCCCCCCTCATCGTCTCCCACGCGTCGAGCAGAGCGGAGATGTTCTTCCGCGGCTCTATCGTGGCCGCGCAGAGGAGGAAGTCTCCGCGGATACCCGAGCTCTCGCGGAACTCCTCCGGCGCGGTCTCCGGCACCGGGGTGGAGAGGTAGATCCTGCGCAGCCTTTCCGCGGGGATCCCGAGCAGGCGGACGGCTTCCCGGGCAGTGAAATCGCTGTCCACGACAACGATGGATGCCCGGCGGGCGACCCCGGGGAAGTGGAGCCTGTAATAGGCCGATCTGAGAGCGGGGAACCAGCCGGGGCGGGCCAGGAAGGCGAGGTCGTGCAGCGTGACTGCGTAGGGGGTCTCCCGCGGCACTCTTCCGGCGAACGCGGGCAGGTGTGCGCAGCGGGGGTGGAGGCTGCGGAGCGCCCGGCCGAAGCCCGACAGCTCGAATGCAGTCCTGGCTGGTCCTCCCGGAGTCCTCGCCCCGAGGGCTTCAGAAGGCGTGTGGATGCCTGAGGGGAGGGCGACCAGGACGTCTTCGCGGCCGGCCTCGGCCATCCCCGAGATCAGCCTCCGGGTGTAGACACCCGTTCCCCCGCCATTGCGGAGCGACGCCCCGGCTATGACGCAGAGCGGGATCTCAGACGAGGAGGGAACTGGAGTCACCGATGGAGAGCGCGAGAGGCCTGCCCGTGATCGAGGCCCCTCTGCCCAGGATGCTCCCGTCGAGGAAGGCGGATTCGAGGATGCATCCCTCGGACAGGATGGAGTTCCTGACGATGCAGCCCTTCAGAGAGCAGCCTGCGCCGATGGAGGCGTGCGGGCCAATCAGGCATCCCTCTATCGAGGCACCGGCCGCTACATGGACTGGAGGCACGACGGTGCTCCCGGCGATCTCCCGGCAGTTGCCCCCCGCCCTGTCGAGCAGAGCGGCATTGGTCTGTAGAAGAGTCTCCGGCTTGCCGCAGTCGAACCAGTCGCTCACGGTGAACATCCCGAACGGAGCGCCTCTGCCGAGCATCATCTGCATCGCATCGGTGAGCTGGAACTCCCCCCGGGTCCTCGTGCCCGACATCATGAGCTCGCGGCAGGCGCCGATCATCTCCAGGCCGTTCGTGAAGTAGTAGACCCCGACTATGGCCAGATCGCTGATGAACTCGGCCGGCTTCTCGACGAGCTTCCTGACCGCTCCTCCGGATTCCACGACCACGCCGAAGCGCGACGGGTCGTCGACCCTCGAGACGGCGAGCATGTTGCGGCGCTCACCGCGCAGGGCCGAGAGATCGGCCGTGAAGAGGGTGTCCGCAAGCACCACCAGGGTCGGCCCATCGTCGGTGTTCGGCTCCGCCATGGCCACTGCGGAGGCGAGCCCGTCCAGGCTCGTCTGCTCGACTGCGAAGGTCTCGAAGGAATAGTTGGACTTCACCCAGCGGGCGATCTCGGAGCCTAGGTGCCCCGTGACCAGGGTGATCCTGTCGACGCCGGCCGGCGCCAGCAGGTCGAGTATGTGTCCGATTATCGGCTTGCCGGCCACCGGGAGGAGAGCCTTGGGCGTCGTGTGGGTCAGCGGCCTGAGTCTCGTCCCGAGTCCCGCGGCGGGGATTATCGCATGCATCTCAGCCTCCGGCTCCGTCGCCGTCGATGAGGATCCCCGGGAACCTCCCGGCGATGGCGGTCCTCACGAGGGAGCGCACCTCCGATGCCGACGGGAGCTCGAGGGCCCGACCGGCCAGATCCCTCGCCATCGAGGTGTCGATGATCCCTATCATCTCCCGGATGTCAGGTATCTGCGAAAGCGAGACGCTGAGCTCGTCGACGCCCATCCCCAGGAGGAGAGGGACGGAAAGGGGCTCGGCCGCCATCTGACCGCATACGCCTGCCCATTTCCCCGCCTCGTGGCAGGCCTGCACCACCGAGGCGATCTGCCTGAGAACCGCAGGGTGCATGGAATCGAACAGCCTGGCCACGTATGGGCTCCCGCGGTCCACGGCCAGTGTGTACTGCGTGAGGTCGTTCGTCCCGATCGAGACGAAATCGACATGGGGCAGGAACAGGTCGATCCCGATCGCGGCGGCGGGCGTCTCCACCATGATCCCCACCGGCATGTGAGGATTGTGCGGTATCCCGTCCGATGTCAGATCCGCCGAGATCCCCGCCAGGAGCCCCCTCGTGGCGACGACCTGGGAGACCTCGCTCACCAGGGGAATCAGCAGCCTGGCGTCGCCGTCGGCGGACGCCCGCATGATCGCCCTGAGCTGCCTCTTGAAGATCTCCGGCCTGTCGAGGCAGATCCGTATCGCCCGGTAGCCCAGGAAGGGGTTCCTTTCGTGGAGTCCGGGGGTTCCCAGGAACTTGTCCCCTCCCAGGTCGAGCGTCCTGATGATCACGGGATAGGGCGCAAGGGTCTTCACGACATGCGAATAGGCCTTGTACTGGACCTCCTCGTCGTCGGCATCCGGCGTGAGGAGCCGCAGGAACTCGGTCCTGAACAGGCCGATGCCCCGCGCTCCGCAGTTCTTCGCAGCCTCCGCCTCCTGGGAGAACTCGATGTTCGCGGCCAGCTCGACCGGGCGCCCGTCGCTTGTGGCGACCGGGGTGTCAGACTTGCGCGCGAGAGCGGCCTGGGCCTCTCTGTACCTCTTGCCGAGCTCGGTGTAGTAGAGGATCTCGTCGGGCTCGGGATCGATGATCACCCTGCCGTGGATGCCGTCGACTATGACCATCTGCCTGGGCTGGACGGTTTCGGCCGCCTCCCTGAGCGCGACCACCGCGGGTATGCCGAGGCTCCTCGCCAGTATGGCCGTGTGCGAGGTGCTCCCGCCTTCGTCCGTCGCGAAGCCGAGAACCTGGTCCTTCCTGAGGCCGGCGGTCACGGACGGATCGAGTTCCCTCGCCACTATCACGACCGGCATGTCGAGCTTCATGAGCGCCTCCTTCTCGGCGCCCACGAGCTGGTTGATGATCCTGCGGCCGACATCCCTGACGTCGGCCGATCTCTCGCGGGTATACGGGTCCTTCATCGACTCGAATCGCTCGATGACCTCGGACAGGACCTGGCTGACCGCGTATTCGGCGTTCAGCATGCCTTCGGAGATCCTGCGATGGACGTCCCTCTTCAGGATCGGGTCGTCCACGAGGAGGATGTGCGCGTCGATGAGCTGGCGGCCCTCTATCAGGTCGCCCAGCCTGGAGGCGAGGGCGAGGAGCTCGGTGCGCGTCTTGCCGAGGGCCTCCTCGAAACGGGCCTTCTCGTGCTCGGCCTCGGCGCGGGTGGAGAGGGGGAGGCGCTGGACGCGAAGCTCTTCCACGTCGAGCAGGAATGCCGGCCCGATGGCTATTCCCGGAGATGCCGGGGTGCCTTCGAACGAGAGGCTCAGTTCAATCCTCTCCGAACCCGGACCCGATCAGTGCGCAGAGCTCTTCCACCGCACGCTGCTCGTCGGGCCCGCTCGCCGTGACGAGAAGCTCGGTTCCCTGGCCGGCGGCAAGGGTCATCACACCCATGATGCTCTTGCCGTTCACCTCCTCGCCTCCAGCCGCTATGCCGATCTCGCTCTTGAAGGCCGAGGCCTTCTTGACGATCAGCGCGGCTGGGCGGGCGTGGACTCCCAGCCTGTTCGGAACTGTGACATTCTGCTGGAACAAGGCCGCTCCCTGTTGAGATCCGGGCTCGTCAGACCCCGGAGTCCTGCATGCGCTCTATCAATCTCTTGTCCAACGCCGCCGGCACATCGACGCCCCTGCTCGTGAGCAGGAAGTTCATCGCCGCAACCTCGAGCAGAAGGGCCAGGTTCCTCCCTGGCAACACCGGGAGGACCACCTGCGGTATCTTGATCCCCAGATAGGTGGTCGTGGTCTTGTCGAGGCCGGTCCTGTCGAAGTCGGGCCTCTGCGACCAGTCCACCAGCCTGACTTCCATGTCCACCTGCTGCCGGTCCTTGATCGACCTGATGCCGTAGAGCGCCGGCACGTTGACCATGCCGAGGCCGCGTATCTCCATGTGGTAGCCCATCAGCGTGTCACCCGTGCCCAGGAGCAGGTCGCCCGTCCTCCTGATGCGCACGATGTCGTCGGCCACGAGCCTGTGGCCCCTCTCGACGAGCCCCAGCACCGCCTCGCTCTTCCCGATGGCACTCCTGCCCGTCACCAGCAGCCCCACGCCGAATACATCCACCAGGGTTCCGTGCACGGACTTCCTCGGGGCGAAGACCTCGGAGAGGTACCCGGTGAGGTCGTGGATCAGGGGGGTCGTGTCCCTCGGTGAGCGGAACAGCGCGCAATCCCTGTCGTGCGCCGCGGCAGCCAGCTCGGCGGGCGGCTCGAGCCCCTTGGTGACCACGGAGCAGTAGACCGGGAACTGGAAGATGTTGGCGAGCGCACGCGTCCTGCCCTCGGTGTCGAGCGATGTGAGGAAGGTGATCTCGGTCTCGCCGAAAATCTGGATGCGGTCGTACAGGAACCTGTGCGTGTAGCCCGTCAGCGCGAGGCCCGGACGGTTTATGTCGGGGCTCGTGACCGCCCGCGAATAGCCGTCCTCGCCTGTCGAGGAACTGAGGAGGAGTCGTCCGCCGAGAAGCTCGACCAGCTTCCTGACGGTCATCTCCCCCGGTTCGGGGTACCTGTCCCTCAAGGCTCGCCCTGGGAGTCGAGCCTGGTGAGCTCGACGACCTGGCTGGCTCCCGCGGAGGTCCTGTAGACGGCGCTCACCCTGTCCGTCTCGAGGTTCATGAACGGGAGATACCGGCCTCCGTTGAGCTCGTATTCGGTCATGGCATCCATGGTCGTGTACCGGGGCAGCTCGCCGGGATCATCTATCCGCACAGGGCCCATCAGCTCGGATTGCTCTATCGCTGTCCACAGCCTGCCTTCGGTGGATTCCGGACCTCCCTGCTCCTGGGCAGGCCGGTGAGGATGGCCGTGGGTCCTGTCCTTGAAACGCCTGATCTGGCGCTCGAGGTTGGAGAGGGTTTCGTCGAAGGCAGCATACATGTCATGCGACTGGGCCCGCGCGTCGAGCTTCACCCTGTCCCCGCGGAGCTGGACATGCGCGTGATTCACTCCCGCGGTGAGCTCCAGCACGACATGGACATCGTCGATCCCGTCGTAGAACCTCTCCAGCGACGAGAGCTTCTCAGAGACATGGGCCTTCATCTCGTCCGTCAGCTCGAAGTGCCTGCCGCTGATTCCGATGTTCATCCCGTCTCCTTTCGCACATCCCGCGACAACCCAGGCGCGGGCAGACAAAGCGCTGCCCCTCCGGGGAGGAACAGCGCCGCAATGCACAGTGCGATGATCATACACGGAGGATAATAGCCGGGGGCCGGCGTGGGGTCAACAATCGCCTGCACCGCAGCGCCAAGCGCTTCGTTGACTGATCCGGACGCTCAAGTATGTTCGGCATTCCGACACCCGCCGAATCCCGGAAGGAGACCCGAAAGTTGTCCACGACTGCAGACAGATATAGCGAACTCCGCGAGCTCGGGTTCCGGAGCGGCCTCGAGACCCACCAGCAGCTCAGGACCCCTAACAAGCTCTTCTGCAGATGCCCGGCGTCCATCCGCAA
>JGI20215J15232_1000263_pt1 | contig 11702 bp, 10 predicted proteins | sample WetSurMetagenome_2_FD_15232 | JGI IMG/M metagenome (IMG submission 15232) | reverse complement strand
TGGGGGCCTGCCCAGGCCAAATGTCGGAATTGCTAGGAAGCAGCTTGATGAGATTAACGAGATCCTGCAGAGTCACCGGAGTCCGCTCATACATCGCGATTCAATCCCACCTGGTCAAAGCTATCATCAGGCACCATACCATACGATGACAAAAGAGACCGAAGAGCGCTTACGGGAAACCCTCCATGCTTACAAGAAATCTGAGATTGATGGTGATGAACTCACCATTGAGCTGGCAAAGGTACTTGGTGTGGATGATGCACTTGTGGTACACATCCTTGAAGCTGTCTTCCCGGAGTTCCGTGCGCTCGTCCCTGAGTCCTCTCGCAGCACCCTCCGCAGTCATATGACAAGCGGGTGGTTCATGACCCTCGGGGCTATCTGGGAACACACACCAATGCCCCTCCGGCTCTTCTCGGTTGACCGGTGTTTCCGTCGTGAACAGGCCGAGGGACCGACCCGACTTATGACCTACCACTCCGCATCCTGCGTTGTAGCGGGTGAGGATATTACCAATGAAGAGGGAAAAGCAGTAAGCATGGCACTCCTCTCTGCTTTTGGATATACTGATTTCCGGTTCCAGCCGGATGAGAAGCGCTCCAAATACTATATGCCGGATTCCCAGACTGAGGTCTACGCACGACACCCGGTACATGGCTGGGTGGAAGTGGCCACTTTTGGCATGTACTCCCCCTCAGCACTTGCCGAATACGGTATTGGTATACCGGTCATGAACCTGGGACTTGGGGTGGAACGTCTCGCGATGATAGCATACAATGCAAACGATGTCCGGCAACTCTGTTTCCCCCAGTTCTTCCCCCCCATTATTACCGATCAGGAGATTTCCCGTGCAGTCAGACTGCGCGAAGAGCCGGTATCTCCTGAGGGAAAGATGCTTACGGCAGCAATTATCCGAGTTGCAACTGCACAAGGAGCTGCACCCGGGCCATGCTCGTTTGATGTGTGGGAAGGAGCACTGGGGGGAGTGAAGGTGAAAGTGGCTGTCGAAGAGACGGAAACCAATGCAAAACTCTGCGGCCCGGCATGTGCTAATGAGATTTTTGTCCATGATGGCTCGATTCTTGGTGTCCCGGATGCAGAAAAGTGGAAACAGGTGCGCACCGAGGGGATCTCGACGGGCGTAACGTATCTCTCCGCAGTGGCAGCACTTTCAGCTGCACGGATTGAGGAAGCGGCACGATGTGGCAAATCCACAGTTGTCCAGGTAAAGATGGCAAAACTTCCCAGCGATATTAACTTACTAATTGATGAATTCGCGATGCGGGCAGTAACTGACACTAACAAAAAAGTGGATGTTCGGGGGCCGGTGTTTTTGTCCGTGCGATCAATCGTCCATGAATAATTTTTCTCTTTTCTTTTTCCCTAAGTTATCTTAAAAATAATAATATGGATTCCAAAGGTTTTGTGTTAGAAATAGATAACATTAATATCTATCAATGTTAGAAATATATCACAAAAGGTGTGCTGGAAATGAAGCAACGAAATCTCTATCGTATCATTATCGGAGCGTTTATGCTGGTGAGTGGCCTCATTATTACCGTTTTTCAGCCGGGAGGATTCTTTTTTGGCACAATTCTCATAACAGGAGGATGCGCATTTCTGGCCGTGGGGATTCTCCGGCACCGCCAGTACAGGGATGGTCCCGAATCCGATGAGCGATCGAAAAAGATTGGCGCTTATGGTCTCTCTTATGCCTGGCTGACAGGAATTATATTTATTTCAGTATTGTACTGGCTGGACATCATGGGCATCCTCCTTTTAGGAACACAGGTTGTTCTCGCACTCTCTTTGATGGTGCTTGTAATATCTGCCGTGATTTATCAGATATACCTGTTCCAAAGAGGGGATGTTGAATAACATGTTTTGGAGTGAATACACGTGCAGACAAGAATAAAAGAGTACCGTTCCCGAATATCCATAACCCAGGATGATCTCGCCAAAAAAGTCGGCGTTCGACGGGAGACAATCGTCTTTTTAGAGCAGGGGAAGTATAATCCGTCCCTCAGGCTCGCACACGATGTCGCACGTACCCTGCATGCGCGGATAGATGACCTGTTTATCTTTGATGATGAGCCGGAGCAGGAGAGCCCGGAACACCGTGTAATACTTATCGATTGAAAATTCCACGGATTATGGAATAGCCTGACCAGGTTTGGCAGACAATCGTGAACATTCACTTTTTTCCTGAGGAACGCACAAATCCTCAAGGATCAATATAGTTGCTTTTTTATCGAGCGGCTGGTTGTCATTCCCGCATTTGGGCGAGTAAATGCAGGAAGGGCACCCATCATCACACCCGCAGTCCCGTACCAGTTCGTATGCACTTATAAGCACTTCTGGAAGGATCTCGTATGCCTTCTCTGCAAGCCCGATCCCACCTTCATAACCATCATAGACAAAAATCACAGGTTCGCAATTCTCACCAAACGCGGGAGATGATAATCCACCGATATCCCATCGATCGCACAATACATGCAGGGGCATGAGAGCGATGATCGCATGCTCAGCACCATGCAGCCCGCCTGCGAGATCGAGGTTTGAATGTTTAACACATTGTTCGGTGTCCGTTGTGGGTATAACCCAGAAAGCCTTTGTCCTGAACGTGATCGGTGGCAGATCAAGGGGTTCCAAACCGATGATAGTGTCTTTGCGCATGATTTTGTAGCCGGTATACCGTTCCGTTACTTCCACATCACCAAATGCACACCGCGCACCATGTACCAGACATGTCTCCAGGGTCTCAATAATCGAGAGATCAACCTCTTTGAGCGGCTGGGTGTAGTAATCCACATCGGTCGTTGCCACCCGGATAGTATTGGTCCCCAGATCCATTTCGCTCACGATATATGTCTCGCCCTGGTGCAGCATGATCGCCCCCTTATGTGCTTCACGATATGCCTGAGCCTGGTCCATTGTCTCGAGTAGCCGGCCGTGACAGAGAACACGGAATGTTGAACCGGGAATGCCATCGAGCCTAACCGCATCTGCGGCTCTTCCCCGCCCGGAATATACCCATCCGCGGCTTGTTTTCCTGATAAGATCAGTGGACGCGAGTTCAGAAAGGAGCTCAGGGAACAGCTCGCCGAAATACATGCGGTCAGGATCCTCTCTGAGGGGCAGTTCGGCAGCAGCGCAGAGCAGGTGCCCGGAAACAATGTAAGGATTTCGGGTATCTATGATCGCATGCTCGTGTGGTCGGTTAAAAAAGTGGTGAGGATGGTTCATAAAATACTGGTCTAGTGGATTTGCAAATGCAACAAGGATCGCGAGTGAATCGCCCCCTTTCCTCCCGGCCCTCCCTGCCTGCTGCCGGGTCGACATCATGGTGCCGGGATAGCCGGCAATGATGACTGCATCCAGAGATCCAATATCGATACCAAGTTCAAGTGCGTTCGTCGACACGACACCCTTCACGACACTCTCTTTCAGACTGCGTTCAATAAGGCGCCGTTCTTCGGGAAGATAGCCGGCACGGTAGGCTGATATAGATTCCGCAAGACGGGCAGATGAACGACGTGCATCCTCCCGGGCCCAGAGGGTAACAAGTTCAGCCATTTTCCGGGACCCGGTGAAACAGAGTGTCTGGAGATCCTCTTTCACACAAGACACCAGGAGATCTTTTGTCTCCTGGTACGTGGAGCGTTCACCGATACCATCATAAAAAGGGTTGTAGAGGACAAAGTGTTTCCTGCCGTGGGAAGAACCGTCGTCATCCACAAGATCGAATGGCTGTCCTGTAATCTTGCCGGCAAACTCCAGCGGATTGGCAAGAGTTGCTGTCGAGAGAATGAACTGTGGGGAGGAGCCATAAAAATGGCACAGGCGCACCAGTCTCCTGATGAGCAAAGCAATATGAGATCCAAAGACTCCACGGTATCGATGCGCCTCATCCATCACGATAAATTTCAGATTGGAGAAGAACGGGCGCCACTTCGCATGCCAGGACAGCACCTGGTGGAGCTCATGGGGGTTGGAGATGATGACGCGAGAGTTCTCACGAATCGCTGCCCGTTTTGACTGGGGGGTATCACCATCGTAGATAGCCGGCCGTGCTGATATACCGGTGAATTGCGCCATCTGTTCGAGGGTAATACGCTGATCGTTGGAGAGGGCTTTTGTCGGGTACAGGTAAAGGGCTCGTGCCTCCGGGCATGATGCAAGACTTTCAAATACCGGAAGATTAAAAGCAAGAGTTTTGCCGCTGGCTGTCGGGGTGGTGATAATAACATTTTTCCCGGACTGTATACAGTTTATCGCTTCGCACTGGTGAGTGTAGAGTCGTATCTGGTGTTGTCCAAGATACGATGCAAGCAAATCGTCAAGAGGTGCCCTGAGTATCCCGAACCGGGGGAGCACCGGCATGATTGTTTCTACATGCACTACCCGGTTCCGGTATACGGGGTTAACCTCAAGGAGACGGATAACATCAGCAATAGCCATAAGACTCCCCCATCAGGTAAAAAAAGAGCAGGGCGAGCGATATCACATCCTGTTTATTGTGTTCAATGATGGGAACGAGGGGGCCGCAGTTACCTGTTCTCAGGTAGGTTTCATAAAATTCCGGCACCATCTGCCCAGGAATATCGTCATGACGGTGGATGCCCAGGATTGCCGTTTCAAGCGAGGCGAGTCGAAGAGAGGGGAGATGGTCTTTCCATCGCCTGCGGCTGAAATGAAGAACGTCGAAGTGAGGTATTCCGCCAAAACAACCCATGCCATAGTAAGCAAGCCGGTCCGAAACATAAGGAACATCAAAAGATTTGCCATTAAATGTTATCAGTGCCGCTTGTTCAATAGACAGATGATCAATTGTCGCGGTCAGTGCAGACTGTTCTTCATTGATATCGCGGATCAGGTACTGGTGGACAATAAGGTTGCCATTCTCAACTTTACCGACCCCAAACAGGATTATGGGGCGGGAAAAAAGACCGAGAGTTTCAATGTCAAGAAATACATAATCTTCCGGTTCATGGAGTCCGGCCGCCCCCAGAACTCTCGGATGAGATTTTGAATGCCTGCAGCCAATTAAATCCATAATTTCTGTCGAACTGCCGCCCTGCAGGCATTTCAGCACATCGTTTGCAGGTGAACGGAATTTCGGGTGCTGCACCAGATCAGGTAATGTCTGGTATCCTTTCGATTTCAGTCGTGTTTGTATTCTTGGTCCGACACCATGCACAAGGGTGAGGTCTTTCAGGATTTCTATCCTGAACCGGTCAATATCCAGAGCCGGGATCCTGATATCCTGTCTGGTTTTTCGCAAAAAGCAGGTCCCGCCTTCGTTGACTATCTCACTTCCCGAAAAGACATCTTCAAACCTGACGTTCCGGTACTTCGTNACGAGTNNATCAAGNTGGTCACGNGCCTTTTCATACTCTGAGGAAAAGACNATACTGTTTGCGAAGCTTGTTNCAAAAATGTTGCCATCACGAACGACTTCGTATTCCCTCATCGAGTCCAGGCGCTNCTGCCAGAGGGAACCAATCCGCGCGGAAGCATGTGTGGCCGACATCGTATGAATACAAAAACGTTGTCAGGGATTTAAATCATCCATCCGTGTGGGGTGAAAGTAATCGGGCTCACGTGGCACGTTATGCAAAGGTAAACTGCCTGGGAACCTGTTTTCCGGATTTCCTTTGTTCAAGGTCATCTCATACGCAGAATGAGACGTTTAATGTTCATTGCCACGTAACTCAAGATAGTTATGGAATTCCCATTCAACTATCCCTTCCCCACGTGTCCGTTAACGCAAAAGTGTAGTCAAGGCAGGAAGAGTCTGACTGACAANGTGTGGGCCAGAATATTTCTGATTCAGAGAACAATACCGGATTTACCACGGTTCGATNCAACATCCTGCATGGATTTCGGCAGTTCTTAGTGAGGAGTATATTAATGGATGTAAAGGGGTTTCTCATCGATCTTGACGGGGTTTTATTTGTCGGGGACCAGCCGGTCAAAGGCGCCCGGGAATCCATAGAACTTATCAGCGACCAGGAATACCAGTTCAGGTTTGTTTCCAATACTACCCGTAAATGCCGCAAAACTGTTGCAGAGCAGCTCTCAGAACTGGGATTTAACATTCCTGAAAGGCATATCTTCACCCCCGCGCTCGCTGCCGTCGCCTTGATGAAAAAAACCGGAAAGCATAATTGTTACCTTATGACAACAGGCGATGCTTACAAGGATTTTGAACAGGATTGCACCGGTGACGATTCCCGTGAAGTCGATGTGGTTGTTGTGGGTGATGCCGGCGATAAATTAACGTATGACAGTATGAACACCGCGTTTCGTCATCTCATGACCGGCGCAGACCTGATTGCCTTGGAGAAGGATCGGTACTGGATGACACCGGAGGGTCTCTCGCTCTCAGCGGGTCCGTTTGTCCAGGCTCTTGAATTTGCAACCGGCAGGACAGCGATGATTGTGGGAAAACCCTCAAAAACATTCTTTGAGCTTGCGCTTGATGATATGGGACTCCGTGCTGACCAGGTTGCAATGATAGGGGATGATATTCTCACCGATATTGGCGGGGCCCGTTCCATGGGCATGCAGGGTATCCTTGTCCGAACGGGAAAATACAGGAAAGAGGCGTTGGACAACGCGGTGATAAAACCCGGCTTTATAATTGCCTCCATTGCCCAGTTACAGGATATTTTGTAATTTATCAGACAAACAATAAGGGTATAAGGCCAGAATAATGAATAATCCGTTTCTCAAACTCACTGGTGCTTGTTTATTCATTATTATCCTGGTATTCACCGCGGTGCTGATAAGTTCAGTTGTTTTTCCCAAAGAAGCAGTAATTGCACCTCATATTGCACCCAATCTGAACCTTCTCCAGTCATCCCCGATCATTATTTCGCATCAATTCCCGTTTGAAAAAACAACTGTCTCCCTGACATTTCCCATCAATGTCTCGGTTCATGAGGGTGCAAGGCAGGCAGAAAAGGCCACAACAGTTTACGGTAATATCTCAGAAACAGTCTGGCTTGCGCAAAGTTACCGTGCAATGGTACAGGATCCGGCGCAGGACAGCATCTATACAGCACTCCTCGCAGAAACTGACAAAATCAGACATCAACAAAAACTATCCGATGACGAATATCTCGAACTCATCACAGTCTATACTCAGTCCCTTAAGTATGAAACAAGAGAGCAGAACCCGGCAAAATTTCCGGTAGAGACAATTGTTGACAATGCAGGAGACTGTGATGACAAAAGCCTGCTTTTAGCCGGGCTGTTGTCACGGGAAGGTTATCCGGTCGTGCTGCTCCTGTTCGGACCTGAATCACATATGGCAGTAGGAGTGGGATCAGACGATTATCTCTATAAAAACACTGGCTATACCTTTGTTGAAACTACCAATTATTCGTTTGTCGGGGTACCAACAGAAAAACTGGGNGGTAACCTGACCCTGTATTCAGATCCGGTCNTAATCCCCATCAGCAATGGCACAAAAATCTACACCAGTGGAAGTGAGACCCGGTACATTCACGATATGTACATGCTNTCTGACCTGAAAGTAAAGGAACTCGAACCCCAGGTAAAAAACATGGAGTCTGATCTTACATCCCAACAGGAAAAAATTGCNCAGCTCAAATCACAAATCCAGGAGACACGAAATACCAGAAACAGTAACAGTTACAATGCACAGGTAGCTGTTCATAATACACTTGTCTCAGATTACAATTCCAGATTGAACGCATACAGGCAGCTCTTTGCCCGATATGAAAAATATGCCCTTGTTCACAACTATATCCTTGAGCACATGTATGACAGGAAAGGTGTGTTTGAATATATTAAAAAGAACATTCCTGCCTAACGGGGCCAGTAATCACTTACTCTTTTCATGGTTCATTACCATGAGAGAAGGCAGGGGGTATTCTCGTGAAGAAGGTACTTCATTTTCCGCTGCAGTGACAAGTCGCTGTAATGCCGTATCGCAGTATTGTTGCGAAACATCAATTCCGATAAAGCGCCGGCGCAGTTTCCGTGCGACAAGGGTTGTTGTTCCTGCACCATTGAACGGGTCAAGGACGATGTCGTTTTTATACGAGAAAAGTTTCATCAACCGCCTGGGCAGCTCCTCGGGAAACATCGCGGGATGATTGTAATCTTTCATGCGGATCTCCGGGGGAAAAGACCACCTGCCGAGAACCCATTCCTTGAATTCATCACCAGTGATATCGATATCCTCACGCCGCCCTTCTTTCTTGTGGGTGACCTTGTCAAAGACTTCGATAAACTCCCAGGTATACTTTATATAAGGCATTGACGGGGATTTCCAGCTCCCCCATGCTGTATACTTCGCTGTGTAGTTATTCTTCTCCCAGAGAAACTCTGCTTTCCAAAGAAGACCAAGGCTTGCAAGCTGGTGAGAAATAACATGGTGAGTGGGGACGTAATCCGAGAAGAGGGGCTGAATATTTACTGCCATCCGCCCGCCAGTCTTGAGCACCCGCGCACACTCACGCCATATGGTATGGAGTTTTTCAAAATAACTGGTCCACTCGTGAGTATCGTTATGGGAGTCCTGTGCATAATCATGCCCAAAATTATAGGGAGGGGATGTGATAATCAGATCGATACTCTGATCAGGTATACAGGACAGTGCCTGATGGGCATCAGCACATATGATATGGTTGATAAAAGGTAGAATCTCACGCGGTTCGTTTGATACAACTGAATTTTTTGCACCCTTCGAACCTTTTCTGACAATCGACTTTCCCTTTTTATCCTGTACCTTTTCAGGTCTCATAGAAAATATCCTGTGTGTACTGTATCGGATGATGTGTTAAAAGATCCGAAACACTATCACTTTTTTTTAGTACCTTGAAAAGCGTTTAATGCAGTAATCGACATAATCTCTACGATTGTTCTATGCTGCACATTGAAGACCTGCATGTAAAAGTCGGCGACAAAGAGGTGTTGCATGACATAAATCTCCACATTGAGGAAGGGGAAACCCATGTTCTGCTTGGGCCGAACGGGTCGGGTAAAACAACACTTCTCATGACCATAATGGGATTTGCCAACTACGCGATAACGGAGGGGACAATTATCTTCAAAGGAGAAGATGTGACAACCATGAAAGCCAATGAACGTGCGAAGAGAGGAATTGGCATGCTGTTCCAGCGACCGCCCACAATATCCGGATTGAAGCTTGGCAAAATGCTCAGCGCCATTTCCCGGAGCAAGGATGAAAATATTCCAGAACTTGCCAAATCAGTTCATATGGACAAATTTTTAGAGCGTGACATCAATAAGGGATTTTCTGGGGGCGAGATCAAACGCAGTGAAGTACTGCAACTCATGATACAAAATCCTGACTTCGTCATGCTCGATGAACCGGAAAGCGGGGTTGATCTGGAAAACATCTCACTCATCGGTACTGTCATAGGTTCACTGCTGGAAAAAGACAAGCATCTTATCAAGCGTAAAAAAAGCGGTCTTGTTATCACGCACACAGGTTATATCCTTGATTATCTTGACGCAGACAAGGGGCACGTGATGTGTGATGGGGAGATCAAGTGCCACGGGAACCCACGGGAAATCTTAAAAGATATCAAACAACGCGGATACAAGGAGTGCCTCGAATGCCGTCACCAGTAAAAGTCCCTGAACTTTCAAAAACCGATCAGGATCGCGTCGCCCAGGCCGGAATCGATCTTGCCATGAAAAACCGTTGCGGCAGCTATCTCCAGATGGACCAGGATATCGTCCAGGCTGAATGTTCACAGCAGGGAATAGAGGTCCTGTCATTCAAGAAAGCGATGGAAAAATACGACGGCCTGAAAGAGTATACCTGGCAGGCAGTGTCGCCGGAAAAAGATGACATCACCAAATACGTTGCAGCCCAGAAAGACCCCAAGGGTTATGTAATCATTGCCCACAAGGGTTCAAACAATATTCTCCCCATCCAGGCCTGCCTCTATCTTGGCAGGGAACAGATCCAGCATGTCCATAATATTATTGTTGCCGAAGAAGACGCTGAGCTTCACATCATATCAGGATGCACAAGTGGGGCGCATGTGGGCAAAGGCGGCGCTCACTATGGCATCTCTGAGTTCTTCGTGAAAAAAAATGCCAAGATCAGTTTCACGATGATCCATAACTGGAGCGAGAACATTGAAGTGTACCCGAGAAGCGCATCCATCGTTGAAGATAACGGGGTGTTCCTTTCCAACTATGTCTGCATGCAGCCTGTGAAAAAAATCCAGATGTACCCGACTGCAACACTGAGGGGAGTCAACTCGGTCGCACGCTTCAGCAGTGTTGTCATATCCACCCCAGGTTCATTTATGGATCTCGGATCCCGTGCTATCCTGGAGGGGAAGGGTGCGAGCGCTGAATTGATCACCCGTGCCATAACGAAAGGTGGTACTATCATTTCACGTGGTCATATCAATGGAAAAACTGCCGGGACCCGCGGACATCTTGAATGCAAGGGACTTATCCTTAAAGACGGTGTCATTTATGCAATCCCGGAAATTGAAGGTTCGGTTGTCGGCACCGAGCTCTCTCACGAAGCTGCAGTTGGCAAGCTCGCCAAGGATGAGATCGAATACCTTATGTCCAGGGGGCTTGACGAAGACGAAGCGACGGCAACGATTATCAGAGGGTTCTTAGACGTGAAGATAGCAGGGCTTCCCGAAGCGCTACAAAGGCAGATCGATTCTTCAATTGATGTTGCGGAAAAAGCAGGATTTTAAAAAACCAGTACCTATGCCTCCGTACCCACGAGCCGATGAACGTTTGAGGATGGTGGAGTGCCAGATTGCCGCCAGGGGCATTCATGACCAGCGTGTGCTCCTGGCGATGAAAGATGTGCCCCGTCACCTTTTCGTTCCACCACCCTATAATAAATCGGCTTACGAAGACTGCCCACTACCAATCGGGAATGGCCAGACAATCTCCCAGCCCTATATAGTTGCACTGATGACGGAACTCCTAGTCCTTCAACCAACTGATAGTGTGCTTGAAATTGGAACAGGGTGTGGTTACCAGGCTGCAGTACTCGCAGGACTTGTCCGAAAGGTGACGACCATTGAGCGAATCCCTGAAGTTGCAAAACTGGCAAAGGAAAACCTTGCGACTATCGGCATTAAGAATGTTGAAGTGATCGTGGGGGATGGAACAGTCGGCTCTCCACAAAAGGCCCCGTATGACGGAATCATCATTACTGCTGCAACACCATCAGTTCCCCTGCCACTTATCGAACAACTGGCTGAGGGAGGCAGGCTTGTAGCACCCGTGGGGGAGCGTGACATCCAGGAACTCATACGGCTCAGAAAAAAAGACGGTTCGATAACAGTGGAGCATCATGGGGGAGTCAGGTTCGTTCCGCTTATCGGGGAGTGCGGATGGAGTGGGTAGAGCAGTGAAAATTATCGATATCACGCGCCCGCTCTCTGAAGATATTCTCATATATCCCGGGGATATTCCCCCGGTATTCCGGCAGGAGAAGCGCGGGAACTACTTTATCACCGATCTTCACCTCAGCACGCATACGGGCACTCATATCGACGCTCCGGTTCATTATCTCAAAACCGGGGATACAATCGATACTATTCCTCTCTCGAATGTCATAGGAACCTGCCGGGTACTCAACGTAACCTGTGTGGGTTCCAGTATAACCGCGAATCACCTGAAAGGGCGGCTGGATAACGTCGACAGACTCC
>JGI20215J15232_1000261_pt1 | contig 11726 bp, 8 predicted proteins | sample WetSurMetagenome_2_FD_15232 | JGI IMG/M metagenome (IMG submission 15232) | reverse complement strand
ATCCCTAGTAATCGCGTGTCATTAGCGCGCGGTGAATACGTCCCTGCTCCTTGCACACACCGCCCGTCGTTCCATCCGAGCGACTCTTGGGTGAGGCGCCGTCTTTCATGGCGGNGTCGAATCTAAGTTTCGTAAGGAGGGAAAAGTCGTAACAAGGTGGCCGTAGGGGAACCTGCGGCCGGATCACCTCCTAAGTAAAAAGCGCATCAATGTGCTTAATTGGAGGAGCAAGGAGAACATTAGAGCAGAACACAGGATACGTCAAAGCCCAATAACATTAGCAATATAGCTACAAAACAACGGGTTTCAAACAACATCTTTTCTCTTATTATTCTTCAAGAGTATTCCCTGTTTTTTTGAAAATGGACTTTAAGTCGACACAGAACACACCATACTTGGTATTTACATCAAAAGAACAGTGGTTGGCGTAATATGAAACAAAGCTTATATGTTGAGTAGTCGAGTTAGTGGCTGGAAGGATAGAGTATGAAAGGAGCTATAGTATTCCTAGTAGTATTCGCCATAGTCGTTGTCATAACATTGGGTAACACTGCTATTCCGCCGGGGATATACCTCTACAACCTGTTTTTGCCAAACACTGAAGCGGCATCAGGTTACTTTATCGCTGGGAGCTCAATCGATGCAGTTACAGCTATAATAGCAGTCATAAACGGAGTCATCTACGGATTTATCGCCTGGCTAATCTTCACGCTGGTAACCGTGGGGAGAAAGAAAGACAAAAACACCCAGAATGTAGTTGTGAACGTCCACAACGAACCCCAATCACCACCGCCACCGCCACAATAAACAATATAAAATTAACCAATTTTTTCTCTCAACAAATAGCGAAAGCATTGCAACAAAAAGTTGCTAAGTAACATGCCTTCAGCTTTCTCTTCGAAGTGAATGTTGCCAATGACATGGACTCTTCAAGATTATTAATAAACCAAAGGTGAGTAACTGTCAGCCCAAGTATCGCAGAAACCAGTTTGCAGAAACCTTAGCTACTTGCTCCAGTGTACCAGGCTCCTCAAAAAGATGTGTTGCGCCGGGAACAATGACGAGCTTCTTTTCATTTTTCATTTGATTCATGGCAAGTCGGTTTAACTCAATCACTTCGTAATCCAGGCCACCCACCAACAATAGAGTCGGCGCCACAACGCTCGACAAATATTTTTCTGCAAGATCCGGGCGTCCACCACGCGAGACCACAGCAACGATGTCGTTTGGAAGTTTTGCAGCCGCAATCAAAGCCGCAGCCGCGCCAGTACTTGCTCCGAAATATCCAAAGGCTAACGTCTTTGCTAAGAGGTCATTTCTTAGCCACTTGGTTACCCCAATAAGACGCTTAGCGAGTAAGGCAATGTTAAATCGGTACTCAGCGGTCTCAACGTCGGTTTCTTCCTCTTCTGCTGTGAGCAAGTCAAATAGTAACGTTGCGATCTTGACGTTGTTGAATTCTTTGGCAACGTAATGGTTTCTTGGGCTGAATCTGCTGCTGCCACTACCATGTGCAAACAACACAACACCTTTGGCGCCAGGCGGCATGGTCAATGTGCCCTCTACTTCTACATTACCTACGGGGATTATCATTTCAGTTTGGCTATGAGTCATACTATGGTGGCTCCTTTAGCTTTGTTAGTATTTTGTCTGTTGTCCCGTAGCAACTCGATAACTTCTTCATCTTGAGTCTGACTAAAATCGCTATAGAATTGCCCGATAGCCTGGAAGAATTCAGGTTTATAGAGGCAGACAACGCGGTCCGCCATTTTCTCTAATTCTTCAATCGTTTGAGGTGGACCAACCGGTACCGCAACAGTCACACTGTGTGCTCCCCGGTTTTTCACCGAAGCCAACGCAGCCTTCATAGTAGAACCAGTTGCTATCCCATCATCAACAACAATAACATCCAACCCCTTTACGTTGGGGTAGCCTCCATCTTGCCTGTAGAGTCTAAGTCTACGATGAATTTCCTTCTTTTGCCGCTCAGTCTCTTCAATAATGAATTTTGTGCTTACTCCCAGGTATCTAATTAAGTTGTTGTCGAGAATTGCTGTTCCATCCTCAGCGACGGCACCAATGGCTAGTTCCGGGTTATTGGGAGCACCGATTTTACGGGGGATAATCACGTCTAAAGGCAGTCCAAGCTTATCTGCGATCACGTAACCCACAACGACTCCTCCGCGGGGAATAGCTAAGACAATTCCATTACCTTTAAAATCCTCTAAAGCTAACGCAAGCTTATTGCCAGCTTCATTTCGGTCAGTAAAATAGGCCAAACTTATTCCTCAAAAATCGCTGGTTATATCATAAGTGAATTTGAATATAAAAACTGACTGTGTCTAAAAGTATTTTTTCAATGCAAGGTACTTTTTACTAAACTCTTTTGGCAAGGGTAGAGTTGTCTTTGTCAAATGTGTATTCGCTAAATCTTGCTGAGTAGTAGAGTCTTAGGTATTCTGCGGCGAACTGCGGTTGGAAAGGCAGGTCCTCGGGCAAAAGTTGCTCTTTAGTTTTCAATCCTTCTTCTATAGCTGCTCGTGCCAAGGGGTAGTTAAGTAGGAACTCTTTGCGTTCACTGTAAACTGATAGGATCTGTACCGCCTCATCTATGTATGATAAGTACTGGGGTAGGTTTTCCATTATTTGGTTAATCTTGTAGTTGGAAGGGTTTCCTAGAATTTCAGCTGCGTGTTTGAGTTGTTCACGCAAGGTATCGTTTTTCTCCCAAAGGTAGTCTTTGGTAGGAATTAGCTGGTCGATTGTTTCTTCTTTGCTAACCATTCCAGTATACAGCATCGATATGACATCGTTTGCCATGCCCACTAAGCCTTGAATGTCATCTTTCAAGGTGACGACATCCAAAAGGTCTAACTCGACTTTCTCCGCTCTCTTCTCGGCGTCTGTTTTCATTGCTTCAGCTTTCTGGGCGTAGTCGAGAACTTTGGGTGTTTGTTCGCTGAAAACAAGCGGCAAAGCTTCGCTTTGTCTGCTGAGACTGGCAATCGGTGAGAGGGAACTATGGAGGTATCGAATAGACGCTTGGATTTCTTTTCCGTATTGGCGTTTCCAATTGTTTAGTGCGTTATAAAGTGCTTCGATGGCAATCCATGGTGCTTCTTTCTTTTCCAATTTTTCTTTAGCGAATTCTGCTGCTCGACATTTCTCGGGAAGAGACGGATCGTAGAGCGGTCTTAATATATCATATACAGGTTCTGCTGTCTCAATTGTTTCTTTAGTTAGGGCTCTGCTTGCATCTATGACTTGTTTGATGGCTTCAATTCTTGATTCAAGCGAGATCTCTTTTTGGTAGGGAGTATTTAGGGTGGTCTTGATGTTTAAGCCTGCGTCTTTGAGTTTTCCTTCCCAATTAGAGTATTCACAAGAAGCGAAAACTTGGTACTCTGATAACATAGTTCCAAGTTCTGTTTCTAAAACCTCGTGATCTTTGGCAAGCTTTTCCAACTCCTCATATTTCTCATCCAATTCTTCCTGAACATAAGCGTGCCTTTCAGCATTCCTCAAAGTTTCTTCAAGAGCATCCTTAATAATTAGCATTTTTCCCTCAGGGGAACTCACAATAATAGGTATATTCTTCTTGACGTTCTCTAATTGTCCCTCAAAAACTACCACCTTATTCATGAGGGCTCTGGCTTTGTCAATGATCTCCCGGTTTGAAGCCCGATTTTTTGGTGTATAATCCATGAATGCTACAGGCAACGTAAAGAGGAGTGTAGCAAAAATACCCAATATCATCGTCGTTCCACTGACGTCTGCTGTGAAAGCCAAAGGAGTCTGAAGGGAACTTAGAAAAATAAAAAACAAAGCAGCCGCGATTGTGGCGGTAAAGCAGGGAAAAAGCTTATCGCCATTGCCAATTAGACCTCCTTTTACTAGCATTCGGGTGAAGAACATAAGAGTCAAAGCAAGTCCCACAACAACGATAACAAACATAAGTAGGCCTGGAATTGAGTCTCGGTACTGTGTGACGGCGTCGCCGATTGTACGTCCGGTCCAATCGGGAGTCCATGTGGTTTGCCCAGCGATGTCGAAGAATACTTTTGACAAGTCGTATAGTCGGAATTGAGTCATGGAGCTTGCTAGGTCCTTGCCGATTGAAGTCAGGGGAACTAGTAACGGTGGGGCTGAGCCAGGTTCAACCCACCAGTCGGATCTGACAATTGGCAAGACCGTGTATTGGAAGTACTGCATAATTTGCAGTGGCACTGAAAGCAAGACAAAGTAGATGATTGATATGCTGACATATTTTTTGAAGAATACAGCTGAGGCCAACAGGATTGGTATCGCCAAAAAGTAAAGAGGGCCAACAAAGAGCGAAGTGACCGCCAATATTCCAAAGTCCGTGGCTAAGGCGCTCTTGTAACGGTTGAAAAGCGCAGGTGGAACCACAAACAGCGCCATCCAGATAATTATGAATGCAACTCGGATCTGCATATCTCCAAGGAAAGAAATGAAGTATAATTGGGCTAAATGGTACATCAATCCTAAGCCGATGATTGCTCCGCCAATCGGCATTCCAACGCGTGGGATTCTAAAGGTGACAAATGCTATCAGAATAGCTATAAATATAGGCAGTGGTTGCGGAAACATCGGCAGAATAGACATCCCAACCCCCATCGCAATGGCAGTAAAAAGAAAAGTAACCATTTTTAACGCTGAAGATTCAAGGTGCTGTTCTAATTCTTCCTTCTCTTTTCTCTTCTGTTTTTGGTTTTGGTACCAGGACCGTGCTCCCGAGATTGTAAAAGAGGGCTTCTTCACGTAATCAACTACCTAAAACCTTATTTTAGGTAAACTCCTCTTAAACCTTCTGTAGGTACCTCGAATGAAAGATGGCAAAGGTAGTTTTGACATATTAGAAAGTATAGAAAGACACATAGAAGCACTAAAACCGCTGTTGCCAAAACAAGCTTTAGTTTGCATCGGCGAATTCCCAATTAAAATGCTGCTTAGAGACCTAAATGTTAGCAAAGAAACTACGTTGCCAATCCTTATTGAAAAATCTAGCGAAGAAGTCTACAAGTGGCTCCCTAAAGGATTCAGTGCACATTTGGTTTTGGGTTTTGAGGAAGCCCACATTGATACCCACTTTTGGTACAACGTTATGCCTCCCATCATAGCGGATGATTCTGTAATTGATAGTATTCAGAAAAAATCTACTGAAAAACTTCGTTATGCAACAATTTTTTCATCAATCTGGGATGGACTCGGAAGCGCTGCCCTACCAACTTTGATAAGAAAATTTAAAGCCGCAAACATGGATTCTTTTTCGATAGCTGTTTTACCCTCGAAGATACAGCCCATCGATGCCCACTTTAACGCCTATGCTGCTCTCAAAATATGCTCGGTTACCGATGGCGCGACAGTATTGCTTATGGACAGAGATCACGTGGAAAGCTATGAGGGCGTTGACCGAATAGGTGAACCAATAAAGGGAAACATGGTTCTCAATTACCTGTTGAACCTGTTTTTGACTAAGACTTCACTTGTGGAGGAAATCTCAGAATTATCTCGAACTTTTAACACTAAGTTTTTTACCCCAATCGTAGTTACGGGAGCAAGCTATACTATTTATGGCTCCCTTGAAAACATGTTAAACACCGCGTTGCTAAAACCCTTCCTAACATTTGATTTGTCCACGGCTACGCTTTTATATGCTTTTTTACGTGTGCCTACAAACTTAAAAGATAAGCTTCCACGGGGAAAAATTGAGCTAGCGATAACAAACTGGTTTAAGGGAAAGACAACCCTCCAATCAATCTACATAGCTGAACCCATCTACACCGAAGATTTGACTGATCGTGTGGATGCTGTGTTGTTAGTTGGCGGCTTTGAAATCGACAAGATGTTGAATGATTTAGAGAAGAAGGTTTTGCCACTGAAGAATCTGGCGGTCGCAAAGGGCTTTATGACAGAGGATGGAAGCTTCATAATCAAGGTTGAAGAAAAACCCGTCTTAACCGAAATACCAATCGCTGAACCTTCCCAAGCTGAGCCATTGCCTTCGATTGGTCAGGGGCTTCTAGAAGAGAGTTCGACTCCAACAGATGAAACCCAAATACTCCCTAGTACAACTGAAGTTTATCCTGAACAAATTCCAATACCTACTGAAAAACCTGAAACTGAGGAAACACTATTGATTAACCAAGCCCAGAGTGTTAAAACCCCGCCACCCATCGATGTTCCCGAAGATATATCCGAAACACAAATTGTTGAAGCTTCATTGACTGATATAGAAAAAACAGTAGAGCCGAAACCCTTGGAAAAGTCAAAAAATACGCCTCGAACGAAAAAAGCTAATACACCGACCATTGACAAAGAAAAAGCTCAAACACCAGCAAAGCCGAGACGAACGCGAAGTACAGAAAAGCAGTAACTAAAAAAAGCTGATTAAAACAAAAAATGAGGTTGCAGGAAAAAACCTGCTGTTCTTACTACTTTTTATTGCCGTTTCCATTGCCGTTGGTGTAAACACCGCTGTTACGGTTTATGTCCCTAATGATGTTAGTTGCATGTACACCGTGTTCAAGTAGGTAGCTGCGTGAGAGGTACCTTTCGAAGTCGCTGGATTTGCTGTAGAGCAATTGCATTTCGTCATAAGCTTCCATGTCCTCGGGTTTGCCCCTTCCAGCCACAACCATAATTCTGGTTGTCCATGCATCGCGTGATTCAATTACGCGAACGGTTACGGTTCTGGAGACTTCGCTAGTCACGTATCCTGCGAGGGCAGTGTAGATTTCCTGTGACATATCTTCAGTCCACATTTTTGGCGGCGTAGAAATGGTTACCCAGAGATAGTCGGTCTTGTATGTGGGTTTAAAGCCCATGATGCTCGGTGTCTTGAAGGCTCGGACGACGCTTTTCATGTAGTCTTTGAAGTGGTCAATGTCGAGGATGTCTTTATAGATGATTTCAGAAGTAAGGTTTTCTTCCTGTTCAGTGAGGATTTTAAATATAATTTTTAGCTGTTCACGTTGAGTTAGATCGGCGGATTTTTCAAAGTAACGTTTTGGCGCTACTATTTCTGCGATTTTCGCTTTATATTCGCTGTGGAGGTCAACGATTTTGTTGAGGCGTTTACGGTATTCCGAGATCAGTTCAAAGCGTTTAGAAAGTTTCTCGTATAGTTTAATAGTGTTGTCGATTTTGTCTAAACTCTCGACTGCAAAAGCTTCTTCCTGTTCAACGCGTTTGAGTTCTCGGTCGATGTTGAGGAGTTGTTCTCTGGCGTAGCGTTTGCTGCTTAGAAACTTGCGGACTTGCCGCTCCATTTTGGTTTTGTCGAATTCTTTGCGTTTCTTTATTTCTTGGACTCTCATGACTTCGTTGTCGAAATTGCCTCTTTTCTGCATGCGTTTGGATAGGATTTCGTTAATGTATGTTAGGTGTTCATCTATCATTCGGGCTTCGTCAGCGGGGGTTCGGAGCATGAGTTGAATAACTAAGTAGATGGTGGCGAGTTCATCTTGGATGTCCTTTAACTCTGCGAGTTCCGCTTGACATTCAGGTAAAACTTCATAATACCGTATTAAAGCGTCGGTTATGTATCGGGTTTCGTCGTAGAATTTCAGGATAAGCATCGATTTCTCAGCGAGTTCAGCTATGTTGACGAGATCTTCAAGCACTTTCTTTTGTCTTAGTGTAAAGATTTGAGAGCTTGGGATAAGTTGGTTTAGGCGCTCTACAATTATGGCTTTCTTCGCACTGAAATCCAAATGCGTCTTGGTTAGGTTTGTAAGTAACGCTTCAAGGCTGTCCATCTTTCTTGAGCCTTCTTTTCGCAATGTTAATGCTATGATGGATTCTTCGATGGGGCCGATCTTACCCATCAACTTGATGGTTGATAAATACTGCATTATGTCCTCTAACCAGTTTTTAACTTGGATTTCGATGCCTTTCACATGCAGCGTTCTGTCGTCTTCGAGGCGTGGGTTGCTGTTAATCGTATTTTTGAGTTTTTCTTCAAATTGTTCCTCATTGAATGTTCCCGTTTTAATGAGGTAGTTTTTGAAGAGTTCTCTAGTCACATCGCTATCGACTTTTATGATGCTGTTTATCTCTTCGATTATGTCGAGTTTTTCTTTCCTTGATTCCTGAAGCATCTGCATTGATTCAAAGTCAAGCTTGAACGCTAAAATGTAGTCTTCAACGGGGTACATGACTTTGGTCATGCCAAGTGTGTGTGCTGAATTGTTAGTTAAGCCGACTTCGGTTCCTATGCCGCCTAGAAGGTCCGCTAAGTCAAAATCCATTAAGGTGTAAAGTAAGTCGACGACCATTTCGTCCATTTCTTGTCTGGCACTTACAATGTTACCTACTTTGGAGAATGCCGGAAGCAGAGGCAAGTAGATTAGAGCGTTGAGTGGGTTGCGGTAGGGTTCGCCGTATTCTTTGATTACGTAATCATTGTAGTCTTTGTTAAGTAGTAGATTGAGCTCGTTTAGGGCAACGAATGATGAACATCCTTTTGCAGGTGGATCATCTCCGCCGCAGGGCGTAATTACAAAGGCTATGATTGCTACTCCTGACCCTAGCACTTTTCGCAGATGTTTAACAAAATCAAAGAAGACTCCGCTTCCAGTTCCACCGCCTAGTCCGTATACCACAACCACTGTTGGAGTAACTATGGCGGAAAGAGCTTGTTCTTTGAACGAGTTTATGCAGTTTCTGATGATGCCCAGTTGATAGTAGTTTAAAGCGTAGATTGCTTTGGCGAGTGCGCGTCTGCGTCCTGCTCCTCCTGCCATTGGTGGGATAGCCATGGTTGTTTGCAGCCACGGCTGGAAGTTTACAAGTTTTGAGCCTTCACCTATTAGATATTCGCTGTATTTTTGGTTGATAAAGTCAAACATTGCTTCGGCAGTTGGGAACTTTACGGATTGGGCGATTAACCGCATTCTTTCGCGGGGTATGCCTGCTTTAATCATTTGTTTAGTTATTTGTTCGTTGGTTTCCTGCAAGCTTCTGATTTCGGGGTCTGCTATGTCGATCGCTAAAAGAGAGAGACGTGTTAGGTCGTTCTCCATTAATTCTTTGGTTTTTTTGCTGGTTAGGAAAGTTTCTACTATGTTGGTGCCAGCTGAGCCGAGTCCAATCAACTGAACGCTGTTTTGGTATATTCGCGTTGTCTATCACATCCCGACTAATCTTTTCAGTCTATCTTTAACTGATTCAAGACTTGAGGACATTGCTCTGTCGATTTTGGATGCTCTGAGAGTTAAGCCTTCTAAATCTTTGATTTGGTCTTCAACTACAAGTTGGAAGTAACTTACTTTTCCACGAACTCTCAAAAAGAGAACTACGAATATCACCGCGACAGCTGCTAAAACACCCACGATTGGTATGAACAAAGATTCCATAGTTGATGATACTGGTGCGTTGGCAGTGTTGAGTCCATTTAAGAGAGCTATGGCGTCAGTGACGTCTCCTGCATTAGCTATTGTTCGGGATGCGTTGAGGACGTTGGTGAAAATATCGATGTATCCTTGAGAAACTCCGTCAGAAATGAGTTTGTTCAGTTTTGTTTGTTGCTGATTATATAAAACGTTAAAGTTAGCTAGACCTGCACTGGTTGCTTGAACGATTATTTGATCAAGAGCCGTTCCACCAGAACCACCGTACAAGCTAACAACCTTAACAGTTTGTTCAACGGTTGTGGTGCTGGTTGGGACTTTACCGTAGAGAACCATATCAAAGGTTCCTGAGCTCCATTTGAACGTTGTAGATTGGGAAGCTGGGTTGTATGTGGAGCCCATGTCATATGTTGAGGTTTGAAGTTCCCAGTAGCCGCTGGGGTGTGCGGTAGATTTTTGTAAGCTTGTTGTTAATCTTAATGTATCTGCGCCTAGCGCAACAATGTTAATAGTGAATGTGACTTTAATGTCGGTTCCAGGCAATACTGGTGCCAAGGTGTTAGTTGTATTCGTTGTGGGGTCATATTGAACCAGAAGTTGTCCTGACGAATCTTCAATTTTATAGGTGGTTATCCATTGTCCTTCACCTACAGCTTTAACTGGTGAAAAAGACGCTATCATCATGGTTGTTAAAATGATTAGTAGACTTAGAGCTAGAATTTTGTTTTTCAATTTGGCACTCTCCTGAGCTTTTTTAGCTTTTAATGCATATAACATTTACGCTATTCTAATATAGATTGAAAAAAATAGTGGATTTGAATAATTTTAAAGTATGATCGATGCTTGGGCTCTCTTAACAAACGTTCTTCAAAGTTTGTCAATTCTGTTTTTGTAACTCACACACTAAATTTTTGTAAATAAAATTGATTTGTTTTCATTAAACTTTGAAATATATCTAATCAATAATGAGCAGGATAAGAGTTAAGAGAATTTGAGCGTACTACAATTGTAGTACAGTGACCCAATCATGGAAATAATAAATGTGCGCTTACCAGACAAACTGACCTCAGACATCGATAAGATAGCCAAGAAACACAACCTAACCCGATCAGAAGTCATGCGCCAAGCCTTAACAATCTACCTGCACTTAACAGAAAATGTCGGCACCATGTTAAGACCCATAGTCTTCCAAGTAAAACCCGCGCAAATTGCTTATACCCGAAGAGGCGACGTTTCAATACTAAAAATTCCCACTGGGCACGCAATCGTGGCAGGGTCAACCTCAAGTGGCGCCGTCGGCTCCAAAGTAATGGATAAAGTCAAAGTGGAGGAACATGTGCTGGGTAAGTTTTTGGCGAGAGTAGCTTTGATGGATGTAACTGCAACCGGTGCCTTTCCTGTCCTTTTATCCGCAACCTTAGGCGTTGAGAAAGAACCAACAGGCAATGCGATCCTTGAGGGAATCAGGCGTGAAGCTAGAAGCATAGGACTTGACCCAAACCAAGTGNTGATGGAGAACACAGAGGACAATTTTGAAACAATGCAAACTGGAGTTGGATTAACTGTAGTTGGCTTCGCAAACGAAGATNAACTAAGGCTTGGAAANACCTTGCCGGGCGACCTAGTAGTTGCAATCGGCAAACCCAAGGTTGGAGACGANGTNTTAGCAGCTGAAGCTCACGGAGAAATTGCAGATCTCAAAAACGTNGCCCAACTCTCGCAGAGGAAATACATTCATGATATTGCGCCTGTGGGCGGTTTTGGGATTGCCAGTGAAGCAAGAATGATGGCATATGGCGTTGGGAGGCAACTGAAAATATGCGAGGTTCAGAAGTTGGATTTGAACAAGTCGGCTGGTCCTGCCACGGTTATTCTTACTACGGTTGATAGAGAAAAGCTTGAGGATTTGACTGCGTTGATTCCTAAACCGATTAATGTTGTAGGGGAAATTCTCTAAGTTGCTACTTTTGCCTGTTCTTTAGCATGTGCCCATTGCGGTCAATTTCTCCGCTTCGAATCCGTGTAGTGGAAATAGGTGCGTTGTTTTCGGCTTGGATCATGTCAACCGCGACGATTTCAAGTGGCGGTATCCCTGCCTTCTGACGAGCCTCATTTATTGAACTAGCGGTTCTTGCGGTTTCTTTGCTCACAACCAACGCTTCCAGCCCTTTGCCTTTAATGGTTAAGCCATATGGATCTTTAAGCGGTACGATTTCCGCCCTATCCATCAACCCTATCTCTGTCAAGTATGAAGCGAGGTCTTTTTTTCTCTCAAAATAATTAGCTGTCATGTGCGGCTTACCCATCTTAGTCACGAACTCGTCAGAAGATAAACCGATGACAACTTTTTCG
>JGI20215J15232_1000260_pt1 | contig 11781 bp, 9 predicted proteins | sample WetSurMetagenome_2_FD_15232 | JGI IMG/M metagenome (IMG submission 15232) | reverse complement strand
TAGGTTACTCCCCCGGCATCACCGGCATGTGTGTCTTTGAGATACGCAAGCCCATCAAGCGTTCCAGATCCATAACTCATGGTGAACGGAGTGACAAACGGGATAACGAAGAGCAGGCCAACCACGGCAACGGTTATAATCGCTGTATTCCTGGTAGAAATAACCGGAATCCATCTGGTTTCAGAAAGCCATTTCCCGACCATTGTTGTTGCTGCAATACCAAGAATGATCCATGCAGGAAGATAACATTTGAAGACGGTATTCATCCGGAAGTAGGTATCTCCCATGTTGTCTTTGAGATAGAACAACTCACAGAAGATCAAAAGGAGCAATCCGATACTGGCGAGGATATCAGGAAGATCATGATGCTCCCGGGCGAGGAAATAGACAAAGGGAATCATCGCAATTGCAGCTGCGAGGTATCCTGTCAGAACAAAGGGAATCACCGCAAGAACGAGGTACGGTCGTTTCACCATATCGCGCCAGAGGAACGCAAAAAAAATCGCAATGAACAGTCCGTTTACCAGCAGGAACTCGAAAGGATTCGAGGGGATATGAACGATTGAGATACCACCGGTGGTTGTCTTTAACTGGAGGTAAAACGGAAGATAACACAGAATGGCAAGCGGGGGTATCGTTGCCAGATGCCAGCAGGATGAAAAACTGTTTGTTTTTTTCCACACCCTCCGGATGATCAGGATTCCGAACAGGAGCGTGATGGGAGCGTAAATCAAAACGTCCCATGTGTTAAATAACGGCATGGAGCCAAGACTCAGTGCGCAAAGAATACTGACAAGCCATTTTGCCGGGTTTTCAAGGGATTCCCACCTTTTAAAAGCATAGAGCAATAAAAAAATCAGAAATACCTGGTTGAACAGTGAGACCACATGGGCATGGACATCCCCCCAGATAAAAGAGAAAAGGGGATATTCGTTGATGGTATTGGTGATTGTCCGGGTACTATCCCAGAAAACCGTATGCAGGGCTTTTCCTTGGGCAATCTGGTAAAAAAATGACGGATTCGGGATAAAGAGAATAATAAGAGGCAACCACCGGAATTTTTTCAGCATCAGGTTACCTGTCGCATACAGGTTAATCGCCGCAAAACTGAAGATAGTAGGTAAAGCAAGGTTGAACGCGATATTCGATGGTACTCCGGTGACAATCCCAAGACACCCGAACATCCAGTATCCAAGATAATAATAGACATTCAGGGATCCGCCGGCAAACCAGGGATCAAGTGGCGGCACCACCGGATTTCGCATGACTGATGCAAGAAATGCATGGTCCATGAATTTTTCAGCATATGATATGGTGGGATTGACAAACCGCACGTCGAGCATAAGGAAAAAACAGATGAGAAATACTATCTCCCAGCGCCATTCTGTCCTGAGCTCTTCAAGAGAATAGTGGCGGTACCAGAGATGGTAACAAAAAAGTGCCAGAAATGGAAGAAGGGCAATCTGTACTGGTACGCGGAGAAGTCCGCAATACCATGAAAGAAAGGTGAATGCAAGGAGGGATGCGGAGAATGAGACCGGAAATGCAAAGCTCTTAAATGTTTTTTTCAGCGACGGGTAGAAAGCCAGCTGCAGCAGAGTAAGGACAGAAAGCCAGCTTATTACGGAGAAAACCTGGTGCTCCACGGTCAGGATGATTTCCCCCCATCCAATTTAGAATCAAGGACTGTCCTGATGCTGGGGATGACCCAGTCCCCGAAGTAATAAATCGAGACAATCCCCCCTGCAAGAGTTACAAGGTTTTTAATCAGGTGGTCGATTACGGCAATGAGCGTTGCAACAGCTGGATCAACCCCTGCAAGTCCGAAGGTTATTGCCAGAGAAATCTCATACGTTCCTACACCCCCTGGTGTGAGCGGAACAGCCTTCACAAGGTTTCCTATTACAATGGCAAGAACAACTATGGCAAACGGAATCTGCTGCTGAAACATCAATATAACGGCAACGCAGACAAGGATGTCCAGGAGCCAGATTACGATCGAGGAAAACCCAAGTACTAGAATGGCTTTCAGTGAAAGCGAAGCCCGTTTTATCTCATGCAGGATCGTCAGAATTATTGCAATATACCGGTTTTCTGATGAAAATTTACCCATAAACAGTAACAGGACAAAAAAAATCACACCTGCTGCGAGTGGGAGTACAATGATGGTATAGAACCATCCAGGTACATTGACAACGAAGAAGAGTGCTACTGCACCAAGGAGTGCTACCGTGAATATATCAAAAACCCGCTCGACAACCAGCGAAGAAACCCCTTCAGAATAGGTAACATTATATTCATGCTTCAGGATGAGAACCCGTACAAAATCACCCAGACGGGCGGGCACTATCAGGTTGACCGTCTGGCTGACAAAGATACAGGCAGTGGAGGCNGTAGTGCTGACCTGGTAATTGAGGTTCCTGAGAATAATGTGATAACGCCAGCCGCGCAACCACCAGGCACAAAGGCAGATGATCGTGCCAATGACGAGATATGCAGGTATACTATTCTGGAGGGCAATGAAGAGATCATCCCAGACCCGGTAGAGCATAAAAGCGACAATCCCAATCGCTATAACGGTCGGAATAACGATTGCGCTAATTTTTCGATACATGAATCTGCCACCACAACCTCAGGATCGATGAGCCCATCTCAAAAATATCTTTTATTTTTACTGTTGTCCCTTTACCCGCCCGCCAGCGTACCGGAAACTCACTGATGCGTGCTCCATTGCGCTGGGTGCGGACGAGAATCTCGGTATCCCAGAACCAGTGACTGGAGCGTATGGCAGGGAGTATTGGAAGGATATGCTCTTTATTGAATGCTTTAAAACCACACTGGTGATCGTAGATCCTGCTCCCCAGAAAAAACCTGACCAGAAAATTATAGGTACGACTCGCTATCTCGCGACCGCCGGTACGCAAAGTGTCACTTCCCGGCATCAGCCGCGATCCGGTTGCAATATCTGCTCCCTCCCTTATGGACCCTATGAGCTCGGGAAGATGCTGCAAATCGGTTGCAAGATCAACATCATAGTAACAGACGATATTCGCTTTGGATTCATAAATCGCCCGATTGAGCGCTTTACCCCGACCAAGTCGTTCATCGCTATGGAGAAGATGAATGCGGGGATCTCGTAGTTCGTACTGGCGAACAAAGTCGGCGCTTCCATCGGTGCTACCATCTTCTGCGATGATCAGTTCAAACCCGCTCGTAATCCGGGACAGAATTTCAATAGATCGGGGAACAGCAATCTCGAGTGCGTGGAGGTCGTTAAAAACAGGAATGATTACCGTTACATCAGGTCCGGCCATGGGTACTCCAGGTCCTGATACATGCCGCTACCTCGGATCCGGCTCGAACAGATCCCTCCATGCTTCTTTCCGGGTAATTTGCAGGGGAAAACATTCCTGCCATAAATAATCCCTGGTGTTCAAATGCAGGGATAAGACTGCGATATCCTGTTGTGTACACAGGACCTGCGCAGGGATCAATTGCCATTTTGTGCCAGTGGATCTCATCTTTGGTGACAGAGAACCTGGTGCAAAAATCCTCAATCATCCTTGAGTCGAGGCGTGGTGAAACTGTGCCGGTAAAGTAGGATGCCAGGTAAACGATATGTTCACGGTATCTTTCAATCGGAATAAAATTTGTGTGGGCTACTACTGCACCATACGGAGCTGCATCTTTCATGTTAAGCCAGTAAATACCCTCAGTCACCTGACGTTCAAGGGCGAGTGTCATGCATGCAGCACCCTGGTAGGGGACATGCGGTAGTGCCGGACCACCCATTCTCTCGAGTTCCTGGGGTGGTATTGTAGAAATAATTGTATCGTAACGGTTACCATTTGCCTCCCATGAGCCGCTCTTGCGGGAAACAGAAGAGACGGGAGTCTGTTTTAGGATAACCCCCCCGTTGACCGTAATTGTTTTTTCGAGAGCATCAATAAGTTGATAAAACCCCCCATTCAGGTATCCAAGATGTTCCCCTGAAACGCCACGATTTGAGCGAATAGCAATACGGCCGAATAACCAGGCCGCCGATATTTCTTTTCTCCGTTCCCCGAATTTACTCTTCAGGAGCGGTTCAAAAAACGATGAATAGATGTTTTCCCCAAGATTTTTTTTAATATACTGTTCGGCGGGGATATCATCAAGGGTCTTAAGATCGGTTTTTTTTGCTTTGAACATAAGTCTGGCAAGTTTTACCTTATCCATAAGTGAAAGTTCCGGGTAGAGGAGAATTTCAAGGGGGGTGTTCAACCGATAGATCCTGTTGCCTGCATAATAACCGGTTGTACCCGTTTTCCATTCAAGTTTGTCAATCAGACCCATTTCTGTTATCAGTGCAAAAAGACTGAAGTCCCCGGAGAAACAATGGTGATAGTACCGTTCTATCGAGTAATTGTTAATGTTATAGGATGACAGACATCCCCCGAGAAAGGGCATTTTTTCAAAAAGGTCGACCTCGTGATCCTGCACAAGTCTGTAAGCAGCAACAAGCCCGGTCAACCCTCCCCCGATTACGGCGATCTTCATGATGAGTATTCTATAGTATTTTTCAGGGCGAAATGAAAAAGGCTCCGTATAATACTGCAATTCGGTATAATTCCCTCGGAGAAATTATAAGAAAGTTTTTGAACTGTAGAAATAAACGGGTATACCAGCAAAAGGACTTAAGAGAATTAAAAGAAAGTAATTATATCTCAGCCCATTGGAGGGTGTCAATACAATGCGCGTATTTTTCATTGGTTTTGGTCAAGCGGGCGGTAAAATTGTCGATATGTTTATCGAGCAGGATAAGAAGCTCGGAACGAACAGTTTCAGGGGGATTGCCGTCAATACCGCGCGAACCGACCTGATGGGTTTGAAAAATGTCGATATGAAAGACCGGATTCTTATCGGGCAAACCATGCTCAAAGGTCACGGTGTAGGTACCGACAATGTAACCGGGGCCCGCGTAACAGCTGATGAAATTGACAGCATTATAAGTGCCATCGATATAAGGGGTACACATGATGTTGACGCGTTTGTCATTGTAGCCGGACTTGGTGGTGGTACCGGGTCCGGAGGATCGCCGGTACTAGCCCGACATCTTAAACGCATTTACCGCGAACCGGTCTATGCACTGGGAATTATTCCTGCGCCGGAAGAAGGACGACTGTATTCCTATAATGCAGCCCGTAGCCTGACAACACTGGTAAATGAGTGCGATAACACGTTTATTTTTGACAACAGTGCCTGGAAAAATGAAGGCGAGAGTGTAAAAAGTGCATTCCAGCGCCTGAATAATGAAGTGGTAAGAAGGTTCGGAGTGCTTTTCCGGGCGGGAGAAGTAAGTAAAATGGGCGTTGGTGAGATGGTTGTTGACTCAAGTGAAATTATCAACACGCTCAGGGGCGGAGGAATCACTTCGGTAGGATATGCAATCAGTGAGGTGATGAGCAAGCATACAAAAAAGCAACGAGGTATTATCAGAAATCTGAAAGACAAGATCGGGGGGAAGCGGGAAGCAAACGAAGAAGTCCTGCTCGGGGAGGATAAGGCAGCAAAAATTGTTGCTCTTGTTCGAAGGGCGATGCTCGGACGGCTTACCCTGCCCTGCGACTACTCTACTGCAGAGCGAGCCTTGGTTCTGCTTGCCGGTCCACCCGATGAAATGGATCGGAAGGGTGTTGAGAAAGCGAAGAGCTGGGTTGAAGAGAACATAGCTGGTGTTGAGGTGCGGGGTGGGGATTACCCGGTCAACAGTGAGTATGTTGCGGCTGTAGTAATGCTGGCAACCGTTGGAAATGCACCGAGAATCAAAGAGCTTCTCGATATTGCCAAAGAGACCAAGGAAGATGTTATTAAATCCAAGGAGAAAAAATCAACTATGTTTGAAGAAGGCATAGATCCTTTATTTGAGTGAGGTTTACCATGAAGGGATTAATGAAATGGACTGTTTTTATACTATTTCTCATTGTATGTATCCAGGCAGTGTCTGCTTCGATGACTGTAGAATCTGTAACGGTTGATCCTTCCGGGTCATTGACACCCGGTACTCCTGTAACGGTTCAATTCAAGATTGATGCGGGGTCATTTCCTTCTGGCGGCGAGATACGGCTTTTCACCGATCTCGATAGCCCCAAGTGGACGTACACGATCATTGTAAATGGTGTTGAAAATTTACGACCTGTGGAGGGTGGCCGCACCCTTGCGATCAGTGGTTTTGAGCTGAGTTACAAACCAGCTGATGATGTGTCTGTCCGGACTACCCTGGAAGGTGTTGCTCCCACGGTGACCCAGACTACCAATAAAACTATTGTCAGGGTTACGGAATATGATGCAAATGGCAAACCTGTCACAAGTTCACAAGTTGAAAAAACAGCACTTGTTATCAACACCGGGGAAGTAGCCTCAACAATTGCTTCCGCTGACGCAGAACTCCAGGTTTACCGGACGCATATCGATGAAAAGGCAGCATTGGGTATAGACACTGCTGCAGCTGAGGCAAAATATAATGAAGCACAGCAGTATATTGACTCTGCCCGTTCCCGCCCATCAAATGAGTATGCAGGAGCACAGGCGGATCTCACCGCAGCAACAGCTGCAATTAAGGATGGGGAAACTGCACTTGACAAGGCATGGGCAGAATACGAAGTTGCAGCAGCGCAGATTCCTATCAACAATGTCGATGCCATAATTACCTGGTTCAAAGGTAACTCAAGCACGGCAAATGACCAGCAACTCCCTACCATTATTACCAAACGTGAAGTTGCCGTGAGCTACGTCTCAACTGCAAATGACGATATCGCCTCAGGTAGTTATGCACAGGCCCGTCAAAAGGCACAGGATGCTTTTTTGAAAGCAAATGAATCCTATACAGAAGCACTCGCACGCCAAAAAGAACTATCCTCGGGATGGAGCTTACCCATTCCTAAAATTAATAGCACTCTGATTATTATTTTAGGTGTAGTTGCAGTTATTCTGGTTGTGGTCGGGGTTATTATCTACCGCAGACGATCCCGATGGGATGAACTGGGGTAATTCCATTGCAATCCCCTGTTCTTTCAATTTTTTGATTCAACACCTGTTCAAGGGTAAATTACCAATTCATCCCCCGATTTTTTTATTCTCACAATGACGTTAATAAAAAAAGGGTATAGTCATATTCTAGCGACGAATCTCTTATTTTATTGAACGCCCCCCCGCCCCCCTTGCGCCAACCCTGCCCCCTTTGGGGGCGGGGGCACATGCGATTCATCTGTAGTACCGGTATACCTGATTCCTGGATATACAACGCCATCGCAACCGGGGCGCCATAGTGGCGGGGCGAAGCCCCTGGAGCGTCTGCGTTTTTTATCCCTTAACAGGAACACTTTTTCGATCTGAATTTTGGGACATCATGCTGATTACATTTTTTTCGTCATTTCCTTTACGTGTTTGTGGTTAAAATGGCACTATACTCTAAAAAAATTTCGTAAGTAAAACCGGAATGTAAAAAGTGATGATGATTATCAGGCATCACTTTTTCGTAAGACCTTTCCGGTATACAGGTCTATCGCATTGCGGGAGTCGCCACAGCAGCGGGGGAGGAGGCTTTTCCGAATCCCCCTTGAGCGTGATGCCTGTTGATTGGTGAATTATTTACTGAAGATTATTATGAAAAAACAGGGGCTGATATATTACGTTACCCTAAAAAAAGGGAAACAAAAAAAATGTTCATGAACCCTGATATCGGGTAAAAACATCGATGTTAATACTTCCCATTTTACCATCCCGGTGGAAATAATAATCGATCAACCGGTTTTCGTTATCATAGAAGGAGAACCAGTAACCCAATTTGTACGTATTCTTATCATACCCCTGAATGGATGGAAAACTAGCAGCATCGTGGAGTATGATTACCCCGGGGCTATCCTGGGTAAGTGTCTGTTCATCTGTGGTATCACCAAAAAATTTAATTTTTTTCCACCGATCCCCACGGTAATACCATGGAAGGGGCCAGTAATTTTGTGATGCAACGACAACGTTATCGGAAGCATCAATGAGCCGCATGACATCCCGCAGATCTTCGGAATTTTGTACCTGGACGATGGGTTCATTGATATCTGCAGGAATGAATGCCACGTGCCATGTCATGAGAATGAGGAACAGACACCCAACAAGAGCAAAAACCATCTTTTGCCAGTTCAGCCTGTACACAGCGACAAAACACATCGGGAGCAGCTGGGGGATGATTAACCATGGCACTTTCTCACCGACAAATGCATAAAACGCCATTATCAGGATCATCCAGTATATACAAAACCGGAAGAATTCATCAGATTTGGAATACGGCGATTGTGGTGTTTTAATCTGCTGCAGAGTTATTGCGGCAAGTTCAGCTGCAGGGAGCACGGAACCACGATACGTAAACCAGTTAATGAAACGTCTGGTGAGCAGGGATCTGTTAACGTCTTTAAACACGAACTGCACAGTCCCAATCATTGCAAGGATAAAGATCGGCAATTCGTACAAAAAATAAAGCGGGATATAATAGAACCATGGTCCTCCCAAACGTTGTTGGTTATGCATTGCTGTCCAGTGCTCAACAGCTTTATACCAGCCGGTTGTGTTAAGGGCGAAATTCTGGCCGACAAGCGTTTCGAGATGGAAACCAAATGCGGAGTACAGAACACTCATAATCGCGAGGATGATGAATGCTCCGAAAATACAATCATATTTCCAGTCGTGAGGAAGTTTGAATTTTCCCCTCCATACCGCATAGATGAAGAATGATGCAAAGATCAGAAGGATGACCGGCATCTCCTCTTTGCACGAGAGCCCGCCAGCCATAGCTATCGCTGCAATGATCGCATATCTGGTCTGTCCATATTCGAAATAATACAGAATTGCGACAAGGAGGAGGAACGAGAAAAAGAGCATAAAGATATCATGCCGCAGGAAGCGGGAAAAGTATACCATATCGGGAGAAATCGCAAGAAGAAGAACAGCTAAAAGGGTCTGTTTCTTATCAATATATCCGATGCGATAGATACAATATACAAGTGGTATGAGCAGGACTCCAAAGAGCGAAGGAAGTAACCGGGCGACGAGGTCTGAATCTCCAAAAAGGGAGAACATACCGGCGGTTACGTAGTACAGAAATGGTCCATGATAACTGGGATCATATATCCATGCACCCTTTGTCAGCAGCTCGTAGGAAAACCATGCATGAATAGCCTCATCATGGTGAAGCAACTTGAGATCAAGGTGCCAGAACCGGATAAAAACCGCAAGAAGGAAAATTAAAAGAAAAAGTCTTTCAAAAGTAAAAAAATGTTTGATTTTCTGAGATAATTCAGCGGCCTGCTGCACGCCGCACCTTTAACTCTCTAATACAATTTCAATACCGATATCTTTTGGCACCTGAATGCGCATAAGCTGACGGAGTGCCCGTTCATCAGCATCGATATCGATGAGGCGCTTGTGAATGCGCATCTGCCAGCGGTCCCAGGAGGCAGTTCCCTCCCCGTCAGGGCTCTTGCGGATAGGTACAACCAACCGTTTGGTTGGGAGTGGAATCGGACCGGCCAGATTTACGCCTGTGCGTTCTGCAATCTCGCGGATTTTATCACAGACCATCTCAACTTTATTAAAATCAGTCCCTGTCAGGCGAATTCTGGCTTTTTGCATGTTATTTCCTCCAAAAAAATTATCTCATTTGTTTTGCCTGAATGGCGATACACATACCGGCGGCAATCGTTGTACCCATATCCCGGACAGCAAACCTGCCAAGTTGCGGGAGCTCCTTGACCGTCTCAATAACCATCGGTTTTGTTGGTTTGACAACTACAATCGCAGCGTCCCCTGTCTTGAGGAATGTGGGGTTTTCCTCTTTGGTCTGACCCGAACGAGGATCGAGTTTCTTTTTGAGCTCCATGAATGTACATGCTGTCTGCGTAGTGTGGCAGTGGAAGACCGGAGTGTACCCGACAGTCAGAGCGCTCGGGTGCTGGAGCACGACTATCTGTGCAGTGAATTCTTCTGCAACGGTAGGTGGTGCTTCTGCGGGTCCGCAGACATCGCCACGGCGAATATCTCCTTTTCCGATACCCCGTACGTTGAAACCGACGTTATCACCCGGGACTGCCTGGGGGATTTCTTCATGGTGCATCTCGATGGACTTGATTTCTCCATCCTTGTTGGCGGGCATGAATGACACTTTCATTCCCTTTTTCATAATCCCGGTCTCCACACGCCCTACCGGAACCGTGCCGATTCCACTGATGCTGTACACATCCTGGATTGGCAGACGGAGTGGCTTGTCAGTTGGTTTATCAGGCGACTTGAATGTATCGAGCGCAGTAATGAGTGGAAGGCCTTTGTACCATGGTGTTTCCGGGCTGATTACCTTGATATTCTGACCGCCCAGTGCGCTGATTGGTATGAAAAGGGTCTCATCAGGTTTGTAACCCACCATTTTGATGAGATCTGAAAGGTCTTTCTTGACTTCATTGAAGCGTTTCTCATCGAATTTTACTGCATCCATCTTATTGATTGCAATAATGATCTGGGTGATTCCAAGGGTTCTGGCGAGGAAGACATGTTCCTTTGTCTGCTCCATAACCCCATCAGGGGCTGCTACGACAAGAATTGCAGCATCAGCCTGTGATGCACCGGTGATCATGTTCTTGACGAAGTCTCTGTGTCCCGGGCAGTCGACAACCGTGAAATAAAATTTCGGGGTATCAAATCGCTTGTGGGCGATATCGATGGTGATACCACGTTCACGCTCTTCTTTTAAGTTGTCCATAACCCAGGCGAATTCAAAGGTTGCCTTTCCCTTTGACTCAGCCTCCTTCTTGTAACCTTCAATAATGTGTGCAGGTACTGCACCGGTCTCGAACATCATTCTCCCGACGGTTGTAGACTTTCCGTGGTCAATGTGTCCGATAACAGCCAGATTCATATGGGGCTTTTCAGATGCCATTTTGTTCCTCCAAAAGTTGTGGGACTGTCCGCTTACAGTCAGTTTATGCGAGTATTACATATATGAGACCCATCTATATAAATTATTTCGATTCAAAAAAACCGGTTCTCCGATGAAAATAATGCATCGACACTATGATATCTGATGCTTGAATACGTTCTCACTATGAAAACATTGTCATTTCAGCGGGATGAAAAAAAGAACCGGGTAACCGTGAAATGTGCCGATGGTGATATTTCCGTTTATAGTCATTGTGCCTACTGCAGGCATTGCAAAGGGATTTGGGTGGGAAAACGACTTGTTCTCTCCCCGCAGATACAGGTGCTGTCAGAGCTCAAAAAAGGAGCCGCGGATGATGATTCACTTATGAATGCTGCTATGATGTTTAATACACTCATACGCGACGGGTCTTCGTTAGACTGCGATGATGACGAAAATCAGGGATACGGCGGTCTCTATTAATAAAGGAATTGGTTTGATGAACTCCCCAACCTCTTGTTTAGTTCTTTTTTTTAGGAAGGGAGTCCAAACCGGACGGCAGGGATCTCAAATTTTTATAAAATGTTAAAAAATCGGTTCTGGAGAATTCCTTTTCCTCTGAACAAAAAACAAAGGTCAGGTCCATGAGGGAGCGGACCGTGCCTGTCCCTCTATACCGCCTGATCTCTGAGCGATGATTATGTAGTACTTGTTCGGGAGTTATCGCATTACAGGGAGCCAGAGCGGGGGGTGTGAAATCACCGCGAGCGTAAAGGTCGTACCTGGGCATTTCTCCAGAGCCATAAAATCAGGCATTGCCAGTTATTTCCGAGATCTCCTGTAAA
>JGI20215J15232_1000258_pt1 | contig 11825 bp, 7 predicted proteins | sample WetSurMetagenome_2_FD_15232 | JGI IMG/M metagenome (IMG submission 15232) | reverse complement strand
ACTGGTCCCCCGGGACCGACGCGGAGAGGTCGAGGACATCGGCCGACCTCTGGCTGAGGGGCGATCCCGGACCGATCGAGGCGAGGGCCGGGATCCATGCCGGGCGGATGCTGTACCACTCCTCCTACCCCGAGTCAGCGGACGATTCGCATGGCGAAGGCCGTGCGGAGGCCGGAGCCGCGCTTCCGACCCGCTGGGGGGGAGCGGATATCCAGCTGGATGCAAACTCTCAACTGGAGTGGATTTCCAGCACCTCCGCCGGGGATCGGTCACGAAGCTCGGGGAAGCTCTCCGTGACCTTCTCCGCTCCCTGGCCGGGGCTGAATGCAGTCGCCGGACTGGATGCCTGCAAGGGCTGCGGGACCCAGCCCTTCGGCAGGCTCGTAGAGTCCGTCTCCCTGCTCGATCAGACCCTGGAGATCTCCATCCAGGCCTCCCGCAATTTCAGGCGTCCCACCTTCAACGATCTCTACTGGCCGCACGACGACTACGCCGAGGGCAACCCGGGGCTGGGTCCGGAGGAGGGTTTAGAAGGGGAGTTGGCGGCCTCGCTGCGGACGCAGGAATTCGATGTCTGGTGTTCCGCGTTCGCCGGCAGGACATGGGACCTCATCGTCTGGCTGCCCGGCCAGGGGGGGATCTGGCGGCCGGTGAACGTGTCGAAGGTGGCCCGGAGGGGTCTCGAGGCAGGCCTGAGGATGGAGTTGCTCCCGGTCTCTCTGTGGGCCTCCGGCTCGGCGATCCTCACCCTGGACGACGATGGGGGCTCGATCGACGAGGGCTGCATCCTTCCCTACCGCCCCGTCCTCGCAGGCGGCGGAGGCGCCTCCGTAGCCTCGGGGAGGCTCGCCCTCTCTCTGGACGCCTCCGGTGCCGGAAGGCGTTTCATCAACGCATCCAATACGATCTCCCTGCCGGCGTACATGACGGCGGGGGCTGCTGTCAGCCTGTCTGCAGGCAGGGATCCGACAGTAGTGGTGACTGCATCCTGCAGCAACATCTTCGACGTCTACCACGAGGAGAGCAACGGCTATCCGGGCAGGGGCAGGACCTTCCGCCTGGAGCTGGCAATGGAGGGTGCAGGAAGATGAAGTACGGAATCCCGGCCGCGGCAGCCATCGCGATGATCCTCTCGTGCGCGGGCGATGTCGCCTCCCCCGCGTCGGACATACCCGAAGCCGATGCCGTTGCCTGGTTCGACGGTCTCGGCTGCTCGGTGGACCTGTACTTCCCGGAGGACGGCCAGCTGCTTTCCGGGGCCTTCATCACGGGAGAGGCGCCCAACGACATCGTCCCGCTTCCCGGAAGGCGGTTCGCCGTGGTCAACTCGCTCTCGTCGACGGTGGGGGTGTACGACCTCGACGAGCCCGGCGAAGAGATCGCCGAAGTGCACCTTCCCCAGGGCAGCAATCCCTACTCGGCCTGTCTGTGTGAAGGCATGCTGTACGTGGCGCTGCTCTTCCCCGATTCGATCGCGGTGATAGACACGCAGGGATGGACCGTGGAATCCTACGCCCCGGTGGGGTGCAATCCACAGGCTGTGGCTGCCTGCCCCGGGCTCCTCTTCGTCGGGCACGCCGACTCCTATCCGGACTCCGCCGGCGCACCTTGTGGAGTGACAGTCATCTCGCTGCCCTCCCTCGCCGTGGTGGACACCATTCCGATGCCGCCGAACATCCTGGGAATGAGGTACTTCCCCCGCACCGGCAGTATCCACGCCGTCAGCAGCACCTATGCCGACGACGGCAGGATAACGATCATCGATCCGGCGACGCTCTCGGTCACCGCCACGGTGGTGACGGGCGGCACCCCCGGACTGCCCGCGGACCTCGGAGACGGATTCGTATGCGGTGACGGCTGGAGTTCGAGCGCGCTCTTCTTCTACGATGAGGACGGGACCCTGGAGCAGGCGACCGCCCCGGCTCCCGCAACGGGGGTCGAGGTGTATGGCGACGAGCTGTACACCAGCGACTTCACCGGGAACAGGGTGTTCAGGCTCGCCCTGCCCGGATGCGTCCCTGTCGACACGCTCCAGGCTGGCAGCGGACCCCAGGGTCTGGCGATAATCCCGAGATGAGGAATTCGGGCGAAACGCTGCAGAAAACCGCCAGGGCCGGCCGCTGCGATCTGCATGTTCACTCGCAGTTCTCCAGCGCGGCGGGCTACTGGTTCCTCAGGGCTCTCCAGGCTCCCGAGAGCTTCACCCCCCCCGAGCTCGCATACGAGAAGGCGCGCGATCGGGGGATGGACTTCTTCACGATCACCGACATGAACACGATCGCCGGTGTGGAGAAGATCTCCGGCCTGGAGGGAGTCTTCTACGGGGAGGAGATCTGCTCGTACGTCCACACCAGCAGGGCGCCCGTCCACCTGCTCGCCTACGCCTTCGAGCCATCCGCCCATGACGAGATCTGCAGGCTCAGGGAGTCCTTCGAGGCACTCGCCGAGTTCCTCGAGGACAGGAGGATACCCTTTGCCCTCGCGCATCCGTTCTACTGGCCCGGGGCCTTCACGAACGAGGACTTCCTTCACATCGTGCGGCGGGTGCCGCTCGTGGAATCGCTCAACGGCAGCAGACCCGCGCGAGAGAACGCCTGCGTGGCGCCGCTTGCGAGGGCCGCCAGGGGGGACCAGGCCTTCGACGGGTTCATCGGCGGCTCGGACGACAGGTGCGGCCGCTTCATCGGACAGACATTCACGACAGTGAGCGGCGGCGCGACACTGGAATCCTTCATCGAGGGCCTCAGACGCGGCAGGTGCTCCGCGCACGGCACCTCGGGAGGCGCGCTGAAGGCGTCCTATTCGGTCTACTCCATCGCGTATTCCTTCTACAGGGAGAGGATGCTCTCGCAGAAGCTGCCTTCCTTCGCGACGGCGGCTGCGGACAGGTTCTTCCGCCCGGGATCCGACCGGGAGGAACCCACTCTGTGGCACAGGGCGGACATGGAGATCCACAGGCTCTACTCGAAGGCGGTCAGCTCCTCCGACCCCGGCCCGGAATCCCTCCTCCTCGACGAGCTGCTCTCGGTGGGCAAGGACCTGTGGGCCAGGAACGAGGGCGGGGAGAACATCGACGAGAAGACCTTCAGGGTTTTCTCCAGCGCCGCGAACAGGCTCATCGACCGCTTCGGCGGCCTCCTCCTGAAGAGAGTGCAGGAGGGCAGGCTCCTCGACGCGTTCGAGGCTGCCTCCGCCCTTATCCCGGTCCTGCTCCTGAGCGTGCCGTTCCCCGTGTCGTACTTCCATGCCCGGAAGGGTATGGATGCAGTCAGGCAGCTCTCCTCCGGCTTCCCGGGAACTCCGCTGCCCCCCGGCTCCGGCGCCAGGGCCTGGTTCACCGACACCATCGACGACCTGAACGGCGTCTCGAGGACTCTGCAGCAGTTCAGCAGGCTGGCGGTGGAGCGCAGCAGGAGGCTCGCGATAGTGGCCTCGCAGAAACGGCCCCTGTCCTTCGAGGGATGGGTGGTCAACTTCCCGCCCATAAGGGAGTTCCCGGTGCCCCAGTACGAGTCCAAGCTCCTCTCCATCCCGCCCTTTCTCGACCTGCTGAAGTTCATAGACGACAATGCTTTCGAGACGATCTACATCTCCACGCCAGGCCCCGTCGGCATCACGGCCCTGGGATGCGCCAAGCTGCTCGGGATACCTGCGGTCGGGATCTATCACACCGATTTCCCCCGGCACGCCCAGCAGATCGTCCAGGACGGACACATGGGCGAGTTCGCCTCGACCGCCATGGGCTGGTTCTACTCCACGACCGACCTTGTCATGGTCCCCAGCACCTACTACATGCGCGAGCTGGAGAAGATGGGCGTCCCGTCCTCGAAGATGACCATCTTCCCCCGGGGGGTGGACTGCGCGTCCTTCTCCCCCGAATGGAGGCAGGATGGTTTCTTCAGGAGGTTCGGCGGGTCCGGGGGGGGTCCCGCGATCGTTTATGTCGGCAGGGTCTCCCGCGAGAAGGATCTCGACATCCTTGCAGACGCCTTCCTTCAGCTCCGCTCGAGGGGCGTCCAGGCCGAGCTTTTTATAGTGGGCGGCGGGCCCTACGTGGAGGAGCTGTCCCTGAGGTTGAGCGGAAGGGGAGGATTCTTCTGCGGGATACTGAGAGGTGATGACCTCCACCGCGCCTATGCGTCGGCCGACATCTTCGCCTTCCCCAGCACCACGGATACTTTCGGCAATGTCGTGCTGGAGGCCTCCGCGGCCGGCATCCCCTCCGTGGTGACGGACATGGGCGGACCGATGGAGATAGTAAGGGATGGCGTTTCGGGGCTGGTGGCGCACGGCAGGGACGTGGGCAGTTTCGCGGATGCCCTCGCGGAGCTAGTGACGGATCCGGCCAGGCGGGGGGAGATGGGGCGGGCCGCCCGGGAGCTGGCGCTCTCGAGAAGCTGGACGAAGGCCTTCGACGCCGTGTGGGCTGCCGAACCCCCGGCACGGTGAGGACCCCTCACGGCTCATGGCCCGTCGCGGAACCGGCGGTATTGCCCGGCCGGCCTCAGGGGGCCGTCCGGGACGTTGTGCTGGTCGGGGCGGCCGGAGTTGAACCGGCGACCCCCTGCTCCCAAAGCAGGTGCGCTACCGGGCTGCGCCACGCCCCGACGCAGCGGCCATTCTAAGCCCGCCGCGCCGGCCGCACAAGACCGGCGGGGCCGGCGGATCACAAGCCTTCAGAAGGCCGCGCTCGTTGACCACGGGACGCCCTGAAGGCATTATCGGCAGTACATTTCCGAAAGGCAACCAATCTCTTGGAACGGAGCGGATGGATGTTCAGGATGATCTTCCTGCTGGCTGTCGCCGCCGGCATCTCGACCGCCGACGGCATGCACTCGGTATGGATCGGCCCCGTCGATCCGGCCGGCGTCCGCAATCTGCAGGAAGCCGGCTTCGATGTGGAGACTGTCCTGCAGGACAAGGCCAGGATCTATGTCAGCTCCGATCAGGAGCATCTCCTCGAGCTGCTCGGCTATTTCCCCCGCGCGGTGGTGAACCCCGTGCCGCTTGTGCCCTATCCCACGCTGACGGCCATATACGACTCGCTCGACGCGATCGCTGCGAGGCATCCCGACATCTGCAGGCTGGAGACGGTCGGCACCACGGAGGGGGGAAGGCCTATCAGGGCCGTCGTAGTTACGGACAATCCGGCCCAGGAGGAGATCGAGCCCGAGTTCAGGCTCATCGGCGCCATCCACGGCGACGAGAAGACCGGCGCCATGGTAGCCCTGAACTACCTGCGGAACCTGGCCGACTACTCCTCGACGAGCGAGATGTGCTCCTACGTGGTCCAGACCGCGGAGACCTGGGTGATCCCGGTCATGAACCCCGACGGCTACTTCAACAACTCGCGCTACAACGGCTCCGGCGTGGACCTCAACAGGAACCTGAGCTACATGTGGGCGTCGGGCGGGGGGGGTCCGTCGCCGTTCTCCGAGCCCGAGACACAGGCGCTCCGTGATATCACCATGAACAACTGGCCCGATCTCACGGGACTCGAGAACCCGTTCTGCTCGAGCCTCTCCCTGCACGGGGGAGAAGCCTGCTTCAACTATGTCTGGAACTACTCCTCCGCCCCCGTTCAGGACACGCTGCTCATCGTCGACATGGCCGCCGACTATGCAGCCCTCTGCACGGTGCCCGGCTTCTGGGTCACCGAGGGCTGGGCATGGTACATCATCAACGGCGACGTGAACGACTGGAGCTACGGGGAGTACGGAGGCATCGACCACACGGTGGAGGTCCACCAGGACAAGCAGGCTGCGGACTGGCCCGGCGTGGCCTCGGCGCATTACATGTCGATCCTCAATCTCTTCAAGCAGAGCACGTACGGATTCTACGGAACGGTGGAGGACCAGGTGGGCAACCCCCTGGACGCCCTGATCCAGGTGACGCTCCAGGACGGCGGCGACTCCCAGCCTCTCCGCTTCTGCAGGACCGACGTCACCCTCGGCGACTATGCGAAGCCGGTCATCCCCGGAAACTACGACATCACGGCCTCCGTGGACGGCTGCGCCCCGCAGACGGTCACGGGCGTGGCCATCGGTTCTCAGCAGCGCGTGGAGGTGGACTTCGTGTTCACGACCCAGGGAACCGGAGAAGGGGATCCTCTGCCTCCCTCCGCCGGGCTGACCTGCTTCCCCAACCCCTTCAGGGGATCGTGCACACTGCAGTGCGCGTCGGGGCTTGAGGGCGTTCTCACTATTTACGATATTTGCGGCCGCGTCGTTTACGAAGCCTCCGTCCCCGCCGGTACCTCGGCGATGACATGGGACGGATCGAATGCCGAAGGTCGAAGACTGCCCGCCGGCGTGTTCCTGGCGAGGCTTTCGACAGGACAGGCGCACGCAGTCGCGACTCTCGTGCTGCAGCGCTAGTTGGGGGATGGCTGATGGCACACAAGAAATCCTCGTCGAGTTCCAGGAACGGCAGGGACACTTCGGGCAAGCGCCTCGGTGTCAAGGCTCCGGCCGGCTGCATCGTCAGCGCCGGGACCATCCTGGTCCGCCAGCACGGCACAAACATCCACGCAGGGGTAAATGTCGGTCTGGCTTCCGACTACAGCCTCTTCGCGAAAACGGACGGCCGTGTCGCGTACACCGTCTACCGGGGAAGGAAGACGGCTTCCGTACAGCCCGAATAGGGCCGCCGAGCATGCCCGGCGCCTGTTTCTCCCTGGTCCACGCAGGACAGCTGCTGACCCTTTCGGGGCCTCTCCTTCCGAGGAGGGGCCCCTGGGCTTCCGAGCTGTCGATCATCCCTGACGGCGCGTTCGCCGCCGTCGACGGGAGGATCGTCTGGGCGGGGCCCACCGATTCCTTCACCGCCGAGGCTCCGCCTGCCGCGGGGGCCAGGGTCCTCGACGCCAAAGGCTCCCTGGTCACGCCGGGCTTCGTCGATTCGCACACGCATGCCCTCTTCGCCGGCAGCCGGGCCGAGGAATTCGCCCGGAGGGCCGCCGGACAGTCCTATCAGCAGATAGCCGCCTCCGGGGGAGGCATTGCCGCCACGATGCGCGCCACCCGCTCGGCCGGGCGGGACGCGCTGGCAGCCTCCCTCCGCCGCAACCTCCTGGCCATGCTCGGAAACGGGACCACCACCGCCGAGGTCAAGAGCGGGTACGGGCTCGACCTCGAGACCGAGATGCTGTCGCTCGAGGTCCTGGCCGAAGTGGGCGAAACGGTTCCGCTCACGACGGTCGCCACCTTCCTCGGACCTCATGCGGTGCCGCCCGAGTACGCTGGCAGGCCGGACGATTACATCGACTTCGTGATACGGGAGGTGCTGCCCGCAGTCGTCTCCAGGAACCTCGCCACATTCGCCGACGTGTTCTGCGAGGAGGGCGTCTTCGACATCGCTCAGAGCAGGCGGTACCTGGAGGCGGCGAAAGGCCTCGGGCTGGGCCTGAAGGTGCACGCCGACGAGTTCGCCGACATCGGAGCCTCGCGCCTGGCAGTCGAGCTCGGGGCTTCGAGCGCCGACCATCTGCTGGCGACCTCCCCGGAATCCGCATCCATTCTGGCTTCCTCCGGGACGGTCGCCACTCTCCTGCCCTGCACTGCCTTCTTCCTGGGGAAGCCCTTCCCGGACGGTGCGGGGCTCCTCTCGGAGGGGGCAGCCGTGGCCGTCGCCACAGACTTCAACCCCGGGAGCTGCTACTGCGAATCCATGCCGCTCGCGCTCACGACAGCCGTATGCAGGTGCGGCCTGACGGTGGAGCAGGCCATCGTGGCGGGCACGGCCAACGGCGCGGCCTCTCTCGGGCTTGCCGGAAGGAAGGGCTGCCTCCAGGCCGGGAGCGACGCGGATTTCGTGGTCTGGGACCTCGACGATTACAGGGGTATTCCCTACCACATGGGAATGCCCGATATTTCACGCGTATTCTCAGGGGCGCGCGAAGCGCTCCCAGTTGCCCGAACTTCGCCGGGAGCAGGCCATGGCTGATGTCTCCATGAAGAAGAAGGCGCACGACCTTCTGCAGAATGGCAAGCTGGACAGCGCTCTGCGTGTATTCCAGGCCATCCTGAGAGATGATCCCGAGGATGCCTCGGTCCACAACAGCGCCGGTGACGTCCTGTTGAAGATGAAGAAGAAGGACGAGGCGCTCGATCACTTCACCCGCGCCGCCGAGCTCTACCTCAAGGACGGGCTCCAGATGGTCGCCCTGTCCGTGAGCCGCAAGGCCCTCCGGGCCGAGCCCGAGTTCGGCCTGGCCCATTACGTCATGGGCGTGTGCTTCGAGGAGCAGAGCAAGCCCGACCAGGCGAGGCGCGAGTACGTCCTCTACCTCAAATCGAAGCCCGACAGGGCCGGCGATCTCGTGGTCAACACCCTCACGTCCCTGACGCGGCTCGATCCGGAGGACCGGAACTGGGTCGTCCGCCTGGCACGCGTGGCCTTCGTGCAGAAGAAGGAGGCCATTCTCGACCGCTGCGTCTCCGTTTCGGCCGAGAGGGGATTCCCGGAGCATCGCAAGATGGTTCAGATGCTCGAGGAGCTCAGGAACTCGCTGCACGAGGCCCCTCAGCAGATGGAGCAGACGTCAGGCGAGGGCTCCGCCCCCGGATCGGAGGAGGCCCCTGCGGGGGTTTCCGAGGAGCCCCGCGAGGAGAGCCAGCTCGAACAGGTGTCGTTCGACTCCGCCGACTTCGTCGAGGAGGAGCCCGAGGCCGACGAAGAGGCCGATGAGGCCAGTCCGAGGAAGCGGCTCGGCGAGTACTTCGTCGCGGACGGGCTGCTCAAGGCGAGCGAGGTGCTGAAGGCGCTCGAGGTGCAGGCGTCCTCGCACGACTACAGGCGCCTCGGCGATGTCCTGGTCGAGATGGGCATGGTGTCGGTCAGGCAGGTGCGGGAGGCCCTGACCAAGCAGGTGGCCGACATGAAGCACAGGCTCGACAGGGCTCCCGGCGATGCCCTCGGCTATGTCGAGCTCGGCAACCTCCTCCTGGACGTCAGCGATTTCTACGGCGCCGTGGAGGCCTATCTGAAGGCGGCCGAGATCTACCGTTCCACGGGCAGGGAGAAGATGGTGTTCGAGCTCCTCGAGGGCGTGCTCGACATCTGTCCCGAGTCCCTCGCCGCAGCCCGGGAGCTCGTGAGGATCAGGAACTCCCTCGGCCCCGAAGGGCAGGCGCGTTCCCTCTACCGCCTCGCCGTGGCCTACCTCCTCAACGACAGCCCGCACGAGGCCGTCGCGGCCCTCGAAGCCGCGGTGCAGGCCGATCCTGGCTTCGCCATGGCCACGACGCTCCTGGAAGGGGTTCGGCCGGGCCTTGCCGATATCGACAACTATGCGGACATCGCCTCCATTCTCGCGGACATCGACAGGATGTTCGACGCCGACTCGGCCAGGGCGCTCGCCGGCCTGGTGAAGGAATTCCAGGAAGGCGTGAACGCAGCCATCTCGACCAACGACTATCCCACCCACTACGACCTCGGGATCGCCTACCGGGAGATGGGACTCCTGAGGGAGGCCGTGGCGGAGTTCACCCAGGTCCTCCCGAGTCCCGAGTTCAGGACGCGCGCGAGGGAGATGCTCGGGCGCTGCTATCTGAACATGGGCCGCTTCGACGAGGCCGAAGAGCAGTTCCAGAAGGGGATGAGCCTCGCCTCCAGGGATGGGATGGCGCTCGTCGGCTTCCATCTCAACCTCGCCAAGGTCTACGAGGCCACGGGGAGGAAGAGGCAGGCGGAAGCCGAGAGGAAGGCTGCGGGGAAGATCGACCCCGTCATGGTCAAAATCCAGGATTCGCTGGAATAGCGGGAAGTGCTCCGGATCACCGGGGTCAGTCGCGGCTCGCCGGCCTCGAGGGCCGGCCTCAGACCGGGTGACCGCCTCATCGAGTGCAACGGCATCCAGATCGACGACTGGATGGACCTCATGCTCGCCGCGTCGTCCCCGGGGCTCCAGATGTCCTATTCGAGAGGCGGCCTCGTCCGCAAGGCGAGCATCTCCCGCCGGTCGACGGTCCCGCTGGGACTCGATGTCGAGGGCTCGGGAGCGGCTCCCTGCTCGAACTCCTGCATCTTCTGCTTCATGGACCAGATGCCCCCGGGGGTGAGGGCTTCCCTCCTGTGCCGGGACGACGACGTCAGGCACTCGTTCGTGTACGGAAACTTCGTCACGCTCGACCGGGAGCAGGCGGAATACGCGGCGAAGAAAAGGCTTTCCCCCATCCATGTCTCGGTGCATGCCGCCGATCCCGTTCTGAGAGGCAGGATGCTCGGGCTGGGACGCCCTTCGCCCATACTGCCGCAGCTGGACATGCTCTCGCGCGAAGGCATCTCCGTCGAGGCCCAGATCGTCGTCGTCCCGGGATTCAACGACGGGCCCGCTCTCGAGGAGACGCTGGATGCCCTTCTGGAGAAGACATGCGTGGAAGCGACCGGGGTCGTCCCGGTGGGGCTCACCCGATACCGTGACGGACTGACGCCCCTGCGACGCCCCGACGCATCAGAGTCCGCCTCCTGCCTGGAAGCCTGCTCCAGAGTTTCGTGCCGCGCCTTCGCGGCCCGGGGAGTCCGCTGGGCCTACCCGGCCGACGAGTTCTTCATCCTGGCCGGGCGGGACATCCCCGATCCATCCTTCTACGAGGGATGCTGCATGAAGGCGAACGGGATCGGCATGCTGGCGGATCTCCTGCAGAACAGGAGAAGGAGCTTCGAAGGCGGGGGGACCATCGTGACCGGCTCCCTGGCCGCGCCATTCCTCGGGAGAATCCTCGAAGGCTCGGCATATTCGGTGCTGGAGGTGCGGAACAGCTTCTTCGGAGAGATGGTCGGAGTCGCCGGCCTGCTGACGGCGGGAGACGTCCTCGATGCGCTCCGCGCATCCGGTGGAGCCGACCCCGTATATCTCCCGGGCTCCATGTTCTCCCGGGCGGGGCTCACGATCGACGGGGTCCGCGCGGAAGACGCGGAGCGGATGTCCGGGAGGCGGATCGTCGTGGCAGACGCTCTCGACGAGCTGGGCTGACAGGAAGCGGGGAGGGCCACTTGTCCGACATCCCGATCTGGGTCGCTGCATCAGCTGTCATCCTCGTGGCGGCGGTCGCAGAGCATTTCAGACGCAGGGCGGCCTCTCTGAGGCGCAACAACGCCAACCTCTCTAGGGAGCTGGCCGCCGCCAGGGCAGAGGTGGCCGAAGGCGAGAAAGCCAGGTCCGATCTTCTTTCCAGGATCGGCGTCACCCTCAGGAAGCCTCTCGCTTCGATCAGGAATGCCTCGGACGAGGTGAGCAGGACATTCGACTGCCCTCAGTGGGTGCGCGAGCAGCTCTCGCTCCTCGCGGTCGAAGTCGACAACATCAGCAGGTTCATCGACCTGATCGGCGAGATCGCCTCGCTCGAGCGCCCTTCCGATTCGAAGGACAGCACCTCCGGGAAGCCCGCAGGGCCTGCGCTGGATCTCGAGGGCATGCTGACCTCGATAATCCAGGAGGCCTCCCCCAGGCTCTCCGAGAAGGGGATATCGCTTGCCGCGGCTATTGATCCGGACGTACATGTGAAGGGGGACGAGAGATATCTGCGCCAGGCGCTCGAGTCCCTCCTCATGGAGACCCTCAGGCATGCCGGCAGGGGGAGCGTCCTGTCCATCGACCTGAGCGGAGACGGGAGATCGGCACATCTGGCTCTCGACTACAGAGGCGCACAGGATCCCGATGCGGCCGGATCGGTTCTGGGCACGGAACTGGCGCGGCAGGTCATAGGTGTCCACGGAGGATGGCTCCAGGAAGGCTCGAAGCGGGGACAGTTCCAGGCAGGACTCCCGCTGGCCGGAGTGGATGACCATGCGGAAGGCTTGGAAGAGGATGAACAGGAATATCT
>JGI20215J15232_1000256_pt1 | contig 11889 bp, 8 predicted proteins | sample WetSurMetagenome_2_FD_15232 | JGI IMG/M metagenome (IMG submission 15232) | reverse complement strand
ACAATAGCTAATGCAACTACGCCTTCAAGCAGCTGGTCTTCCCCAAGCATAGCCAACGGTAGATTGTACATTGGATGCAATGACTGGAACATCTATTGCTTCTCCAGTTACGTTACTGGGCAAGCTTCCGCTTCAACTCCAATTGTATATGTGATTGCCGCCGCTGTTGCTGTTTTAGTTGTTGTAATTGCCGCGGTTAGTTATATCGTCTCGAAACGAGGCAAAAATAAGTCAAGGTATTTGGATAGCTAAGCTATTCCAACCCTTTTTGGCGCCTTAGGATTCAGTCTTCTCTTCGCAAAATTCACAACGCCCTCACGCCTAATTCTCTTCATAATTTGTGTGGGCGTCATGTTGAATTTTCGGAAGAACCGCCTTTGAACCGCCAAAAGCGAGTTGAAATCGTATTCGTCAGTTTTGACAGCTAACAAGAACTCGTCGAGTTTTTCGTATTTTTTGGATTCTAGGACTTCTTGGTAGAGTTTGCTGTCTGGATTAGCGATGAAGATGTTGAATAGACACCAGTCAGGGTTCAATTTTTTGGCAAACTTCAGTGAAGATTCCATGTCCTCTAACGTTTCATCAGGGACCCCTAACATGAATGAGCATGCGGTTTGTATCCCATTTTTGCGGCAGAGCTTAAACGCGTTCTCTATCTGTTCTAGGGTTGTGTCTCTTCCGATGCGCTTTAGAATTTTCTGCGAACCTGATTCAACCCCGAACCAGATAGTTTTGCATCCAGCCTTCTTCATCGCTTCCAAAAGCTCCTGATCCACTAAATCCACTCGAGTGTCACAGACCCACTCCAAATCCAGCTTGTTCTCAACCATTAAGAGACATAATTCGAGAGTCTCCTTTTTTCTGAGCGTAAAGTTGTCGTTGATGAAGTAGATTCCTTTTGTGCCGTATTTTTGTTGTAGGTCTTGAATTTCTTTGATAATTCTTTGTGGGCTGAAACCTCGGCAAATGTTTCCCCAGAGTTTGCGTGTTTCGCAGAAACCGCAATGGAATACACATCCTCGTGCGACGCTCATAACGTCGGCTGGTTTAACGTTTAAGTATTCAATAGTGCGGTCGTAGAGTTCAAGCGGCAATAGGTGCCTAGCGGGATATGGGATTTCATCTAGGTTCTCTATGAAGACGGGTGGGTTTTTGATGTTTGCTCCTGCACGTCTACACGCCACGCCAGGTATTGTGATAGCTGCTGTTTCATTGCCGTCTACTATGCAAGTGGCAAGGTCGGTTACTGCTCTTTCGCCTTCACCCATGACTACATAGTCAATCTCTGGGTTCTCAAGCAAGCTATCAGGCACATAAGAAGCATGCCACCCACCCACAACTATCTTGCATGTCGGGAGGGCTTCTTTGATGGAACGAGCTGTTTCTATGCAGCGTTGGTAAGTAGCTGAACCGCAGGTAATGCCGACAATTGCCGGGTCAACTTTTAGAATTAACTCTTTAACTTCCTCAAGTGGCTTCTTCATGAGGTAGTTATCAAGCATCTGAACTGTAAACCCTGCTTTTTCAAGGGCAGCGGCAACATACATCAAGCCGATCGGAGGTAACCGTTTCCCGAGGTACCATGCGCCGTTTTCAGGGGGCGACGTAGTCATAAGTAGAACTGTTTTGTTCTTAACCAAGTTGGAATTCTTGTTTTTAGGTTTGGCGGGCATGATTTTGCCTCTGTGAATGATTTATTATTTCTTCTGATGGTTCGCGAGTTTATAGCTTTAGCGGATTGCAGTTTGGATGAAGATTTGCAAGTGTTTTTGCTGTTTTGGCATAAATGAAAAGGTTTATAGTCACTATAGGCACATTTTCCAGACGAAGAGGGGATCAAGGTGAAAGTTGTCGTCCATTGGAGCGGAGGCAAAGAATGCAGTTTAGCTTACCAAAAAGTAATCAAACAGGGACATCAAGTTGCTTGTCTTCTTAGCTTCGAATATCAGAGACCATATGTTTTCCACAGTTTTCCTGTAATGGAGCTTCAATCTAAGACTCTTGGTACTCCCCTTAAGGTTGTTAGAATAAAGAAAGCCTACGAAGACATCCTTGGCGCCCTGACAAAACTCAAAGCAGAACAGGGCATCGAAGGGATAGTCACAGGAGACATAGCTGGAGCGGGATGCGCCCTAGTTCACTCGAGCTATTACGAGAGTATGGCTAAACAACTGGGACTTGCCTTCATAATGCCAAACGGAGGCGATACATACGATGTCCTTAAAGAAGTCGTAGGTACCGGCATACGACCCGTCCTAAACTGTATCAACACAAACTTTTTTGGAGAGGAATGGCTGGGGCGAAAACTCGACCCCAAGTCAGTCAAAGAATTGAAGGCGTTAGCCGACGAGAAAGGTATTGATGTCGCGAGCGAAGACGGACAAGGTTATCATAGCACGGTGGTTGAGGCGCCGCTCTTCAAAGAATCCATTGTCATCGGCGAGTACAAAACTAAAAAGAAGAAAGAAAAGGCGAAGAATTGGAAGCGCAACTGGCTCTATATGGACATCAAAAAGTGCTCTCTACAGCCTAAACAAGAGTCCCACTAATCTCATTGATTAATTGTCTTAATTTGAAGTGGTCTTCAAGCAAATTTTATCGATGACGACTTCAAATGCTTTGCATACGACTGACTGTCGGTCTCTTAATGCCTGAATGAGTTTTTGTATCTTACCTTTCTTTTCAATTTGCGGGAAAGTTGTCTCTTTGAAAAAAAAGCGCTTTTGCAAAAAGTAAATGAACCCCTAGCCATAACCTCTACGTGTTTCAGTGAAGACCATGAAAACTCGTATAACCCTTGTAAATCCGCCGTACCCCGCTGGTTCTCATCAGCATCCGCCATTCATGCCCCTAGGTATCGGATATTTAGGCGCGGTATTATGCAAGAATCATTTTGAAGTTAACGTGATTGATTGTCAAGCACAAAAAATCAGTCATCACCAGTTCAGAGAAGAAATCGCCAAGTACAAGCCAGACATAGTTGGTGTCACTTCCACAACTCTTACCTACAAGTCAGCCCTGAAAATAATAAAAACCACCAAAGAAGTCTTTCCAGGCTGCGTAACCGCCATTGGTGGTCCCCACGTTACATTCTGGGATGACAAAGCTCTGCAGGAAGCGCCGTCATTGGACATCGTGATAAGGGGTGAGGGCGAGCAAACGATACTTGAGCTTGCACAAAGAGTCGAAAACAATCAAGTTTTTCATGACCTTATTGGCACGACTTCTCGAAAAGACGGCGAAATCGTAAAGAACCCTGACCGTCCCTTCTTGGAAAACCTTGACAGCTTGCCCTTTCCAGCGCTTCACCTATGGGAAAAATTAGGTGAAATACGCAAGTACGGAACCATACCTTACCCAGTCATGACTAGTCGAGGGTGTGTGTACTGGTGTAACTTCTGCACGGCAGTCAGGATGTTTGGCAGAAAATACCGAATGCGCACGCCAAAAAACGTCGTCGACGAAATAGAATATCTTCACAAAAACTATCATGCAAACCAATTCACCTTCTACGACGACGCCTTTACCGTGGATCAAGCAAGAACCGCCGAGATCTGCGACGAAATCCACCGTCGAGGGCTCAAAATCAAATGGGATTGCGAAACCCGCGTGGACATGGTTAGCAAAGAACTCTTTGTCAAAATGCGTGGAGCAGGGTGCATAGCGGTTTGGTTTGGCGTGGAATCTGGTTCAAAGAAGCAGTTAACCAGCATGGGCAAAGGCTTCAACCTAACCCAGACAAGACGAGCATTTAAATGGGCAAAAGAAGCAGGGCTAATGACCGTTGCTGGCGTAATCTTAGGTTTCCCAGGAGAAACTAGAGAGAGTGCTTGGGAAACTATACGGTTCGTGAAGGAGCTTAACCCCAACGACGTCGGCTTCTACATCGCTACACCTTACCCAGGCACGCCAATGTACGAGGAAGTTAAAGCTAACGGATCACTAAAAATAACTGACTTTGACAGATACGACACCGCCACACCAACCTTCGAGATTCCAAACATGACCATGCAGGAACTCAGCCAAATCCGTGAACAAGCCTTCCAGAGTTTCTACTTAAGCCCAAGATACTTCGTAAGCGCAATAGGCATGTTTAAGAAAGGAAAAATGTGGGGACTTGGCGCAACACGGCTCATAATGGCACACTTCCGAAGAGCCCTCATGGCTAAAATCGCCAGTGCATCCAAATAGAAACCGCAAGATGGAGAAATCAAAACTTGATTCTGCTGATGACCACTACCCTGCCTGAGAAGTCACCTTGGGGTATGGCGGGAAAACTTGTTCCATTGGGTTTAGCCTATGTTGCTGCGGCTCTGGAAAAAAACGGTTACCCCGTTGAGATTTACGACAATTATCTTTTGGGGCGACCCATCGAAGAGGTTAAAGCCGAAATTAGTAAGCGGCAACCCGAAATTGTGGGTATAACCTGCAGCAGCTTGACTTATTCGCGGTGTATAGAGATGGCTAAAGCTGTCAAAGAAGTATGCCCGTCTTGCAAGGTTGTAGTTGGTGGTCCCCATGCATCATACATGCCTGAAACATTACTGGAGCACGATGAAGTTGACTACTTAGTTGTGGGCGAAGGCGAAGCAGCCATAGTGAAGCTTGCAACCAGTATTCTCAAAGGTGAGCCGAAAGGCGTTTCGGTTGTCATTCCAGGCGTTGCATGTAAAATTGCCGGCGAAGTCGTCACAACTCCCCAACAGTTCATAAGTGACTTAGATACAGTTCCTTTTCCAGCGCGTCACCTGTTGCCCATGAAAATGTATGACCGTACTCTCCCCTACCTTAACGTTAAACCCGTCGACACAATGAGTATCCTCAGAGGTTGTCCATACCATTGTGCGTATTGCGAAACCCGCGAGTTATGGGGGACTAGTTGTCGAGCTTTTTCACCCCAAAGAGTGATCGATGAAATAAAAAACATGACACAGAACTACGGCACTAAGGGCATCTATTTTGTCGGCGACAACTTTACCATAAACAAGAATCGCACCATCCAACTCTGCCAAAAAATCAAGGAAAACAAGCTTAACCTCAAATGGACCTGCGAAACCCGTACAGACCTAGTAAGCAAAGAATTGCTCTCAGAAATGGAGTCAGCAGGATGCCAAACTATCTTCTTCGGTGTCGAATCAGGGTCAGAACGGATTCAGCAGAAACTTGGAAAAAATATTGACCTCCAAGAAGTCAAACGTACCTTCGAGCTTTGCAAACAAGTGGGTATACGCACAGCCACATCTTTTATGCTCGGAATCCCGGGTGAAACCGTCGAGGACATGCATTCCACCTTCAAATACGCAAAAAGCCTAAAGGCGGACATCTGCATGTTCAACATCTACATCGCCTGCCCCGGTAGCAAACTCTACGACGAAGTAATAAGCCAACATCTCTACGACCAAATAGACAACTACCTTGCCCGAGTCAAAACTTCAGACTTTGACTACGATAAGCTTGTCAAAATTCAAAAAGAGTTTCAGGCAAGTTTTAAGAAGTCTATGGTATCAAACTTAGTTCGTGTGATCCGTCAGGAAGGCATCGGAAGCGCTGTTAAAAAAGGCGCCAAATTAATCTTTCATTAAATTGGCACATCGAGGACTCTAAGAATATCTACGTACGCCTTAGGTGCCAATTTATCGTCGGTCACATTCTTTATCAGCATGCGTCCCCCATCAAAAAGGCTGATTTCCATCTTTAGGTAGTCAAAAATCACCAACATCGGCGCTTTAACTCGGATTTTAATTTTATGTTTCTTTATTTTTTCACATGCCTGCTCCATACTAAACTTTACTTGGGGCGCTGGAGTTATGTCGGCGGTTGTTCCACCGCAGATCCAAGCAATATTCAAGGTCAAGTTGCCGACAACCTGTTTCTGTTGTGACGTCTTCTTCAACTCCAGCTATGCAATGCTTTAGGCTCTGGTTGGTTTATCAACATTGCGATAAAAGAGGCGGCGCAATTTTGTTTTTGTTTATGTGCTTTTGTGGAGGCTTACAATAACATCAAATCGACGGTATTGTCTTTAATGAACACTTTTTTCCTTTATGTCTGGGTTGACCGAGGTTTTCTAGAACAACAACAGGTTTTTTTTCAGGAAAAAGTTTGTTGCTGTTCTACAGACTCAAATCAAGTTAAAAGAAGATTGAAAAAAATCGGCTTTTCTTCTTTCTTAGTTGCTCGGTATCTGTTTAATGGGTAAAACAACAACAGATGACAACACAGTATTGTTGTTGTTCTTCCAGTTACGTTCAATCGTCTTTGAAAGAAAAAACTTGTTTTTTTAGAAAATTCCCTTTTTTCTTCTTCTCGACTTAATTAATAGGCATTTAAAGAAGAAGGACAGGCTTTTACCGAGAAAAAATNGTGTTATTCTTCTTCTCGTCATTGNCCAAAAATGGCGTTTGGATTTGGATTCTCTATTGTGCTTCTAGGTAACTGACTTTTCTTCTTTTGGTTTGAGAATTGCCTCTTCGATATCCATGTAGAGGAAGTCTCCTTCACGGAATGGGGAGCCGCCAAAATCGACCACTTTGCTCTTCTTGGTGTACTTGGTTAACTCGATGCGTTGCTTAAACAGCGGAGCATCGAGGGTTGTTGAGTGGTATTCTCCTGGTTCTCCTGAAACATCGATTCCTTTCCCAGGCGGACCGACAAGTGGTTGCATGTCTTCGATGCATTTTCTGTCAATTTGGCGTCCCAGCCATTCGGATGTGAAGTATCTTTGGTCGATGCAGCTGAGAATTGCTTTTACGCCGGCGTTTTGTTCCATTTCCATGATGCGTTTGCGGCGCCGATTGCCCGGAATTAGGTTTAGGGGGCGGTCCCAAAGTGGCATTATAAGTTCTACTCCCAACTTCTTGCAAGCGTCTTTCCAAACACGCCTATGATGTACGTTGTCGATGTCGCCAGTGACGATGGCTTTTGCGCCTTCTTCTTTGTGGAGCCGTTCAAGGGTTCCCATGATGTCGTCATAGCGGTTGTCGGTGATTTTGACGAATTGGTGGGGCATGCCTAAGGCTTTGACTTGTTGTTCTATGACTTTGAGGCTGTGGAAAATGTAGGGTTCCATGTAGATGTAGGTGACAAGGGAGGCGACTTCGTGGCCTTGCTCGACTATTTTGTGCAGTGCTGTAGCGCAGTCTTTTCCTCCGCTCCAGTGAACAATAACTTTCAAGCTAAATCAACATCCAATATCTCGTCTGAACCTTTTTGATGAGGGATAATCATTCCCGCATATAAGCGTTTTAGAAATTGCGTTAGCTTTGTTGGTCTTTGCTGGGTGTGCTATGTCCACCTGGGCTCTGCTTTACTCGTCTCACCTTGCCCAGTTGTCTAAATGCCCATCTTGTGAAGCGGTATTTCCAGACGAGGTGGTTTAGTGCCATGCGCGCCATGATTTGGCTATGGAAGTCTCCCCGGCGCCTCATCCTGAGGTAGTATGTTGGCGTGAAGACGCTATCGTAGACGGCTTTTTTAGTTGCCTCAAGCTTCGGAAGCGGCAAAAGTTTGTTTTCGAAAACCTGCATCTGCTCATGGTATCGGTTCCAGTCTTCACTCATTGGCAAGCCAAGTTTTCGAACATAGTCGGCTAATTCAGTGCCCGGATATGGAACCGCTTCACACATGTAAACATAGTCAGGTTTGGTCTTCCGAATAAAGTCCACGGTTTGCTGAAGCATCTCTGGGGTTTCGCCTGGGTATCCTATAACAAGTGATATGGCGACAAGGATACCTGCATCTTTCACCATTTTTATGGCTTTAGCGTTCTGCTCAACGGTTGTGCCCTTACGCATAATGTTTAACAGTTGTTGGCTGCCCGATTCCACGCCGAAATGGATAAGCTGGCAGTTCGTAGACCTGAGTCTCGCAAGCAATTCCTTGGATATTCGGTCTACTCGGGTTCTGCAATCCCACGGAAGCAAAAACCCTCTGGTCTGCATTTCTTTGCAGATTGCTATTGCCCTGTTTATGTCATGGGTGAATGTGTCATCATAAAAGGCAAACGCACCTGCTGAAAAAGTGTCCCTAAGCCACTCGAGTTCATCGACAACTTTATTTGCGCTTCTGGCCCTGAACCCGCTGCCGCACATTTTTGACGCCAAGCAGAAGGCGCAGTTGAAGGGGCATCCTCGGCTGGTTATGATGGGCATATAGTTTTTGCCGTTGATTCTATAGCGGGTCATGTCGAATAGGTGATGGGCTGGGCGGGGAAGAGAATCGATATCTTCTATGAAGGGTCGGTCTGCAGTAGCCACCACTTTGTTGTTAATCTTGAAAGTTATACCTAAGACACTGCTGAGGTTTTCCAGTTTACCCTCCGATACTAGACTTGCTAGCTCCAGCATCGTTTGCTCTCCTTCTCCGCGGACTACGATGTCTACATCTGGGCTGTCGGTGAATGTACGTTCATCCAAGACGGTGACGTGCGGTCCGCCAATCATTGTTACACAGTTGGGCAGCGCGGCTTTGGCAGCTTTCAGAATTTTAAGGGCTGGAAAATAGGTTACTGTTGCTGCGGTTACGCCAATTATGTCGGGGTTGAGACCTCTGAACTTGTCCTCCATCTCCTGTTGGCTTGGTCGATTAACCTGGCAATCGACAACATCCACCTTGTACCCCTTCTCCTCAAGCACTGCCGCCAAATAACTAATACCCAACGGGATGAAGACGGCTTGCGGCACATCATCTGGATACGGTGGATTTGCAAGGACTACGTGAGCTTTCACTTGTTTTCCCATCTTTAATGTGAAAAACGGCTATTGGGGCTATTATGTGTTTTGCAGATATCGGCGGTTGATTGAGATTTTGCTTTTTTGCTGGCACGCAAGGGTTTTTATGTTAAGCAATGCTAGCGATTGTCATTGAAACTAACTTTGAAGCAGAGTGGACACTTGAAGGCGGATTTGGCTATTGTCGATGCGAATATTAGGACAATGAATCCAAGTCAGCCCCTTGTCCAAGCAGTAGCTATAAAGAAAAACCGAATCCTAAAAGTCGGAACTAACCAGGAAATAAGAACTCTGATCGGAAAAGACACAAAAGTTCTTAGTCTAAACGGGAAAACAGTGGTTCCCGGCTTGATAGATACTCACATTCATGTGGCGGATTTTGGAAGATGCCTAATGTGGCTTGACGTTTCGGATACAAAATCGATCAAGGAACTGCAAGCTCTTCTAAGAGAAAAAGCAAGACAAACATCCGCTGAAAAATGGATTGTTGGCCGCGGCTGGAACGAGAACAGCTTCAAAGAAAAACGTTTTCCAACCATTGATGACCTCGATGAGGCTGCACCTAGCAACCCCGTAATCCTATACCATGGAGCCGCATACATCTGTGCAACCAACAGCAAAGCCATAGCCTTAGCAGGTGTAACAAGCAAAACCGCCGCTCCCACAAGCGGAACCATAGACAAAACTGCAACGGGCGAACTGACGGGAATTTTTCGGGGCAACGCCACCAACTTGGTTTGGCAAGTAGTCGTAGAGCCCTCATTGGAGGAACTTGCAGATGCGACAGCACTGGCATGCCAAAAAGTTGTGGAATCAGGAATAACAAGCATCGACTGGATAATCCTTCAAGAAAACGAACTCACCCTAATCCAGACACTCCATAGGCAAGGAAAACTACCAATCAGAGTCAACGTGATTGTCCCCTATGAACTCCTGAAGTGTGCAAGCGGGTTTATGTCGAATGACCCTTTGCGGCTACGTTTAGGAGGAGCTATTATCTTTGCCGATGGCTACTTAGACTCTAAAACCGCCGCACTTAAACGACCCTACAGCGATGACCAAAATAACCAAGGTAAAATGAATCTCTGCCAAAAGGAATTAGCATCTTCAGTAAGGCAGGTTCTATTGTTGGGGCTTCAGCCTGTTATACACGCGATGGGTGATAAGGCAGTTGAAACAACACTAAAAATAATTGAGCAGTCTGTCGAGAAGGTTAGGTTTCGGATTGAACAAGCCGCGGTATTAAACAGAGAACTAGTAAAACGGCTCAGTATGCAGGATGTTGCTGTTTCGGTCCAGCCCAAGATGATTCACACAGAATTCGATGTATGGTCAGCCACCGAGCATTTGGGCGTAGAAAGGGCAAAGTGGCTGCATCCCCTAAAAACCCTTCTGACTGAAGGAATAAAGGTTGCTGGCGGCTCAGACTGCCCAATGGAACCCTTGAATCCACTCCTAGGAATCCGAGAAGCCGTGGCAAGGGAAAGCTACCCAGAACAGCGGCTTACTGTGGAGGAGGCTCTAAGAATGTACACGTTGGATGCAGCCTACTGCTCAGCAGAAGAAAGCGTTAAGGGCTCCATCGAAGAGGGGAAACTAGCCGATTTGGCAGTATTATCCGCTAATCCCCTGGAAGTTCCAACTTTGCAAATTAGCGAAATAAGTGCCGAAATTGTAGTGGTTGATGGTCAAGTAATTCATTCTAAACATTAATTTGCGCTGCTCTTTTTCTTATGAAAACAACCGATGTCCCGAGTTTGCAGTGGACTTTCTGCTTTATTCAAACCGCTGCCTGTGTAGGTTTTGCTCCAGGCAATTGAAGGAGCATTTGAAGCACAGTCTTTAAACCTAATTAAATCCATACCAAAAACGATTACCGCCAAGAAAAACAGCGTGAATTGTTTTCTCACAGCCTACACCAACACTTTGTAGGTTTAAGCCTTTCTTCTTATGTAATTTGGCTTTTAAGCAAAAGGGCGTTTTGTTATTTTATTTGAAGCAGTATCTTGAGGGTTTTTTTTGGGTGCCGCATTGCCCTTAAAACTTTAGTTCGGGTTAACATTGGGTTCGCCATGTTTGCTCTCATACATAGTTCCTGCAGATCCTTAGCAGAAAACTCCGATGTCTCGATGAGTGGCTCGGTTGCCGCTAGGGCATAGTCGCAGAAGCCTTCCCGCAGATACCCACCTTCCTTTGCCTGTTCATAGAGCGCGGTTCCGTAGAGGGGCATAGCGATACTAAAGATGAGGCTGTCAGCGCCTAGGCTTCGAAGTTTGTATGCGAATCTTATTGTTTCCTCGATGTCGGCTTTGGTTTCGCCAATCAAACCTAGCACGAAGAAACAGCCGACTTTAATGCCGACTTTCTTACACAAAACAACTGCCTGCTCAACCTTCTTCAAATCTAGGTTCTTGCAGATTACTTCGTTGACGATACGTTGGACACCCGATTCGGGGGCAACTCTGATCTTTTTGCAACCTGCTTGTTTCATCTTTCGCAATAGTTCCTCGTCAAGTGTGTCTGCTCTTACCCCGTTGGGCGTAAACCACTCTATATGCAAGCCACGTTCAACTATTTGGTCACAAATATCAGACATGCGCTTNTTGTCGAGCGTCATGTTTTCGTCGTAGAAATCAACCTGTTTAACACCGTAGTTCTTTACGACATGCTCAAGTTCATCCACGACGTTCTTTGGGCTTCTTGCACGCCAGGTTCTACCCCAGAGTATGCAGACCGAGCAAAAAACACAGCTGTAGGGACATCCTCTGGTAGTGGTGACAATAGTCCATGGTTTGCTGATTTCACCCCTAAGTGGGTTCTCCTTGACAGCTTCGTTGTACACTTTCATGGGCAGCAAGTGCCTGGCTGGAAATGGTAGTGAATCTAGATTTTCAATGAAGGCGCGTTTTCCTGTAAGGGTGGAGTTGCCGTTTTCTTTGAAGCCTAAGCCATTTATCCCNTTGAAATCCTGTTTTTCTGTCCCGAGCGAATCGATGAGTTCTGAAACCGTGTTCTCTGGCTCACCCACCACCACAAAATCGACGTCGGCTTCTGTTAGGCAAGCTTCAGGTCTCGCCGTGGGGTGCTGACCCATAAGCACAACTGTAATCTTTCTGTTCACAGCCTTGACTGCGTGGGCTACATCAAAAGCGGTTTTTGA
>JGI20215J15232_1000255_pt1 | contig 11940 bp, 10 predicted proteins | sample WetSurMetagenome_2_FD_15232 | JGI IMG/M metagenome (IMG submission 15232) | reverse complement strand
TTATCCAAGCACTTTTCAAAATGCAATAGGAACGGAAGATTTACGAGTAGAGTTTGAACTCCCGCCAGGCGTCTTGACCACCGAGGTTAAGTACCCGCAGAATTTGCCCTTCGATAACGTGTTTACAGACGAGAATAGAACAGCGGTCTATTGGGAAAGGAATTCATGGCTGCCAGATCAGCCTTTTGCCGCAGGCGTTTCTTTTCCCCAACAGTACATAACGATGACACCGGCTCCTACACCCTACCAAGGCGGAGGCTTTTCCGGTGGGGATTTTGCTATTTTAGGCGGCGTGGCTTTCATCATAGTAGCAATAATCGCTGTTGCAGTAGTAGCCGGCGTCGCAAAGGCCTCCTATGAGTCGCCTAAGGTTTCTGTCGAAGCCCTGGGCGCGAACCGTAGCTTAACGGCCGTCGAAGCGGGTCTAATTCTTGGTCTAAAACCTGTGCGCGTTCTAGCAATGATGTTGTACGGGTTATTGTTCAAACACTTAGTTGTGGTTGAAGAATCAGAACCCTTGCTCAAGCTTAAGAAAATTGAGAAGCCCGATAAAGCGCCGTCGAATGGTAACAATGCTTCGACACCTTCTCCTAGATATTACGAGATTGATTTTCTTAATTCTATTAAGCCAGATGGAATGTTGGATGAGAAATCGTTAGCGCTTGCTTACCAAGGTTTGATAACTACGGTAAATCGGAAATTAAGCGGATATTCGCGAAAGGACACTATGAATTACTATAAGTCAATCGTGGACAAAGCGTGGGCTCAAGTAGCTCAAGCTGGAACTCCGGATCTTATGGGAGACGCTTTAAATAATAATTTGGAATGGCTCCTGACAGATGATGGTTTTGATAGCAGATTCAAGGCTACGATTCCACCCAACATAATCATTGTCCCCAATCCTGCTTGGTGGTGGTACTGGGGAGGTCCAAATCTTCCAAACACCGCTCAACCGTCTGGACAGCAGCAAACCAGAACGCCAGTCGGACAACCATCCCCGACGACCCCGGCGCCATCAATGCCGAGCAAGCCTGCGCCTCTGCCAGGGCAAGACTTTGCCAACAATATCGTGCGGAACCTCCAAGGAGCGTCCAACAATATGGTAAAAAACATGCAAGATTTCGCCAATAAACTTGTTCCCTTTGCACAAGCCCCAGCCAAAGGTGAAAATCCGGTTTCAGACAAACCATCCTGTGTCTGCGCTTGCCATGCATGTGCTTGCGCTTGTGCTTGCGTAAGTTGTGCGTGCGCGTGTGCTGGAGGAGGAGCAAGATAATGGGAATTCTAGACAGATTGAAACCAAAAGAAGCGTTGCATCACCTAAAAGTGGAGAGTGGTAGTTACAAAGGCTTGAGATTGCATTTGCGTCTGGAAAAGGACCAATCAGGAGTGTTGATAATAAATGCTTCGCGCGTTGTCTTCTTGAACAAAACCGCTACCGAAATTGTTCACGGTTTCATCAGGGGTGAGGCCGAAGAACAAACGGTAAAGAGACTCCTGAAACGTTACAAAGTTGGATCTGAAACAGCTCACAAAGACTATAAAGAGACTTTGTTTGCGGTCAACTCGTTTGCCAAGGCTCCTGATATCTGCCCAGTCTCGTATTTGAACGTGGAAAAAATTGAACCTTTCCGGAAAGAGTTGAGCGCGCCCTATAGAATGGATATTGCATTGACTTATAGGTGCAACAACAAGTGCATACATTGTTATGCTGGCGGCCCAAGAGAAACCAGCGAACTCTCAACAAGAGACTGGACAGCCGTGATAGCTAAACTTCAGGGTTTGGGCATACCGCAAGTGGTGTTTACAGGCGGAGAGCCCACCTTGCGGGACGACTTAGCCGATTTGATAACGCAAACTCAGCGGATGGGGCTGGTTTGTGGACTAGTGACAAACGGCAGGAAACTAAGAGACAAGATATACCTGGAATCGCTCATCGCAGCCGGACTTGACCATGTTCAGATCACTGTTGAATCAAACGACCCAAAAATTCACGATAAAATAACAGGAGTCGACGGAAGCTTGAATGAAACCTTGCAGGGGTTACGGAACGCTTTAGCTTCCCAAATTTACACGGTTACAAATACGACGTTGAGTAAGATCAACATTGACAGCGTTGAGAATACAATTGACTTTTTGCACGGTCTGGGTGTGAAACATTTTGCCTGCAACAGCCTAATCTATTCAGGAAAAGCGCCCGCGATCGCTGCTGACTTCGCTTTGGAGGAAACCTCACTTGAGCCTATACTCAACAGAATAAGAGAAAAAACTCAGCGGCTAAACATGGAATTTACCTGGTATACGCCCACACAGTATTGCGAGGTAAACCCCCTGGAACTGGACCTTGGAATAAAAAGCTGCAGTGCTTGCAGAATAAATATGGCCATAGAACCCGACGGGACAGTTATTCCATGCCAAAGCTACACTATAGCCCCTTTGGGCAACATACTACGAGACGATTGGAAGAAAATATGGAACAACCCGATCTGCGAAAAAGTGAGAGAAAGAAAATTCGTACCAGAAAAATGCTATGAATGCCCAAGCTTAAACATTTGTGGTGGAGGGTGCCCGCTCAAAACAGGCGGTCAACATCAGCAATCAACATGAAAGGGTTGAACAAACGAATTATCAAAATTGGCTCGGGCGCACTCAAAAAGGATGAATTGAAGGCTAGAAATCTCAAAAGTTGACGGGAGTGAATAATTGCCAAAGAGCAGTAGTATGGAAGGAGATTCAGAATGGAAGAAGAGACCCAAGATATAATATTGGCTCGTAATGAAGTCAAAGGGAAGAAATTTCTAAATAGATTGGAAGAAGCAACCCCCCTATTCATTTGTACAATGGGCACGACAGAAACTGCTAAGATTCAAGGAATCTCAGCTGCCGGACAAAACACTGCGTTAACGGATTACACTCCTCCTGCCGATGTTGAGCTTCTGCTTCTCGGTAGATGCAAAAGCATACAAGGCGTACCCATTACACCTGATGGCATACCAACCCCCGCTCTAATAACAATGTCAGCCTTAAAACTTTCGAACATACCTACAATTCCCGTAAATGCCGGTTTAGCCATAAAACCACAAGTCCCTTTCTTGGACGTGGGGGCTGAACCAGGAAAAGACATGAGAACTGGAAAAGCTGTGAACAACGTTGAAGAAGTCGTGAACAGGGCAAAGAAAGCAGGAGAAATTCTGTCAAAAACTGCGGATTATCTGGTTATAGGCGAAAGCATCCCTGGCGGAACGACTACTGCATTGGGAGTTTTGTTAGCTATGGGCATAGACGCTAAGGGAAAAGTCAGCAGTAGCATGCCTGGAAATCCACACGAGCTAAGAAACAAGGTGGTGGATGAAGGTCTTGAGGCGTCGAATGTGCATTTTGGAGATTTGAAAGATAACCCCTTGAGGGCTATTTCATGTGTAGGCGATCCAATGATGCCGGCTTTCGCGGGACTAGTTTTAGGGGCGGCGCCTAATGTGCCTGTCTTGATGGCAGGTGGGACTCAAATGACTGCAGTTCTAACAGTTGTCAAAGCTTTGGATCAAAAAGCTGTGGAAAACGTTGCTATCGGAACAACCCGTTGGATAATAGAAGACAAAACGTCGGACATCAGAGGAATTGTAGATCAAATCGCCGATGTCCCGATTCTTGCTGCAAACCTCAACTTCAGCAGCTCTCATTTCTCAGGTCTGAGAGCTTATGAAACCGGAATTGTCAAAGAAGGAGTGGGTGTCGGGGGAGCAACTATCGCAGCTAATGCGAAATCAAACGGGGATATAACGTGCGCCAACCTGCTCGTTGAGCTTGAAAAGAATTACGAACGACTCATGAATTCATGAGTTTAGACCCTGCAAGATAACCAATCTGCAATTTCGACTCTTGATTCTTTAGTCGTCTTTGAACGGCTTCGCTTTCGAGTTCTTTGATCGCGTCAGAAGCAATCCATTTGGCAGATTTAGAGTCCATATCCCTAATCTCCTTAGAAAGGGCGATTACAGCCTTGTTTAGATTTTTGTTTCGTTTCCCAGCATTCCTCAAAGCCCAATTAACGGCTTTCTTAACGAAATTCCTTTCATCGGTTGACCCGCTTTTTAGAATTGGAAAGAGGCCAATGAATTTTTCATCGGCAGCTTTCTTGTCATGCCAGGCTAAGCATGCGATCAGAGCGAACGCCGCTCTTTTGACGTATTCTTCGTCTCTTTGGGACCATTCACCAATCTTTTTCAATGCAAAGGGGGATTTTTCGAAAAGGTTCATGCAAACTTGATCACAAACGTCCCAGGAATCAAACCCTTTCACCCAATCGTCCATTTGCTCTTCAGTCACAAGGTCAATCTCATCGATCATTGCCGCCAAGATTTTTGCCTCAGAAAAACCAGATCGCCACAATTCGACGGCGAGCATGTGCTTCTTCCCTATGTTCTTAGCCATCTCACGTAAGTCTGGAATAGATACGCCTAGCCTGCAATTGGTGGACATTCCGTATCGGGCCATGCCTTCAAGTTGATCGGGTCTGGCTTTTTGTTTCAGCAAAGTCAATACTGCTTCGGCATTCAATTTTTTCACCCAAGGGTTACTCTTAGGGATCCGTTTCTGCTCTTCTTTCTTATAACTCTGTGACTTTGAAAATCCTTCTACTGAAATGACAAATGATAAAGAGATTTCATAAAGATTTGATTCGACGTTCCCAGCAAATAGATCAAGTGTTCATATGGAGTTTAAATGTACATTTGAGGTGCGTACCGTTTTAATATTCAAATCAGTTCATATGAAACAAGAAAAAAGGAAGTCTCCTTAATGCGTGACAAGTCAATTCTCGGGATTCTTCTTATTCTCATTGCTTCTTTCGCCATCATATCACCTGTTTTTGCAGCGGATGCTGATACCTTGGCTAAATCGGATTTTCAGCAAAAGAGTTTTGCAAAAACTGTGGATTACTTTGATTACGTCCGAGCGTATGCTTCACTCGCGGGCCTGTCTACTCCAGCTAATTTCAACCTGTGGCACGCGAATATGTACATGACCTATGTCAATACAAGTGGACTGCAGTTGCTCTACGCTGGATTAGAGGACATCACGACCGACGAGACGGCATATGTTCGTATTCCAGCCCAGTCTTTTCTTATGCACTACAAAACTAATGAGAACAATCGGGACGTGATTTTAAGCTCGACTTTTCTGATGCTTATGGCATTTAATGACTCTGAAAATTCACACTATCTAAACTCCCCCGATGTTGGAGACGAACTCTATGCGTCGTTCAGTTTGGGGTATGACCTGAGCGCTTACGGTTTGACTTTGCCATCACTGAACAGCAAAACAGAGATTATTCCCTTGGCAAGTTCGAAAGACGGTCTCCAATGGACATGGGGAATGAAGTACACGAACTTGACAGCCTTGTGGTGGAGAACCTGGATAGACCCTAGCAGCCCACATTTTGACAATAGTCTGCCTTTTGCAGCAACAACGTACGACGAATTATCTTTCAAGTACACTTTGACAATTGATCCTTCAAACAACATGGCGACATTTACCGAGAATCATACGATAGGGCGGGTTCGCGACTTGATAATTGGTCAAGGATTAGTCTGGGTTCACATGAACAGCACTGGAACATACGGACTTTTAGGCAGGCAGCTTAGCGATCAGACAGTCTACGCTTACCTTGACAAGAATCAGATAAAGATGAGCGTAGTTGATTACCAGACATCGGTGCTTGCTGACCGTGCCACTTATAGTTTGATTAGTTCAGGACAAAATGTAACAGGAACGGATGCAATGGTCAGTGATGTTGCCGTTGACACTTTCACAAATGATGGAGAAAAAATTTCCAGCACTGATTTTGGAATCAAACCAACTTACAACCTTTACAACTTCACCTCTGATCCCTCGGAGACGTCAAACACAGCTTATGACGCTGTTACTAGGACGGCTAATGCCACGGGTTTTGCAGGCAACGTGGGTTTATTTAAGCCCCAGATAAACCTAATGAAATTCCTGCCTTTGGTGGTCTTCCATATTCACCCGGGATTGTATGCGAAATCGCAAAACACAATTTCCGACATGAGCAAAGTCAACTATTTCTGCCTAACTTCCTATCCTGAGTATAGTGGATTTCGAGTGGAGCATGATCCAGTCATTACCATTTACATGGCTTCAGCTACTGGTACTTCAACTCAGGGACAGCCAAACCTAGGCGGAGGTATTTTGCTACTACTGGCGATCGCTACAGTAATTGTCGTCGTCATTGTTGTGGGCGTCATATTATTGCGAAAGAAAAGAACCTGAAAGTTCGCGCAAGCGTAGTTTCAGAACCCAATTATTGGGTTTTGGAAGATCAAATTTGGAATACCTTTCGCGGTTCTTCCGGCATCGACCCTGTGTCAACAGTTTGATGTTGGATTTGATTTATGCGATGTTGTCTTCATCGCTGTGGTAACATTCTGCAGTGAATTTTGGAGTGCATATACAAAAGAAGACGAGGTTAGTTTTCCCTATGTTAGTTATTTTCTGGGAAGTACCCGCTGGGATGAAAACTAGGTCTCCCTTACCAACTTCTGTTTCTTTCAAACCTTCAACAGTGATTTTCCCTTTTCCGTTTGTGATCAAGTAGATTTCATTGACGCTGCTCAAATGATGCGTAACTGTGGCGACTTCTGGTTTTACGACGGCGCGGGCAATAGATACTGCTTCGTCATCGGTTGAGCCCCAAATCTCAGAGATTAGGCAGCGTTCAGCTGTGTACTCAGCTTTTCTTGAACCAGCTTTAACTATTCTGGGTTCGGGCAAAGTTGTTGTCTCGGGTTGTTTTAATTTTGTTAGCAGAATGAAGAGTTGATAATTATGAAAACAGTGATTTATTCTGAGAGAGATTCGAGACTTGGCAGGCCCTCGATGACTCTTGCTACTCGTTTAACCAGTTCGGGTTCAAACTTTTGGTTCTCTTCGATATTCTCTAGGGAAACCTCGTTTGAGGGAGAGATTTCAGCGTCGCATTGAGCATCCACTGTTGGCTTTTCTGCCTTCAAGAATGATGGAAATATTTGCCCTATTGGAGCGGGCATCTTAAAGGCAAATCCTAAGGTACAGTAGACGGAACTCATCTCAGATCTTCCCATTCTCGAATCCATTGGGAATCAAGATTATAACAATTCTCCAAGTTGATACTTCGAACTTCGAAGTGTAGCCTTGTTTTCGGGTTAAAAATAAACAAGTTCATCTAATTTTATGTAAATGTGTATTGTTGGAATTGCGTAGCTTGGCGCATCTTTCTATGGCCAATATGCAAATTGAGCGTTAGTTGCCACTTCAATGCGAACCTCGATGATTTGGTTCTCCACTGAAGGGACCGGGTACCTTCTGAAATCAATTGTGTGCTCGTATTTCCTTCTTTCAGAAGATTTAGCGTTAATGCCTTGGCCGAAGGCTAAGGTTTAATGAAATCCTAAACTGACCTAACTTTCCACTTTGTTTGTCATGTGTTTCATTAGGCTTCTTGCTACGAGTTGAGCAACTCTTAGTGGCTCAGGTACGCCACCTTCAAGAGTAAATTTGTTCAAAACCTTCGCGACCTCTAAATCTTTAACACCTATGGAGCGGGTGAAAACGTCATTTCCAGTCTTAAGCTTAAGTAGCTTTCTTGACCCGTTTCGGTGGTAGACTTCAACTCGTTCTTGCCAATCATTTGGGAAGTTTTCCTCAAAGTATTTCTCAAGACCCGCTGACTCGTCGTAAGTCAAACAAATCAGCGGCAGATCGATGACTTTGGCCAATTGCCCAAGATCGATGACGTTGTACCAGCTGACGACGCAACCGTTCAGTAAAAGCAAGTTAATGTCATTCCTGTGTAAGGAGTCATACAGCCTTACGATTTTTTCGGTTGCGTCCATTCCTCCAACGGTGACTTCGGTGATGCTTACGCCGTCGACAACAAGATCGGCTCTCATAACCACTCCGGCCACGACGGAGGTCTGGCTGGAGCCTTTTACGAAACTTTCAGCAACGCCTAAGGCCCTTATCCCTTTTTTGTTAAGATGAATTGACAACAGTATTCACTCATTCACGGCAGACTACATTAGTGTAGACTCAAGAAGATAAAATTTCAGAAGACTAAAAAATAGAGTGGATTTCTATCTCTTAACCAAGATGACCCGGTTAGCCGCAAATTTCGTCGACTAAATGGGCTGTGCCATCTGGGCAGTAGACTTTTTCTCCTTTTTCAACTCGTTGGTAACGTCCACGACAAATTGGCAATTGCGTGCAACCATCACAATCTCTTGAGAGCATAAACTACACTTCCTTACTACTTGGAATCATAGAGGAGACTCTTAATTCTATATAATATGCCGGCTAGTACGTAGCACATTCAAGTTGAATAGAAATAGGATCGGGAAGACTCATTAAGAGCTAAAATTTTCCTTCTGGAAACCTGTCAGATAAACAATTTCCTACAAAACTTGCAACAGTTCAGTTTGGTAGTCTTGATTCATGGGCATTAATTTGTTCAGGATATTTCTCGCCAATGCTGTTAATCTTATCTTGTTTGTTTTGGCTCTTGGCTTTTGAACAAAGTTTGAAGAAAAAGGATTGTTTACCGTCATGCGAATGTTTGGCTATGGCGGTGGATTGAAGCTGTTTTGGTAGTACCAGAGGAACAAGTTGTTGTTTGTGACGATTTGATAAACGTCAGCTCCTACTGGCGCGTAGTCCCAGGATTTTGCTGTACTGTTCCATGGCCAGTACGTCCATCCGTAGTTACCAGCTGAAGCTTTACTGTTGATTGATATGACATACGTTCCTAGAGAGCTTGTTGCTGTGTCGACTGTTGCTACTCGTTTAGTGACTGTTAGAACGGTTTCGCCGGTCCACGCTTGGGTATTGTTGAAGAATACTCTTGTGCCATTTCCGTAGTCTATCCCGATGTCGACATTTATTTTAAGTCCACTTACTTGTTGGCTGAGATTGTTGTATTGCAGCAAGTAATAGCCTGCAGCAAATGATGCGACTAAGGCCCATACGGCAAGGATTAGTGCAGCTAAGGCCCATTTACTTCTCATTGACAGTTTTTTCACCTCCAGAGATCTTTAGAACGGTGTTAATTGCAGGTGCGCAACCGACACTGAAGAAAACTACATTGCTTACGAGGTGTGCGATGCCGAAAGGAACGAATCCTACGATAACTGCTAGAATGAAGTTTATTCCGAAAGCGTATGAGTAGGCAAAGTTGGCGATAAGGTCGTAGGTTAGAGTCAGGAAAAGGCTTAATCCACCGAAGAGAATGGCTGCTCCGAGTTTGTCCTTGATTTCGGAGATTTTTTTGGGAAAGAAAGCCCTTCGTGCCACTCCTCCGACGATGCCAAAGATTGCTTCTCCAGTCATTGTAGCTATCCATACTGGGAATGAGAAGCCAAGTGGATTAATTGTTCCATAGATCGTCCATGATAGAAGACCTATTAGGCCTCCGATTACTGGACCAAAACAGAAGCCGCTTACAAAGACTATGAAATCCATAAACTTGACGTTGTACAAAGGCAACAGTAGATAGTTTGTTCCGATGCAGAGGGCAGTTAGCATGATGATTATGGCTATTTTTCGTGTCTTCATTAGGGGTTGGATGGATAATCCGTCTTATAAGCTTTCGCGAAACGTGAGTGTGAGGGATCAAAAGCGATAATCAACAACGAAATCTGTGGCCCATAATTGGAAAAATTTCAAATTTCTCTGATTTTGGAAAATTGATTTATTCCTGAGCAACGGAACATTGAGTGCGAGGGAAACACAACTGGCGCTGAGACTGACAAAAACCAACGCTATGCTAATGATAGCGTTGATCGTTGTCGTTTTGTTTGAGGCGTATTTTATTTACCAATTCGGGAACCAAATACAGAATCCTTCACCCACTCCGGCAACTACGCTTTCTCCAGCAGCCACGTCAACATCCTTGACTACAACGGGTCCTTCGCCCTCGCCTGACCCGACACCGTGTCCCACGGCCACTCCAGTACCGCAAGCGTCCGGAAGTAGCTCTAATTGGGCGGGCTATGCCATCGTTTCAGATCTCAAGAATCCTCAGCCGACATTCACGGGGGTAAGCGCAACATGGATTGTTCCATCAGTTGAAGCTTCCTTTATTGGAGACACACATTCAGGAGTCTGGATCGGTATTGGCGGGTACGAATCAGATGATACTTTAATTCAGGCTGGAACGCAGCAGGATTCCTTGCGGGGGCGAACGAGCTATTCAGCGTGGTTCGAAATTTTGCCAGCTCAGCACGTTTCAATCCCGCAACTGAGCATCCGTGCGGGGCACCGAGTTCAGGCTTCTATTAGTCTGACTGATCCATTGTTGAATCAATGGACGATTGATTTGATTGATGTTAGTACGGGACAAAAGTTCCATAGGGTTCTGGTGTACAACTCTTCGATGTTGTCTGCGGAGTGGATAGTCGAGAGGCCTTCTATTAACAATGTTATTAGTCCTTGGCCAACTTCGGGAATTTTACATTTTCTGATTGTAGAGCCGTCACGGAGAACTTGACGGGTGCTATTGATTTGTTTCCAAACATAAAGTTCTCGATGTTTCAAAGTATAAGGCCAACAACCACTCAGCTGGTAGATGTTAGCAGTTTGGGTAGTTCCGGTACTGAGTTCACGATGTCCTATGTTGGCGGATGAGGTTGAAACAGAATTAGTTTAGGAGCCGCAGCAAGAAGTGGGTTTCAAGGATCCTTTTTATCTATAGTTAAGGTATTGAAGGTGCGAGCCGTAATGAGAAAACGGAAAGTCTTGGTTGTTACGTTAGTTTTTGTAATAATCTTGATATTGGTTTTTAGCATTTTCTTGAATTATGCAGAAATATTTGAGAAAGCGAGAAAAAAGAATCCTGGCGTTTTTGTGGGGGTGGATGTCGCATACAATGATCTTGCGGCAACAAAGAAACTCGTCGATAGGGTTGCTTCCTTCACGAATCTCATAATAATTGGAAACACTGGCATCACATGGAATGCTACTAAGCTTGACGAAGGGTGCCAGTACATTTACAGCAAAGGGCTTAATTTCATTGTTTTTACCCATAGTGTTCCAAACGCAACAATGATGAATCAGAGCCAGTGGACAGAGAACGCAAAAAAGAAATGGGGTGATTACTTTTTGGGGGTGTACATTTACGACGAGACTGGAGGTCGGCAATTGGACCGCGATCCAGACATGTTCATTACTCAAGCTTCCAATTATTCTGATGCGGCCCAGAAATACGTTGGCAATTTGACGCTCATGCTCGACAACTCAAAACAATATCTCAATACTCGCGACCTGCCAGTGTTCACTTCCGATTATGCTTTGTATTGGTTTGATTATGAGGCAGGATACGATGTTGTGCTTGGCGAATTTGGTTCAAACAATAGCCGACAACTAAATGTTGCTCTTTGTCGGGGTGCTGCTACTGCTCAAAACAAAGACTGGGGAATAATTGTGACGTGGGATTACACTCAGCCCCCATATATTGAATCGGGCAATAGGCTTTACGAAGATATGTTTACAGCGTATACTAATGGAGCGAAATACATACTCGTGTTTGATAGTAACGAAAATTACAGCGCTGAGATCTTGCAACAACAACATTTTGAAGCAATGGAAAGATTTTGGAACTATGCGTGTGCTCATCCACAAGCAAATGAACCGCCAGACGAACGAGTTGCTTATGTTTTGCCTGAAGATTACGCGTTTGGTTTTAGGAGCCCAGAGGACGGAATTTGGGGATTATGGTCAAATGACACTCTCGGTCTCAGAGAGCAAATTTATAGTAACACAATGACACTCCTGACGCGATACTCGCGTTCACTTGACATAGTCTACGCTGGGGGACCTGGATATTTAGAGGAAGTGGCGTACAGCAAGTTCATTTTTTGGAATGGAACGGAAATTTCTATCCAAACAAAAAAT
>JGI20215J15232_1000254_pt1 | contig 11940 bp, 6 predicted proteins | sample WetSurMetagenome_2_FD_15232 | JGI IMG/M metagenome (IMG submission 15232) | reverse complement strand
TCCTCGAGCCCCACCCCGGGCNCTTCGATTTCGATTGGCTGGATCGCGCAATCGAGATTCTGCACCAGCATGGCATTCAAGTCATCCTCGGCACGCCGACTGCTTCTGCGCCCCCCTGGGTGATGGCGATGCTACCAGATGCCTATAAGGTCAATGAAAACGGCAGACGTTTAACCTATGGCAACCGCTGTGAATTCTGCCCCACCCATGCCGGTTATCGCGAGCGTGGTCACCTGGTCACACGCGCCATGGCGCAACACTATGCCGATCATCCCGCTGTGATTGGCTGGCAGATTGACAACGAATTGAATGGTCGCTGCTATTGTCCCAACTGTCAGGCCAGTTTTCAGAACTGGCTGCGAACCCATTACGGCACGCTGGAAAACATCAATTCGGCCTGGGGTACCATCTTTTGGAGCCACGTCTATACCGAATGGTCACAGATCCCTTTGCCAGTGGAAACGGGCGGAGTTCCCAACCCGGGTTTGGACCTGGATTTCCGCCGTTTCATGTCGGATACCTTTGTGCGTTTCCAGCAGGAACAGGTCGATATCCTGCGGCAGGTCTGCCCAAAACATTTCATTACCCACAATTTCATGGGCTTCGGCTTCGACCAGATCGACTATTTCGAGCTGGCGAAACCGCTGGATTTTGTTTCGTGGGACAATTACCCGCGCACCGGCTGGCACCTGACGAAGGAGGTAGACCAGGCCTACATTGCGCTCGGGCACGATACGACGCGCGGTTTCAAGGGAAAACCTTTCTGGGTGATGGAAGAGCAGTCTGGTTCCGGCGGCTGGCGGACCGTTGGGACAAACCCGCGTCCGGGCGAGATGCGATTATGGAGTTACCAGGCTATTGCGCATGGAGCAGATGCAATCGTTTACTTCCGCTGGCGTACTGCCCGATATGGCACCGAGCAATTTTGGCATGGTGTACTTTACCATCACGGGCAGCCGGGCCGGCGCTATGACGAACTCAAGGCCATTGGCAGTGAACTGAAGCAGGTCGGTCAGCAGTTCCTGGGGGCGGAGAATCGCAATCAGGTTGCCATGTTACTCTCTTACGATACACGTTGGGCTTTCCTGGGTCAACCGAACCATGCCGATTTTCACTATCCTGCTCTTTTCACCAGCTATTACAAAGTCTTGCACCGCCGAAATATCGGCGTGGATATTGTGTCGCCCAACGCGGATTTGAGCCGTTACCGGTTGGTGATTGCTCCTGCAATATACATTCTCCCCCAAGAAACAGCCGACAATCTGCGCCAGTTTGTAAAGAACGGGGGTCTGCTCATCACTACAGCTCGTACCGGTGTGAAAGACGAGGCCAACGCGATCGTGAATCATTTCCTGCCTGGATTGCTGGCAGATGTTTGCGGCGTGGAAGTGGATGAATATGATGTGCTGCCTGCTGATCAGACCGTAACGCTCGCTTTGGCGTTGCCTGGCAGAGCAGCTCAAACCGCCCAGGCCCAGCTGTGGTTCGATTTGCTCCGGCCAACGACCGCACAAGCCGTTGCCAGTTACCAGGGCGAGTATTTTTCTGGCAGTCCGGCTATCACCCTCAACCGTTTTGGGCAGGGCCAATCCATCTACGTGGGAACACTGGGAGATGACAACCTCCATGATACACTACTAGGCTGGGCTTTGGAATCCAGGGATATCCACCCTGTGCTTGCCACACCAGATGGTGTCGAGGCGACTGAGCGCTGGCAGGGGGACCGGCGGCTGCTGTTTCTGCTTAATCACACCGCAACAACCCAGGAAGTCCAGCTCGCTCAATCTTGCGAGGATTTGCTCAGTGGTGCAGTAGTCAAGGAAAGTGTAAAAATCCCACCGTTTGGTGTGTGCGTTCTGGAAGTGCAGGATCATTAGTGATAATATAGAACACCACTAACTTTGGCAGCATAATCCTCATGTCGAGTAACCCCGCAAAATCTCAAAAATCTTCATTGTTGAAGTCATTTAACCAGTTCCCCGGCATCATCCTCCTGATCGTACGGCGGATGCAGTATCACCGGGGGCTGGTGATTCTGGCGCTGCTCGGGGTTATTTTTTCGGTGGGATTGGTCACAAATGCCTCCTTTTTCTCCCAGGCGGTGGATCGGGTGATTCTCGAGCAAAATCTGGCCGAATTCAGCCGGGTGACAGGCCGGCCACCCTTCTCGACCAATGTTTATGTCTTCCCATCCAATCGCAGTCCGATCACCCTGGAAGATTCAGAAAAGGTATCGCGCCAGATTGGGGATACCCTTTCCAGCGCAGTGGGCCTCCCGTTGCGCCAATTGGGGCTCGAAATTTCCAGTGGCACAATGCTGTTGCAGCCGGCGCCGGGTTCGGACCTTTACGGACAGGGTAAGGATCTTCTGGGAAGCGTCAGCATTGAATATATCGCCGGGGTTGCCAGTCACATGGAACTCGATGCCGGAAATCCGCTTGATGATGACAGTCGTTCAGACGGGGTGCTGGTTGTCTGGATGCATGCCCGTCTGGCGCAGGAGATGGGCATTCAGATCAATGATCAATTCGCCATCCGCCCAAATGTGACTGTAGCTCCGGTCTTAATTCGGATTGCAGGCATCTGGCATGCCAAAGATCCGAAGAATGAATTCTGGTTTGGCGATCCGGACGGGCAATTGAGAGAGTCCTTGCTTGTGCGCCGGGAGGATTACGTCAAGTTTATCCAGCCAGTGGTCGCCTCCGGGTCGCGCGAAGCCAGCTGGTATGTGATCCTCGACGAGCGCAGGATGATCCCCAAAGACAGTCCCTCTTACCTGGCCGGATTCCAACGCGGGCAGGATGCCATTGCCAGATTCCTGCCCGGGGTGCGCCTCAACACGCCGCCGCTAAACCCGTTGAAGGATTTCGTTCAACGCAGCGGCATCCTGACAATCATACTGCTTGGTTATAACCTGCCTGCCTTTGCCATCCTGCTTTATTTCCTACTGCTTATTTCGGCGATTATCACCCAATGGCAGCGTAAAGAGACTTCCATCTTGATCAGCCGCGGGATGAGCATCTCGGGCATCCTCAACATAACATTTTTAGAGCAGTTGCTGTTGTTCATCATCGGTTACCCGCTGGGGATCGCGTTCGGATTGTTGATTGCCCGGGTCATGGGCTACACCGCCAGTTTTCTGGCCTTCACCGGCCGCTCACCGCTGCCTGTGTCCATGCAAGGTTTCAGTTTTCCGCTGACCCTCGCAGCCCTGGGCGCCTCCATGTTTTCCCGCCTGTGGCCGATTGTCCGTTCACACCAAAGTATTGTCACTGAAGAGCACGAATGGGCACGTCCATCCCGGGGGCCTTTCTGGTATCGTTATTACCTGGATCTTCTGCTCATACTGCCCACCTGGTACATTTATTTCCAGATGAGCAAGCGCGGCTCGTTGGCTGGTTTGATTGTCAGCCGGCCTGAAGACCTCTACCAGGATCCGCTGCTCATTCTGGTGCCGGCGCTGTTTGTTATCACTTCAGCCTTGTTGACCATGCGCCTGTTTTCGGTAGCGATGAGACTACTGGATGTGTTGGCAAACCGCACCCCCTGGCTTACCATCCACCTGGCCCTGCGCCAACTGGGACGACAAAGTCATGAATATATCAGCCCATTGCTACTGGTCATCATCGCCTTATCTATGGGCATCTATACGCTTTCCATGGCCACCAGCCTGGATCAATGGCTGGTGGATCGGATGTACTACCGCACTGGTGCGGACATTACTTTCACACCTCTGTCTGTCTCTGGTGGGGTGATTCCTTCCGACGGAAACTGGGTCGCCGCGCCCCAAGAATTTACCAAAGTGGATGGTGTGCTTGGTGCCACCCGGATTGGCAACTTCCCTTCCCGCATTACCCCGACTGGAGGCGAAGAAATCCTGGGGCACTTCATCGCCATCGACCGGCTTGATTTTCCCTCTGTGGTCTGGTGGCGCTCCGATCTGGCGCAGGAGCCTCTGGGCGGATTGATGAACCGGCTGGCATTGGCAGCAGATGGCATCCTGGTCTCGCAAAAATTCCTCGCAGATAACGCATTGCAGATCGGCGATGCAATTTCCATCCAGGTGGATGCTACTGATTACTTCAAGACCAAAGCCTTGTTCACGATCGTTGGTGTTTACAATTATTTCCCGACTGTATACCCGGAGCAGGGCATCACCGTCATTGGCAACCTGAACCAGCTCACCGCCCTGTTTGGCTTCGTTCCGGTCCATGATCTCTGGCTCAAGATCAAACCCAATGCCAACGAGGCAGTAATCCGTAAAGCCTTGCCCGGTGCGGTCGGCGTGGTAGCGAGCGCCGGCGAGGATGCCCGCATCCTCATCGCCCAGGAAAGGGGGAAAATGGAGCGTGTGGGGATCTTTGGTACATTAACCGTTGGTTTCCTTGCTTCAGCCATAATGGCGATCCTTGGCTTATTGCTCTACAGTTATGCCTCACTGCGGGAGCGTGTGTACCGGTTTTCGGTGTTGCACGCTGTTGGATTGTTGCACCGCCAGATCGTAACACAGGTGGTGATGGAATATACTTTCCTGGCAGCCTTCGGCGCATTGGCTGGAACATTCATTGGGATGTTAGCGGCGCGGCTGTTCGTGCCGTTCTTCCGAGTTACCGGCGAAAAAGGTATTCCCCTGCCACCATTGATCCCGCTTACCGCTGATCAATCCATGATCAACCTGGCAATCATCTTCACCATGATCATCGTCATGGCTGAAGTTTTCACAATGACTTCGGCGCTGCGCCAGAGACTGGTAAGGATAAGATAATGAACACTTCTCTCTTTTCTACTTCCAGAATCCATCTTGGAGCATCTTATTACCCGGAACACTGGTCGGAGGATCACTGGCCCGAAGATATCCGCATGATGCGCGAAGCTGGTTTTACGGTTGTGCGCATGGGCGAGTTCGCCTGGTCCAGCCTGGAACCTTCCACCGGGGAGTTCCGCTTCGAATGGCTCGAGCGCGTCATCGGCCAGTTGGCCTCGGCTGGGATCGTTTCCGTGTTGGGCACTCCCACCGCGGGCCCGCCTGCCTGGCTGGTCCAGCAGCACCCCGATATGTTGGCGGTGGACATGTATGGACGGCGGGTTCAGATTGGTAACCGCTGTCACTACTGTGTCAACTCGCCTGAATTTCATGCCGCAGTGCAACGGATTGTAAAAGCCATGGGCGAGCGTTTTGGCCCGAATCCCGCCGTTATCGGCTGGCAATTTGATAATGAGTACCACCGCATCTGTTATTGTGACCGCTGCCAAAGGTTATTCCAAAATTACTTACGCGATCAATACGGTTCTCTGGAAGCCCTCAATGAGCATTGGTCCACCAACTACTGGAGCCAGACCTATTCGGCCTGGGAGCAAATACCGCTTCCGGTCGGCCCGCATAACCCGGGGTTAATGCTGGAATTCAAACATTTCATCACCGAGAGCTATCGCAAGTTTCAACGCATCCAAGCGGACAACCTGCGACCATGCTTGCCCGAGGGCGTCTGGGTGACCCACAATTTTATGAAATGGTTCGACGGATACGATCATTACATCATGAGCGCAGACCTGGATATCGCCTCCTGGAGCTGGTATGTGGGGATGGGACATCACGATTACTTGTCCTCAGGCGTACTCCACGATCTTATTCGCGGTTTCAAGCAAAAAAATTTCTGGCTCATTGAGACCCAGCCGGGCAATATCAACTGGAAACCGATCAACACCACCCTCGATCGAGGTGAGGCACGGGCAATGGCCTGGCATGCGGTAGCGCATGGGGCGGATGCCATCTTGTACTGGCAGTGGCGCTCAGCCCTGGGCGGGCAGGAACAGCTACATGGTACGCTGGTTGACCAATCTGGCCAGCCTCGCCCTTTTTATAAGGAAGCCTGGCAGCTAGGCAAAGATTTCGCAACCATTTCATCCCTCCTGGCAGGTTCGGAGATCAAGGCCAGTGTAGCCATGCTCAACGATTACGACAGCCTGTGGTCGATTAAATGGCAGCCTCATCACCGTGACTTCGATTATGTAGAACATTTCACCCACTTCTACCGTCCGCTGGCGTCGTTGAATGTGCCCGTCGATGTCTTATCAGCCAAAGGATTGACGGATGCCAAAAGATTGGCAGATTACCGCTTGGTGATCGCCCCGGCTTTATTGTTCCAAGATCAGGCTATGGTTGAAACACTGCAAGACTACGTCGCCCAGGGAGGACATCTGGTCTTGACTGCCCGCAGCGGGATGAAGGATAAATATAATGCCTTGCTGCCACAGCGCCAGCCGGGTGGGCTGGCAGAAATGGCCGGCGTTGAGGTGGAGGATTATTATGCCCTCCAGGAACCAGTGCCTGTTCTCGCCAACTGGTTCGAAGGCAAATCTAACCTCTGGGCTGAACGACTTGTACTGGTAGGCAAGAAAACCGCGCGCGTTATTGCGCGCTATAACAAATCGAATGGCTGGCTCGATGGTCAGATTGCGATCAGTGTCAATATGTATGGCAACGGCATGGTTTACTATGTTGGAACTTACTTGGACGATCCGGCCCAAATGGAATTAATAACGCGCCTACTCAAAACGGCCCGCATCACCACCATCACTACCCCGCCCGGCATCGAAATCAGCGCCCGCGTGCGGCCTGACGGGGAAAAGGTGTATATTGTCATCAACCACACCGCCGCCGAATGTCCCCTCCGCCTGCCCTGGCCTGCTTTTGAACACCTGGGCGGAACTTCGCTGACCGGTGAGTTCAAACTGGCTGCGTATGCGGTGGCTGTGGTCACTCCGGTGAAAAAGTAGTTGGTGCGCTAATCTTCCCGCAAGAAAAGTTCAGTTAACCTGTGTTGATTGCAGAGAAATCAGCGAAAAGGAGTCGAACAATGAAAAAATGGTTTTTCTCCGTTGCGCTTCTTATGTTCATATTGTTCTTTTTGTTAGTCGCCTGCGGGCCAACAACGAACCCTACTAACAACCCTACCATTCCCCCTGAGACTGAACAACCCACTTTAACCAAAAGCGAACCTCCCACCTCGCCCCCAGAGGGGAAGGTCAAACTACGCTGGTTTATCGGCGTGGGCACAGGCAAAACTTACGATGAAGTGAATACAGCCAAGGCCTTTATAAAGCGCTACAACAGCTCGCAAGGCAAGATCGAATTGGAACTGGAAGTGGTTACGACCAGTACTCACGCTGCGGTCGATCAACTGCTGGCCGAAATCGAGGCCGGCAATCCGCCGGATATTGTTGCCCCCGCCGACATGGGTTGGGCTGGGGGTCAATTAACCGGCCGCATGCTTCCCCTGGATGATTACCTGACGGGTTATGATTTGTCCAGCATAGATACAGCTGAGTTGGATTCCTGGCGCGTGGATGGAAAATTGATGGGTCTGCCGTCTGGCGACTATAGCTCAGTTATCTTCTATAACCGGTCTCTGTTCGACAAGGCCAACCTGCCCTATCCTCCGCATAAGTTCGGTGAGCCGTACGCGGATGGCGCCCCATGGACCGTCGAAAAATTGGAAGAAATCGCCCTGAAACTCACCCTGGATGCCAGGGGCAGGAATGCTGCTGACCCTGATTTTGACCCGGCGAGCATCACCCAATGGGGGTTCCACTGGCAATGGGATTCTACTCGCAGTATGGCGGTGATGTTTGGCGCGGGCGAGGTCGTGGGCGCGGATGGCAAAGCCGTAATCCCCCAACACTGGCGTGAAGGGTTCAATTGGTACTATGACGGGATTTGGAAAAAGCGTTTCATTCCTCCCATGACGCAGGTAAACAGCGTTGTCATGCAGGGCAACCCGTTTTTCTCCGGCAAGGTAGCCATGGTCCACTACTATACTCATTACTCGCCCCGCTTGATCAATCTTCCGGGTTGGGATATGGCTGCTGTGCCCTCCTACAAAGGCGCGATAACAACCAGGTTGGAACGCGACGGTCTGATCATCCTCAACACTACCCAATATCCCTCTGAAGCGGTTGAGGTGGCTTATGCCATCGCGACCGATCCCGAACTGTTGTTAGTCTGGGAAATGTTGCCAGCCTTCAAGGGCTTGCAGGCCTCCTTCCTTGAACAAATCAAAGCAAAACATCCGGGCGTGGATTGGCAGGTGATGTTGGACAGCTTGAAATACGCGGATACCACGTATGAAAACACCATGCCGAACCACCGTAAATCGTATGATCGCCTGCTGGCATTTCGCGATTTGCTGGGATCAGATGGGAATCTTTCGCTGGATGCCGAGATCGACAAATTGGAATCGGATCTGCAAATGCTGTTTAGTGAAGCACCGTAATGTTACAATCACTACAAGGAAAAAAGCGCCCAACATCGCTTGCGCACGGACGCGGGGCGGGCTTCCCGTAAAAGCATCGGGACAAGTCGCCTCCCCGCTGAGGATTCAGCCCCGACGGCGGATTCTCGTCTGCGGCTTTTTCTCGCCAAGTCCCCCGCCGGTAACTCCAGCCCTTGAGCGGTAAAATTTAGAGCGCTTATCTAGCTGCTCTGACAGGATATAGCAGATGAATACAGCCACAAAGAGAAAGCGAACAGAATTATCGAGGTTTATTCAGCAGGAAGTGATGGCAGAACCGGCCGTTCAAGGTGTGATTGTCATCGGCAGTGTGGCCAAGGGAATCGCTCGTGACGACTCGGATATTGATGCTGTCGTTTTTCTCGAACCGTTTGACCTATACACCATCCCTGCCGAATGTAAGTGGCAGCCTGATCAAGGGACTTTTCACGGCATCTTTAGCGACATGGAAAATTCAATCCAACTTGACTTTAAGCGGTTAGATTTACAGGAGTGGTCAAAACCAACTTATGAGTGGCCAGAATCGCTCTGTGCTGAGTTGAGTGAAGGTTGGCTGGCATTTGACCGAAACGGACAAATTCAGAAATTAATCGCTGAACGAACAAATTTCAGTGAAAAAACTCGTCAGAAGCATCTGGATGATGCCTTTGTCCGGCTTGATTGGCTGCTATCCGAATGGACGGTAGAACAAACATGGGTAACATTTGGCCCAAGCATTGCTCATTATCGTCTGCATTCTGCCTATGATTACTTGATGCAAGCTCTTTTCGCGTACAATCGCCGTTGGCGTACATTGCGTAGCCGGGAATTGTCAGACTTGTTAAATTTACCCTGGCTGCCAGAAAGATTTGATGAACAACTGCTATTGGCAGCGAACGCCCTTTCTGTAACGCATGATGGGTATCAGCAACGCGTAATCACACTGCGTCATTTTTTCAATGAATTGGTGGCTAAATGTCAGCGGGATGGGCTATATGGGGTCAAGGCTGTAAACGAAGCATTTATTCGTCAGCACGATGAGCCCGGGCGTGATTGGAATATGGATGAGTGGAACAAGAAGCGCAAGGAACGAAACATATAAATTTGGGAGTAACCGCCGGCCTGCCATATCGCCCAAGACGGCCTGCGCCGAACGCAGGCAGGACAAAACCATAGGAAATAGGAAAAATATCCTTTATGTCATACCCAAAATTCTCGTTTCATCCGTTACGCTTCCTACTAATTGCCAGCCTGCTCCTGCTCGCCGCCTGCTCCGGGACAGCGATTAACCCGGCCCAGGCGACGCCGACGCCCATTCCATTGCCCGCCATCCCCGCCAAGCCGACCTACCAGGTGCAGCGCGGCGACATGACCAGGGAGTTGAATTTTCCAGGGCGGATCGACCCGGCCATCAAGCAGGAACTGGCCTTTGCCAACCGTGGGCGTATCTCGAAAATCTACGTCCGTCGCGGGGATGCCGTCACCAAAGACCAACTCCTGGCCGAGTTGGAAACCAGCGGGAACGGGTATGACCTCCGCCGGGCGCAGGCTGACCTGAAAATCGCCCAACTCCGCCTGGATTTGGCGAAGCTACAGGCTCCGCAGACCTCCGCGGTCAACAAAATCAATGTTGCCATCGCGGAACAGGAAGTGGAACTGGCGCAAATTGCTTTCGACGAGATCAACGCTGCGTACAGCGGTGTGCGTCTGGTTTCGCCGATGGATGGGACGGTTTTCTCAGTCTCGATCCTAGCCGGGGGCATGGCCGAAGCCAATTCAACCGTCATCGTGGTGGCTGATCTGGGGAACCCGGTCGTCAGCGCCGATTTGAAGCCAGAGCAGATGTCCCTGCTGACAGTTGGAATGAAAGCCAATATCGACCCAATTGGTCGCAGCATCCCCACCGTGGAGGGCACCATCCAAAGCCTGCCCTATCCGTATGGCAGCGCCGACGCCAGTTCATTGGGCAATTCCGTGCAGGTGGCGCTGGCGCAGCCTCCAGACCAGTTGGGCTACAAAATCGGGGATTTGGTCAATCTGTCCATCATCCTGGAGAAAAAGACAGACACGCTCTGGCTGCCCTCACAGGCCGTCCGTGAATTCGAGGGCCGCTATTTTGTGATCATCCAGGATGGCGATACGCAGCGCCGAGTGGATATCAAGGTTGGCATCATCGAGGCCGACCGGATCGAAATCACCGAGGGACTGGCCAAAGGACAGGTGGTGGTAGCGCCATGAGCGAGGACGGTTTCATTCGGTGCGAGGGCCTGGTCAAAATCTACAAGGTCGCCAACCTGGAAGTAGTGGCGCTGCAAGGGCTTGACCTGGCTGTGGCGCGCGGCGAAATGCTTGGAATTGTTGGCGCAAGTGGAAGCGGCAAATCAACGCTAATGAACATCCTGGGTGGCCTCGACCGCCCTTCTGCCGGACGGGTGTCGGTGGATGGCAACGATTTACTCAAGTTGTCAGCTGAAGCCATTAACCACTACCGCCGCACGAAAATCGGATTCGTCTGGCAGCAGGGTGCTCGCAATCTAATGCCTTACCTGACCGCGCTCGAAAATGTCCGTTTACCGATCACCATCACAGCCCGAAGCTGGAGCAAGGAAAAGCCAAAAGCCGAGGCCTTGTTGGAGGCGGTGGGCCTGAGCGCACGCATGCACCACCGGTTGTGGGAGCTGTCGGGAGGAGAGCAGCAACGGGTCGCCATCGCGGTCGCACTGGCGAATAACCCTGTTTTACTACTGGCAGATGAGCCGACCGGGGAGGTGGATAGTGCCACCGCCATTGGCATTTTCCGGATTCTCAAAGATTTAAACTGCCAGTATGGGCTTACTACAGTGATCGTAAGCCATGATTTGGGTATTGCTCATCACGTGGATCGGGTGGTTGCCATTCGCGATGGAAAAACCTCCAGCGAGACTGTGCGCCAATCCGCACAGAACATCGATACGGACTCATCCCACAGGGAGACAGGCGAAATTTTCGAGGAAGTTGTTCTGCTGGACGCGGCTGGTCGGCTTCAAGTACCGCATGAGTATATGGAGCAATTCAATATCCATGGACGTGTACGTCTCGAAGCCGTGGATGAAGGCATCTTGATCCGTCCGGTGAGGAGCAATGACCCGGATAATCGTCCCAATACTCAGGCCGAAGAGGCTATACCGGAAACCAGTCAGGCTGAACTGCATGGTTTGCGCGGTTGGTGGAAGCGCTTACGCAGCGGCGGGAGAAAATCGGAATGAGTGCGGCAGTCTCGTTTCAGGGTAGCGACGGAAAATATATCATCCAGACCCAAGATCTCCAACGGGAGTTCAAAATCGGAGTGCGAATAGTCCAGGCTTTGCGCGGCGTCGACCTGAATGTCATGCCGGGACGTTTCGTGGCCCTGAAGGGCCGCTCGGGGAGTGGCAAAACCACCCTTTTGAACTGCATCGGTGGGTTGGATCGACCGACTTCCGGTACTGTACGAGTGTTCGGGCGCAATCTGGCGGAATTAGGTGAAGATGAACTGGCAATGTGGCGCAGGCACGAATTGGGGTTTGTCTTTCAATCCTTTGGCTTACTCCCGACCCTTTCGGCTTACGAAAATGTGGATTTGATGCTGCGATTAATCGATGTTCCCAGCAAGGAACGCCGTGAAAGAACACTGGAATGCATCGAGCAGGTG